>BFBZ01000021.1_pt37 | contig 100172 bp, 105 predicted proteins | sample 1888401 | NCBI WGS metagenome assembly BFBZ01 (sample SAMD00112614, study PRJDB3348) | symbiont metagenome | host: Chara braunii
CGTTGCGAGCGGGAATTGTTGAGGTGATGAACGGTCAGCATGAGGTCCCCGAAAGACGGATCGCGGAAGCAGGCGGTGTTCCGTAGCAGGGCCCGATGACTTCGGCGAGCGGCAGGGCTCGCGGCRGCGCGAATAAAATACCCGGATAATATTGACTTTAATTTCTACCCGGGTGATATTTGCCCAACAYRYAGGGGRYCGCAAGCATATGGATACCTATACGGCCTTCGGCGGGCACACCCGGATCACGACCGGCCCGCTGGCCAAGGTGGCGCTCGTGCTCAAGCACGCTGCTCCGACCGACGCGCCGGTCATGATCTTCAGCGACCGYACTGGACAACCGATCGATCTGGACCTGCGGGGCAGTGACCGGGAAATTCTGGCACGGCTGCCGAGCGATGCCGGCTCTGCGGCCACGGAGCAGCCGACCGAGCCGCGCGGCCGCGGCCGCCCGAAGCTTGGCGTCGTCGCGCGCGAGGTGACCTTGCTGCCCCAGCATTGGGAATGGCTSAACGCGCAGCCGGGCGGTGCTTCGGTCGCATTGCGGAAGCTGGTCCATGACGCCCGGCGCGCCAGCGGCGACACCGATCGCGCCCGCGAGGCGCGCGATGCGGCCTATCATTTCATGTCGGGGATCGGCAGCCATCTGYCGCAATTCGAGGAGGCGTCACGGGCGCTGTTCGCCGGCGATCTCCCGCGCCTGGCTGCGCTGATCGCGACCTGGCCCGCCGACATCCGCGACCATGTGGTCGCGCTCGCCAACCGCCACCGCGGCGAGTAAGCCGGACAAAAAACGCCGAGGCCGACCATTCGTGGCAGGCTCCGGTCTCACCTTCTTCAACGCGACGGCCGATCCAAGCATGACGGCGGTCGACGGAAACATGCTGTGTCCGCTCCCGCTCCGCTTCGCAAGCCGTTCCTGATGTTTCTCGCGCCGATGATGCTGAGCAACATCCTGCAATCGCTGTTCGGTACCATCAACAACGTCTATCTCGGCCAGATGATCGGGGTGGACGCGCTCGCCGCAGTCTCGGTGTTCTTTCCAGCGATGTTCTTCTTCGTGGCCTTTGTCATGGGGCTCGGCTCCGGCGCCAGCATCCTGATCGGCCAGGCCTGGGGCGCCAAGGAGMCCGCGAAGGTCAAGGCGATCGCGGGTACGACGCTGACCATCACATTGCTGCTCGCCGCGCTGATCGCGGTCGGCGGACTGTTCAGCCGCGACTTGCTGAGCGCGCTCGCAACGCCCGCCAACATCCTCGATGCCGCGGCGGGCTATGCCCGCATCATGATGATCACGATGCCGCTGACCTTCGCCTATATCCTGCTGTCGTCGCAGATGCGCGCGGTCGGCGACACCGTGACACCGCTCGCAGCGCTGGCTGCGTCCACCGTGCTCGGCCTGGTGCTGACGCCGATCTTCATCCGCGGCTGGCTTGGGGCGCCGCAACTCGGCGTCGCGAGCGCAGCCTGGGCCTCGGCGATCTCGACCTTGGTGACGCTCGGCGGACTCCATCTTCATCTGCTCCGGCGCAAGCATCCGCTGGCGATCGATGCGGCCTTTCTGCGCGGCATGCGGCCCGATCCGAAGCTGCTGCGCATCGTGCTGCGGCTCGGCATTCCCGCAGCGATCGGCATGATCGTGATGTCCCTGGCCGAGATGGTGCTGATCGGCCTCGTGAACGGCTTCGGCTCGGACGCGACCGCCGCCTATGGCGCGGTCAACCAGGTGCTGGGTTATGTGCAGTTTCCGGCGCTGTCGATCGCCATCTCGGTCTCGATCTTCGGCGCCCAGGCGATCGGCCGCGGCAGCCCGGAGCAGATCGGCCGCATCGTGCGCACCGGGGTCGAGATGAATGTCGTGCTGACCGGCGGCCTGATCGTGCTGGGCTATCTGTTCTCGCGGGTGCTGATCTGTCTCTTATACACATCTAGATGTGTATAAGAGACAGGGTGTGGATGCCGCTGGCGATCTCGGCGTTTGCGATCGCCGCGATCGAGGTGCCCGCCGCCACCTGGCTCAGCCGCAGCATCGGGCTCGACGGCGTCTGGCTCGCCTATCCCATCACGTTCGCCGCGATGATGCTGCTGCAGATGAGCTATTATCTCCTGGTCTGGCGCAAGCGGACGGTGCGCCGCATGGTCTGACGCGGGCCGGAGCATCCCGCCGCGTGCAATATGACGCTCATCATAAAGCCCTGGACGCGATTGACGCCCTGGATCACAATATGAAAAATATCCGAGGAGACTGCCTGTGAGCCGACCAGCCCCCGAGTTCCTGTTCGATTTCGGCAGCCCCAACGCCTATCTCAGCCATGAGGCGATCCCGGCGATCGAGCAACGTATCGGCGTCCGCTTCTCTTATGTCCCCGTGCTGCTCGGCGGCATCTTCAAGGCGACCAACAACAAGTCGCCGGCCGAGTCGCTCGCCGGCATCAAGAACAAGCGCGAATTCCACGAGATCGAGACGCAGCGCTTCCTCAAGCGCTATCACGTCCAGCCCTGGGTCTGGAACCCGCATTTCCCGGTCAACACGCTGAACCTGATGCGCGCGGCCGTCGCCGCCCAGTTCGAAGGCGTGTTCGAGGCCTATGTCGACGCGGCGTTCCACCACATGTGGCGCGAACCCAAGAAAATGGACGATCCGGCAACCGCCATCKCGGCGATCACGTCATCAGGTCTCGACGGCGCGAAACTTTTCGCGCGCGCCCAGGAGCCGGAGGTCAAGGCAAAGCTCGTGGAGAACACGCAGGCCGCGGTCGAACGCGGCGCATTCGGCTCGCCGACCTTCTTCGTCGGCACCGAAATATTCTTCGGCAAGGAACARCTGCGCGAYGTCGAGGAGATGATCCTCGGATGATCTCCACCGTCGCGACGAGGCCGTGCGGATTCAGGTCCGAGAACGCGTAGACGAGCTGAACGGAGACGACCATGCAGCAGCGCAATGCCACCGTCGCCGTGATCGGCGCCGGTGACTATATCGGCGCCGAGATCGTCAAGAAGTTTGCTTCTGAAGGCTTCACGGTGTTCGCCGGCCGTCGCAATGGCGACAAACTTGCGCCGCTGGTGGCCGAGGTCGAAGCCGCCGGCGGCCGGATCGTGGCACGATCGCTCGATGCGCGCAAAGAGGAGGAGACCACCGCCTTCCTCAACGAGGCCGACAAGCATGCGCCGCTGGAGGTCGTCATCTTCAACGTCGGTGCCAACGTCAATTTTCCGATTCTGGAGACGACCGAGCGCGTGTTCCGCAAGGTCTGGGAGATGGCGTGCTGGGGGGGCTTCGTCACCGGACGCGAGGCTGCCCGGCTGATGCTGCCGCGCGGCGGCGGCAAGATCTTCTTCACCGGTGCCACCGCCTCGCTGCGCGGCGGCTCCGGCTTTGCCGCCCTTGCATCGGCGAAGTTCGGCCTGCGCGCGGTGGCACAATCCATGGCCCGCGAGCTGATGCCGAAGAACATCCATGTCGCGCATCTGATCATCGATTCCGGCGTCGACACCGCCTGGGTGCGCGAGCGCCGCGTCCAGCTCTGGGGCGAGGAGGCGCTGGACAATCCCGACCTGCTGATGCCGCCGGCCTCGGTTGCCGGCGCCTATTGGCAGCTCTACCAGCAGCCCAGGACGGCGTGGACCTTCGAAATGGAGATCCGGCCGTTTGGTGAGAAATGGTAGGGGCGRATAGAATGGCAGGGCGAGTAGCGAATAGGGAATGGAGGGCATCTCTATTCGCTACTCGCCATTCGCCATCCGCTTCTGCATGATGCGCGCCGCTCAAAGAAGGATCCACACATGCGCATTCTCGTCGTCGGCGCCGGTGCCATCGGCGGATATTTCGGCGGCCGGCTGCTGCAGTCCGGTGCCGATGTCACCTTCCTGGTCCGGCCGCGCCGCGCCGCCGAGCTCGCCAGTGCCGGGCTGGTGATTCGCAGCCCCGCCGGTGACGCGACCTTGCCCAACCCGCCGACGGTGCAGGCGGACAGCCTCAAGCAGACCTTCGACGTCGTGCTGCTGAGCTGCAAGGCCTACGACCTGGACGATGCGATCGCGTCATTCGCGCCCGCGGTGGGTCCTCACACCAGCATCATTCCGCTGCTCAACGGCATGAAGCATCTCGACGTGCTGGATGCGAAATTCGGACGCGAGCGGGTGCTCGGCGGACTCTGCGCGATCGCTGCGACCTTGAACGAACGCCGCGAGGTGGTGCAGCTGCAGCCGATGCAGTCCCTGACCTTCGGCGAGCGCGACGGCGGATCGTCGGATCGCATTCGCGCGATCTCCGAGGTTTTCGCGCGCGGCAACTTCAATGCATCGGCCAGCGACCACATCATGCAGGACATGTGGGAGAAGTGGGTGTTCCTCGCCTCGCTGGCAGCGTCCACGACGCTGATGCGGGCGCCGGTCGGCGTCATCCTGACCGCGCCGGGCGGCAAGGACTTCCTGCTCGGCATGCTCGACGAATGCAGCGCCACGGCGGCGGCCGCCGGCTACGCGCCGGCCGGCGCGTTCTTCCAGCGCGTCTCGGGGATGATCACCGCCGAGGGATCACCGATGACCGCTTCGATGTTCCGCGACCTCCGCGCCGGCCTGCCGGTCGAGGCCGATCACGTAATCGGCGATCTCGTTGCCCGCGCCGATGCCGCCAAGGTGCCGGTGCCGCGGCTGCGCATCTCCTACACGCAGCTGAAGGTGTACGAGGCGCAGCGGGGCCAATAGCTGCGATCCTCCGCCTCGCGCGGGAGCTGACCGCGACGACAGTGATTATGTCGCGGGGCCCCGGCTACAAATGCGCCAGATAATGCGCCAGCGCCGTGATCTCCTCGGCGCTGAGGGGATAGGCGACATCGGTCATCGCAGCCTGGCTGCCGCCGACGCGCTGGCCGCTTTTGTAGTCGTGCAGCGCCTTGACCAGATATTCCTCGCGCTGGCCGGCAAGCCGGGCGACGCCCTTGGTGCCGGCATAGCTGTCGAGCGCCCTTGGTGCCGGCATAGCTGTCGAGATGGCATGAGGCGCAGCGGCGGCCGGCGGCGGCTTCGGCGCCCTTCCTGGAGAGGTCCGGATCATTGTCGGGCGGCGCCTTGGCGGGCGTGAGCGATGCGAAATAGGCGCCGAGATTGCGGATGTCCTCRTTGGTGAGCTGATCGACGATCGGCTTCATCGCCTCGTTCTTGCGGGTGCCCGCGCGAAAGAACACCAATTGCCATTGAACGAACTGATCCTGCTGGCCGGCCAGCGAAGGAATGTTCTCGGTCTGCGAGACGCCGTTCTCGCCGTGACAGCCGGCGCAGAGCTCCGCCTTGGCCTTTCCGGCYTCGAGATCGGCCGCCTGAACGGACACGCTCATCAGGGCCAGGGCCAGCGCTCCRSCGGCGACAACACCATGACGCATTTCAAATCCTCCGAATGGCCCGCTTCGTCTGCGCGGACAGAACCTGGTTTCGCGCAACGCGCTGCGATCAACGCAGCGGACCGAAAATAGTTGGGGCTGCGGCCGCCATCATGGCAGCGCGCAGCCCCMTCAGGTCAAAAGCTCACTTCTTCTCGTAGCTGATGCGATAGATCGCGCCGGCCCAGTCGTCCGCCACCAGGATCGAGCCGTCCTTGGCGAGGATGATGTCATCGGGACGRCCGAGATAGCCCTGATCGCCCTCGATCCARCCGGAGGCGAACACCTCCTGCTTGGCATCCTTGCCGTCGGGGCCGACGATCACGCGCATGATCCGGGCGCCCTGGTACTTGTGCCGGTTCCAKGAGCCGTGCTCGGCGATGAGAATGTTGTTCTTGTACTCGGCGGGGAACTGGTCACCGGTATAGAACTTCATTCCGAGCGGCGCGACGTGAGCACCTAGGTTCAGCACCGGCGGCGTGAACTCCGAGCATTTGTGGCCCATCGCAAATTTCGGATCCGGCATGTCACCCTGGTGACAATAGGGATAGCCGAAATGCTCGCCGATCTTCGAGATCATGTTGAGCTTGTCGCTCGGCAGGTCGTCGCTGACCCAATCACGCGCATTCTCGGTGAACCAATAGCGGCCGGTGCGCGGATCGACGTCGCCGCCGACGCTGTTGCGCACGCCGAGCGCCCAGATCTCGGCATTGCCGGTGCGCGGATCGACGCGTCGGATCTGCGACACGGATGTCGGCGGAATGCCGATATTGAAGGGCGGTCCGAACGGAATATAGAACCAGCCCTCTTTGTCGACCGCGATGTATTTCCAGCCATGCGCGGCATAAGAGGGCATGTCGTCATAGACCACCTTGCCCTGGCCGAGATTGTCGAGATTGGCCTCGGCATTCTCGTATTTGATGAGCTTGTCGACGGCGATGACGTAGAGATTGCCGTCCTGGAAGGCGAGGCCGGTCGGCATGTTCAGGCCCTTGAGGACCGTCTTGACCTCGCGCTTGCCGCCCTTGTCGCTGATCGCATAGACRTTGCCGAGACCGAATGAGCCGACGAACAGCGTGCCCTTGTCGCCCCACGCCATCTGCCGCGCGGCCAGCACGCCCGAGGCCCAGACTTCCATCTTGAAGCCGTCCGGCAGCTTGACCTGCTTGACGATCTTGGCGAGCTCCGCGTCCGACGCGCCGGTCGGCGGACCGGACGGCGGCGCSAGCCCCTTCTGCGCCTCGGTCTCGTCGCCGAGGAACCAGTCATCCGGCGGATGCGTCCAGAACTCCTTGGTGCCGGATTCGTATTTCTTCAGACCCTTACCCTGGTCGGATTGCTGCTGCGCGCCGGCGATGCTGGTGCCGGCGAGAAGACCAATTGTAGCAAGCGCAAGAATGCTTCGGTGAAAAGCCGATGTCATCGCTTCACTCCCATGAGGCAGCTCGGATGGCCGCGTCTACTTATCGGAACGTATTTGAAGACGTCCTTTGGCCGGCCACATCGGTGGTCCGACACGAAAATGGTAGCACATCCTGAGCGCGTGAGAAGCGGATTACGGCCCAGCTCGCGCGAGRCTGACGGCGCGCCGCAGCACSCGAACTTTGCACGCCGACATGCGCTGTATTCATACGTACCGATCGGCAGCGCGATTGGCGCGAGATCGAACAGCCGATAGGATCGGAACACATCAGCGAAGGGCTGCGACCGTTCACCGCGCGGCAAAGAGATGTCTCGAAAACAGGACCGTCGATGTCAGATGCGTTCATTCTGCCGCCACCGCAGGCCGGCGCCGGCGTCCTCGATTTGTTGCGACAGTTCGCAGCCGATCCGCAAGCAGCGGMGAGCTATGGTGCAGACTGCCTGAAGCGCACCGAGGCGATCGAGGCGCGGCTGAAGKCGTTCGAATATCTGCCGAAGGATGTGTCCGCGAAAAATGGTCCGCTCGGCGGAATTCCGGTTGCGGTCAAGGACATCATCGCCACCTCGGAMATGCCGACCAGCAATGGCTCGCCGATCTACCGGGATCATGTGCCGGCCGCGGATGCCTGGGTGGTCGCGCGGCTGCGCAATCTCGGCGCAACGATTTTCGGCAAGACCGTCTCGACGGAATTCGCCTGGCGTCATCCCGGGCCGACGGTCAATCCATGGAACCCGGCGCATACCCCCGGCGGCTCATCCTCGGGCTCGGCGGCCGCCGTGGCAGCGGGGCTGGTGCCGCTGGCCTTGGGCACGCAGACCCTGGGATCGGTCATCCGCCCGGCGGCCTTCAACGGCGTCGTCGGCTTCAAGCCGAGCTTCGGCGCGATCCCGCGCGTCGGCGTGCATCCGCTCAGCCCGTCGCTGGATCATGTCGGCTTCTTCGCCCGCCGCGTCGATGACGTGGCGCTGGCACTGTCGCTGCTGGCGGGACGCAGCGACGATGATCCCCACGGCCGCCCGCTGCCCGGTTTTACGGTCGACATCGCCCACGGCCTCCGTCCGCTGGCGAGTCCACGGCTCGCGGTCGTGCGCTTTGCCAAATGGGAGCGCGCCGAGCCTGAGCAGAAGGCGGTGTTCGAGGCTGCCGTMGAGCGACTGCGCAGCGCCGGCGCGGTGGTCGAGGAGATCGCCCTGCCCGCGCTCGACGCGGCGCATTGGGATGCGATCAATACGATCATGCTGAGCGAGGCGACGACGATCTTCTCCGATCTGATCGCACGCTTCCCCGACCGCGTCAGCGACGTGATGAAGGCGCATGTCGCGAGCGGGCGGAGCAAGACGGCGATGGAGTATCTGACCGCCAAGGCGGCGCAGGCCGAACGGCAGCACGCCCTCGCCACCGAGCTCGGCGGCTTCGACGCCGTGCTCACCTTGCCGGCCTTCGGCGAAGCSCCGCATGGCCTCGACTGGACCGGCGACGCCGAATATTGCGCCCCCTGGACGTTCGTCGGCGCGCCCGCGGTGTCGCTGCCGGCAGGATTCGGCCGGCACGGCCTGCCGCTGGGCGTGCAGATCGCCGGCGTCTACCGCAACGACCTCCATGTTCTGCGCGTCGCCAAATGGGCCGAGGCGGCGCTGGCCTTCGATCCCGGCCTGCCACTGCTGGCGCGTCACTAAAGCACGCCTGCTTCAGACCAAGCACTGCCATGGGCCGGAGCCGCCGTCGGCGGCAAAGCCCAGTGGCGGGTTTTCAACCAGCGCTGTAGAATTTTCGCATGACCGTCACAGATATCGCGAGCAGAACCTATAATCACGGCTGGCGCCTCGATCCGATCGTGCGCAGCCTGCTCGACACCGATTTTTATAAGCTGCTGATGCTCCAGATGATTCGGGAATTCTACCCGGATCAGAAGGTGACCTTTTCGGTGATCAACCGCACCAAGCGCGTGCGGCTGGGCGACGTCATCGACGAGGGTGAGCTGCGCGCGCAGCTCGACCACGCCCGCACCATCCGCTTCACCAAGAAGGAGCTGATCTGGCTGGCCGGCAACACTTTCTACGGCAAGACCCACATGTTCTCGCCGGACTTCCTGGCCTGGCTCGCCCATTTCCGCCTGCCCGAWTACGAGCTGCACAAGGCCGACGGCCAGTATGAGTTGCATTTCCACGGGCCGTGGACCCACACCACGATGTGGGAGATCCCGGCGCTGGCCATCGTCAACGAGCTGCGCTCCCGGCAGGCGATGAAGGGCCAGGGTCGTTTCGCGCTCGACGTGCTGTTCGCGCGCGCCAAGGCCAAGCTGTGGGCCAAGGTCGAGCGGCTGCGCAGACTGGAGGGGCTGCGGCTGTCGGATTTCGGCACCCGCCGCCGCCACGGCTTCCTGTGGCAGCGCTGGTGTGTCGAGGCCGTCAAGGAAGGCCTGGGCCCATCCTTCACCGGCACCTCGAACGTCCTGCTGGCGATGGACAATGATCTCGAAGCGATCGGCACCAACGCCCATGAGCTGCCGATGGTCGCGGCCGCGCTCGCCAGGGATGACGACGAGCTGCGCTTTGCGCCGTACCGGATTCTCGACCAATGGCGGCAGACCTATGCCGGCAACCTCCTGATCGCATTGCCCGACGCGTTCGGTACCAAGGCCTTCTTGCGCGATGCGCCGGACTGGGTYGCCGACTGGACCGGCTTCCGTCCCGACAGCGCGCCRCCGATCGAGGCCGGSGAGGAGATCATCGCCTGGTGGAAGTCGAAGGGCCGCGATCCCAAGCAGAAGCTCTTGGTGTTCTCCGATGCGATGGATGTCGAATCGATCGAGCAGATCCATCATCGCTTCTCCGACCGKGTGCGGCTGTCATTCGGCTGGGGTACCAACCTGACCAACGACTTCGTCGGCTGCGCGCCGGACGGCTCGGTCGATCTCGACCCGATTTCGCTGGTCTGCAAGGTCACGTCAGTCGACGGCCAGCCCGCGGTRAAACTGTCCGACAACCCGGAGAAGGCGACCGGCGATCCCGCWGAGATCGCCCGTTACCTGCGCGTGTTCGGCGATGCCGGCCGGGTGCGGACGCCCGTGGTCGTCTGAACCGCTGAGCGCAATGTCGCGCGGGTGCCAGATGATTCCTGTTCCGGTTTTGTTCAGCTTGCGGTAAAATCAGCGGGCGAGCAGGTCAAAACCGGTGGCAGGAGATTGTCGTCATGCATGGGCTSAGCGGCCGRGGCACACAGCTGTGGTCCGCAATCATCATCGTCATCGCGATGTTCACCGCTGCGGAGCCGGCGGCGGCCGACAAGCGCGTGGCGCTGGTGATCGGCAATTCCATTCACGAACATGCGCCGCTGCTGGACGAGCCTGCGACCGATGCCCGGCTGCTGGCCGACAGGCTCACGCGGCTCGGCTTCACCTTGAGCGGCGGCGCTGCCCAGATCGACCTCGACAGAAAGGGTTTTGACCGCGCGCTGGCCGAGTTCAARGGGCGGATTGCYGATGCCGACCTCGCGCTGATCTACTACGCCGGCTACGGGCTCAATCTCAACGGCACCAGCTACCTCGTTCCGGTCGATGCGGCGCCGGCYAAGGCTGACGACYTGGCCACCGAGTTGCGCGACCTCGGCGCGATCCTGCGCGAACTGGACGGGCCGAGCGGCCGACAGAACGTCGTCATCCTCGATGCATTCCGCGCCAATCCRTTCGCTGCGCGCGGCATCGCCGGACTGGCCGCGGGCCTCGTCCCGGTCGGCATGCCCGCGCGGACCGTGCTGTCCTTTGCCGCGCAAGCGGGGACCATCGGCCAGCGCGGCCCGGACGGGCACAGCGCGTTCACGGCCGCACTTGCGGACGTGCTCCAGCAGCCCGGCCCRCGCCTGATCGACATCTTCAACCAGACCAACATGGCGGTGCAGCGCGCCACGAGCGGCGCGCAGCAGCCCTTCGTGATGTTCACCCTGCTCGACGGTGGTGCCCAGCTCAGCCCGGCCGCGGCCAAGCCGGCGAGCCCGGTCGCCAGCCAGGCCCCCGCTCCGCCGCGCCCCGCCGCGTCAGCCGTGGCAGCCGATGCAAGGACGCCCGGCCTCGCCGTGCTGTATGACGAGGACGTTTCGGAGCCCCGGGGCAAGCGCTATTCCGGCTCGGTCGTCTGGCGAATAGAGACCGTCAAGAGCGCGCAATCGGGAGCAGACACGGCGGCGATCCGCGCCGAGATCGATATTCCCGAGCGCAAACTGAAAGTGAGCCTGCAGCTGCGGCGCAACGACGATCCGACCCTGCCGGCCAGCCACGTCGCCGAGCTCACCTTCAAGCCGGCACCCGAATTCGTCGGCGGTGCGATCAGCAACGTTCCTGGGATGCTGATGAAGACGAGCGAGCAGGCGCGCGGGACGCCGCTGGCGGGGCTCGCCGTGAAGATCACCGAGGGATCGTTCCTCGTCGGCCTGTCCAACGTCGAGGCCGATCGCGCACGCAACGAGGAGCTCCTGGCTGGTCGCGAATGGTTCGATATTCCGCTCGTCTATGCCAGCCAGCGCCGCGGTATCCTGGCGATCGGCAAAGGTCCGAGCGGGGACAGGGTGTTTGCCGATGCATTCGCSGCCTGGGGCAGATCCCAGGCAGCCAAATGATCACCTWTCGTGATCACATCCAGATGATCGGCCGTGCTGTGAGGAAGAAGCGATCGCGGAGCGAGATATTTGGAGCGGGCGAAGGGGTTCGAACCCTCGACCCCGACCTTGGCAAGGTCGTGCTCTACCACTGAGCTACACCCGCATCCGTGACCACTGGGCGGCGTGGCCGCCAGCGACGGGCAGACCTATGCCAAAAGCCGCGGACGAATGCAACAGGTCTGCGACAGCTTTCGTCGTGGAACAGTRTCGTTTTTTACGTCCAGGGCGCCCCAGCGATCGAAACCGAGCAATTGGCGGGTTCGGGCATGAGCAGATTGAAATTTCCGGGAGGACCGCCACTTAAAGCGGAGGAAACCGTGTATTGAGGCACGGCGGCGGCCGGTTCCGGCCGGCCGGCCATCCCAGCATTTTCGGACGAGGGATTCCCGTGACCATTGTTGAGCAGGGCGGCGGAACGGCACAGGTGCCGGATCTGATCAAGGACACCACGACGCAGAGCTTCGTTAAGGATGTCATCGAAGAATCGAAGCGTCAGCCGGTTCTCATCGACTTCTGGGCTCCCTGGTGCGGCCCGTGCAAGCAGCTGACTCCGATCCTGGAGAAGGCCGTCAAGGCCGCCAAGGGCAAGGTCAAGCTGGTCAAGATGAATATTGACGAGCATCCGGCCATTCCCGGCCAGATGGGCATTCAGTCGATTCCGGCGGTGATTGCGTTTGTCGGCGGCAGGCCTGCCGATGGGTTCATGGGCGCCGTTCCCGAGAGTCAGGTCAGTGCCTTCATCGAGAAGCTGACCAAGGGCGTCCCGGGTGTCGGCGAACCGGACATCGGTGAGATTCTCAAGGAAGCCGAAGCCGTGTTGGCCGAGGGCGACCCCACGGGCGCCGCGCAGATCTATGCCGAGATCCTGTCGTTCGACGCCGCCAACATCGCGGCCCTGGCGGGACTTGCCAAATGTTACGTCGAGACCGGCGCGATCGAGCAGGCCCGCGAGACGCTCGCCCAAGTCCCGGAAGCCAAGCGCGGCGATTCCGCGGTCTCGGCAGTGCAGGCGGCGATCGATCTTGCCGAACAGGCGCAGTCGCTCGGACCGATCGGCGAGCTCGAACAAAAGGTCGCCGCTAATCCGCTGGATCATCAGGCGCGTTTCGATCTCGCCACGGCACTCAACGCCGCGGGCAAGCGAAAGGAAGCCACCGATCAATTGCTCGAGATCGTCAAACGCGACCGCAAGTGGAACGAGGATGGCGCGCGCAAGCAGCTCGTGCAATTCTTCGAGGCCTGGGGCGGCGCCGACGAGGCCACCATCGAGGGCCGCAAGCGGCTGTCGACGATCCTGTTCTCGTAAACCGGCGGGGCCCACGCTTCAGCGGATACGGGTTTAGCGGACACGAGGTATCGCATGCCGATCAATGCCGAATATCGCGGTCCTGCCGAACTGCCGGAGGTCATTCCGGTGTTTCCGCTGGCCGGCGCCCTGCTGCTGCCGCGCGGCCAAATGCCGCTCAACATTTTCGAGCCGCGCTATCTCGCGATGGTCGACGACGCGTTTCGCGACGGTCGTCGGCTGATCGGGATGATCCAGCCTGACGTCAGCCATTCTTCCAGCGAGGAGCGTCCGGCCCTCTTCAAGGTGGGCTGCGTCGGCAGGATCACGCAACTCGCCGAGTCCGGCGACGGGCGCTACATCCTCGAACTGACCGGCGTGTCCCGCTTCAAGGTCGTCGAGGAGATGTCGGTGCTGACGCCGTACCGGCAGTGCAAGGTCGACTATTTTCCGTATGTCGACGACTTCAAGGCCCGCAAGGGCGAGGACGCCGTTGATCGCGAGGCGCTGCTGGCCGTTCTCACCGACTTCCTGAAGGCCAACAATCTCAAGGTCGACTGGGCGGGCATCGAGGCGGCCCCGAACGAGGCGCTCGTCAACGCGCTGGCCATGATGTCGCCGTATGGTCCGGCCGAGAAGCAGGCCATGCTCGAAGCGCCGGACCTGAAAACCCGCGCCGAGATCCTGATCGCCGTGACCGAGATGGATCTCGCAAAGAAGCGGACCTCGGGCGATCCGCCGCTGCAATGATCACTCGGCCGCGATCACGCGCGGCGCGCGCGTTCCCGCGGTCAAGCGCATCAATATCACCGTGAGCAGGATCACGCCGACATAGGCGGCGAGCTGCATCACCGTCGGCTGGTCGGTATATCCAATCAGCGCCTTCAGGGTTCGGCCGGCCACGCCGCCCTCGGGCAGAACAGCGCTCGAATCCCACACCACCTGATCGAACGAGGTCAGCCAGTTGGCGCGAGCGAGAAAGAACACCGCCTGGGCCGCCATGCCGGCCGACAACAGCGTGATCAGCACGGTGGTGGTCCTGAACAAAGCGCGCGGCGGAATCCGCATCAGACCGAAATAGGTCGCAAGACAGACGGCCACGCCGAGCAGCAGGCCCAAGGCACCGCCGCCGAGCAGCGCCCGACCGCCGCCCTCGCTTGTGGCCGCGACACCATAAAGGAACAGCGCGACCTCACTGCCTTCGCGGAGCACAGCGATGGCGATCACGGTTGCCAACGCAACCAACGGCCTTGCGCCGTCGACCACCGCCTGCCCCATCGTCCGCAGCTCGTTGGCCATCTCACGACCATGCCGGGCCATCCACACATTGTGCCACGTCAGCATGATCACCGCCGTCGACAGGATCGCCGCGTTGAACAGCTCCTGCCCCATGCCCTCGAACAGCTGGGTCAACGTCCCGGCGAAGGCCGCGACGGCACAGGCGCCGACAAGCCCGGCAAACAATCCGCCGCCGATCCAACGCAGCCGATACGGCACGGAGCTCGTGACCGCGAGCACGATGCCGACGATCAGACCGGCCTCGAACACTTCACGAAAGACGATGATCAGCGCGGCAAGCATGAGACCACCCTTTATTGAACAATGAGGAAACCGCGTGCTTTTTCGTTGAAGTCGTTGTGGAATTCGTAGCGTCCCGACTTCACCGCACGAACGTTGAGGACGGCCTCGCTGTTGCCGGCAACGACCTTTTCGATCTTGAGCGTCTCGCTCTCGAACTCCATCGCCTTGGCGTCCAAATTCTTGACGCGGATGGTCAGCGGCGCGTCGGCCGGCACGGTCGGCTCTTTCGGCTCGAATTGTCCATTCGCATAAGTGAGGCAGATCTCGTTCCGCCCGTCTGCCTGGGCCTGCGTCATCGCCAGCATCACGCCGAGGCTGCCGGCAACGACCATCAACTTCCGCACCACGTCGACCAACATCGATCAGTCCCCTCGTATCACGACAAACAAATCGGAGAACTGGTACGCGGCCGCTCGATGGCGAGTACCCGTTCGCGACGACGAACAGCTAATCGGCCCGCCGCCGGGTCTGCAAAGAGACTCCTTCTAAGTTGGAACCATTCTTCGCGAATATGTCTTGGCAGTGGCGAGTGCTTGGCCGCCGGCGGTCGTCCGGCGTTGTTTCGTTAAGATCGTTCGTCGGCTTGCCACACCGCGGCCGCGCATTGCCGTTTTGCGGCAAAACATTGACCGCCGATCGGAGCAGGCAAACGACGTGAGGCTGGTGTCCGGCGCATCTCAATAGCCCGCTGCGGCGAGCACAACGGCTCCCGCGAGCATGACCCAGCCGAAATGGCGCGCGCGTGTCGCCACGGCATTGGCGCAGGCGGCGGACGCGAACACGACGATGGCCGTGATCGCGATCCAATGCCGCGCGGGCTCCGAGCCCATCCAGGGCGCAGCAATCAGCAAGAGACCATAGCCGATCCATGCCACCGTGCCAGCCTGCCACACCAGGCGGAGCAAGGTGCGCAGCCGCTCCGGCGCGATGCTGGCCCGCGCGAACACGGTGGTCTCGCCGAGCAGGCCATGGATCAGCGCCACCACGATCACCGCCAACCCGGCACATTGCAACAGCATATCGCGCATCGCCACCTCCATACAGTTCTGTATGGAGCCTGCCCGAGAGGATGGCGCCCGTCAATACACTTGTGTATGGTCGATCGGGTGGTGACGACATGAACGAACAGCTCTCGGCGAAGGACTGGCTGGACCAGGGTCTCAAGGTGCTGGCAAGCCGTGGCTTCACCGCGCTCAAGGCCGAGCCGATGGCCAAGGTGATGGGGGTGTCGCGCGGCAGCTTCTACTGGCACTTTGCCGACGTGGCCGCGTTCCATGCCGCGTTGCTGAAGCATTGGCGCGACATCGCAGCCGAGCAGATCATCAGCGGGGTCGAGGCGAGCGCTGGCGACGAACCGGCGATCGCCGTGCTGCTGCGTCGCAGCTTTACCATCAGGCTCAGTCTGGAGCGGGCCGTCCGCAGCTGGGCCGCGTCGGACGCGGCGGCGCAGCACGCCGTGCAGGCGATCGACAAGCGCCGACTGGGCTATATCGAGGGCTTGCTCACCGCCCGAGGTCTGCCGCTGGACGTCGCCCAGGCCCGCGCGCAGGTGCTGTATTGGGCGTTTCTCGGCCACGCATTGTCCGGCCGACCGCTGCCCGCCGGACAGCAGGAGGCCGTGCTCGGCGAGCTGATCCGAATCGCGCTGCATGAGCCTTGAGTGACGACAGCGCGACCGTGAATATGTTAGGACAGCGCCCGCCGGAGACCATGCCATGAACGCCCCGCTCGATCGCCCCGCCAATTCCGTCGACCCGAAGCTGCTCGAGATCCTGGTCTGCCCCATGACCAAGGGACCGCTGGAGTATGACGCCGCCAAGCAGGAGTTGATCTCCCGCTCGGCCAAGCTCGCTTATCCGATCCGCGACGGCATTCCGATCATGYTGCCCGAGGAAGCGCGRAAGATCGGCTGACGATGCGCTCGGCCCTGATTCGCTGCGCGCTTGCCCTGGTCGTCCTCACCTCGGCAGCGACGGCCGAGGAGAGCACGATCCGCGTCGGCGCGCTCGACGCCGTTCTCACCACCCCCGCAGGCATCGAACGGCCGCCGGTCGCGCTCCTGATCGCCGGATCCGGGTCGACGGATCGGGACGGCAAYGGGCCGCAGCTCAAGCCGGCGACATTGAAGAAGCTGGCCGATCAGCTCGCCGCCCGCGGCATCGCCAGCCTGCGCTTCGACAAGAGAGGCGCACGCGGCTGGAAGGCRGAGTTCGGCCGGCCGGAGGATTTCCGGTTCAAGGACTATGTCGGCGATACCGCTTCTCTCGTCGACTTCTTGCGCGGCAAGTTCGCCCGCATCGCGCTCGTCGGCCACAGCGAGGGTGGCTTGGTGGCGATCCTCACCGCCCGACGCACGCCGGTCGACCGGCTGATCCTGCTCGCGACCTCGGCGCGGCGGCAGGGCGATCTGCTGAAGACGCAGCTTGAGAGGAAGCTGCCGGCTGCCAAGATGGAGCCGGTCGCGAAGGCGATCGACGCCATCATGGCCGGGCAGATTGTCGATCCGCCGCCCCCTGACCTGCCGATCGCGCCCCAGATGCAGCCCGGCATCGGCTCGGCCTTCGCGGAGGACCCGATCGATCCGCTGAAGCAGATCACGATCCCGATCCTGATCGTCGGCGGCGCCCGCGACAGCCAGATTGCGCGGCTCGACATGGTCGCGCTCGCCGCCGCCGCGCCGGCCGCCAAGACGCTTTGGCTGCCGGAGATGAATCACGTGCTGGTCGACGTCGCCAATGAGGACGAGAAYCTCGCCTCCTATAACGACCCGGACCGGCCGCTCGACCCCGACATGGTCGAGGCGGTCGCCGGTTTCATCGCGGCCGCAGGCCCGCGCTGAGCTCCTTGTTGGAGCATCATCCTTTCGGAAAGCCGGTTACAGCTTGTCCGGATCAACGCTCTACAGCGCCTCCCCCTTCAACAGCCGCGGCATCTCGCCGGTCAGGCCGGCGGCCTGCTTGATGAACAGCTCCTTCAACGGCGGCGCGCGATCGACGATCCCGAGCCCGATGTCGCGCACGGCGCGCAGCAAGGTCGATTTGTTCGAGAACAGGAAGTTCAGCGAGTTGGTGGCGACGCCCATCGCCATCGTGTCGAAGCGCCGCCAGCGCTGATAGCTTTCGAGCACGTCGACCTGGCCCGGATCGATTCCCATGCGRGCGGCRTCGACAACCACCTGAGCCAGCGCCGCGACGTCCTTCAGCCCCATATTGAGGCCCTGTCCCGCAATCGGATGGATCACATGAGCGGCGTCGCCGACCAGCGCCAGCCGCGGCGCGATGAACGAGCGCGCCACGAAATAGGACAGCGGGAACGCACGCGGCTGGTCGAGCACCTTCAATTCGCCGAGGTGAAGGCCGGCGCGCTTCTCGAGCTCGGCATGGAATTCGTCGGCGCTCAGTTCGACGAGGCGTTTTGCCTCCTTGCGGCGCTCRGTCCACACCAGCGACGAGCGCTTGCCGGTCAGCGGCAGGATCGCGAAYGGACCGGGCGGCAGGAAATGCTCCTCGGCRCGGCCGCCATGGTCACGCTCATGGCCGACGGTGACGACGATGCCGGACTGGTCRTAGTCCCAGCCATGGGTCTGGATGCCGGCGCGCTCGCGCAGCTTCGAGCGCGCACCATCGGCCGCCACCAGCAGGCTGGCCTCGACCTCGCTGCCGTCGCCCAGCGTGACCRCGACAGCGTCCGYCCGGGTCTTGAAGCCGGTCACCGGCATCGCCTTCAGCTCGACACCAGCMGCCTCCGCGTGCCGGACCAGGGCGTCGATCAACAGCCGGTTTTCGACCATATGCGCGAACGGCTCGCCGGCCTCGACCTGGCCCGCAAAGGTCAGAAAGGCYGGCCGCGTGGCATCCTCGAGCTTGGAATCGGTGATGACCATGTCGAGGATCGGCTGCGCCTGCGGCGCGACATCGGCCCAGACSCCGATCGCGTCGAACAGCTTGCGGCAGGCGGCGACGATGGCGCTGGCGCGCGGATCGCGGCTCGGCCGGTTGGCCAGCGCCGGATCGGCCACGATCACCGGCACCTCGGCACCGAGTCCCTGCCGGAGCGCAAGCGCGAGCGCCAGGCCGGCGAAGGCCCCGCCACAAATGACAATGCTTCGCTGTGTCGTCATGCCACTCTGCTCACGGTTGCTCTTGCGGGTGGACTATAGCTAGGCGAAACAGGGGCGTGAACCAAGGGCCGCCACCCCAGGCCGTCATTTCCGGATGCCTGTCCCGCTTTGSCGCGGCCGGCGCCGGCGGCCGAGCCAGCGAAAGCACCGTGCCATGTCCAAGGGACTGATCGACCTGATCTCGATCCTCGACCTCGAGCCGATCGAGGTGAACCTGTTCCGCGGCAACAGCCCGAAGACCAGCTGGCAGCGCGTGTTCGGCGGCCAGGTCATCGGCCAGGCGATGATGGCGGCCTGCCGCACCGTCGAGGGCCGGCTGCCGCATTCGCTGCACTGCTATTTCATCCTGCCCGGCGATCCGCAGGTGCCGATCATCTACCARGTCGAGCGTCTGCGCGACGGCAAGAGCTATGCGACCCGCCGGGTCACCGCGATCCAGCACGGCAATGCGATCTTYTCGATCATGGTSTCGTTTCACAGCGACGAGGAGAGCGCGTTCAACCACCAGGACAGGATGCCGGACGTGCCGCCGCCGGAGAAGCTCACCGCGGAGGAGATCTCCAAGCAGCCRATGTTCCAGGAAGTCTTCCAGCGGATGCCGGATTTCATCCGCCGSTATTACGAATCCGATCGTCCYATCGAGCTGCGCCCRGTCGAGCTCAGCCGCTATTTCGGCCAGAAGATCGATGACGGCCGCATTCACGTCTGGATCAAGACGGCGGCCAAGCTGCCGGACGATCCGGCGCTGCACATGTGCGCGCTGGCCTATGCATCGGACTTCTCGCTGCTCGACGCGGTCATGGCGCGCTACGGCCGGACCTTGTTCGACAAGCGCATGATGCCGGCCTCGCTSGATCATGCGATGTGGTTTCACCGRCCGTTCCGCGCCGACGAATGGCTGCTGTATGCGCAGGATTCGCCGAGCGCGCAGGGCGGCCGCGGGCTGACCCGCGGCTCGATCTTCAAGCCCGACGGCACGCTGGTCGCCTCCGTCGCACAGGAGGGCTCGATCCGCGAGCGAAGGTCCTAGCCCGCGTCACACCGGCTGCGCGGTGCGTGGCACGAGCGCGAATTGCGACACGTACCAGGTGCTGTACCAGCGCAACAGCCACGGAATCGGAATGATGAAGGCGCAGCCCACCGCAAACAGCAGCGTGCGCCACAGCACATCCAGCCCGGAGGCGTTGAACACCAGCTCGCGCCGCGAGCCCTGGACGTTGCGGCAGATCCAGCGCATCCAGGCCGTCAGCACCCAGGCCCAGCCGATGATGGTGATCGCCGACACCAGCGTTGCGAGATACCAGCCGAAATAGGCRAGCGGGCTGCCTTCGAAGCGAAGCGGCAGCGGYTCGCCRTTCGACGCGATCTTGGTGGCCACCCAGCGCAGGATCATCCAGCCCAGCAGCGCCTGTCCGACCACTGAAACCAGCTGCAAGAATGGCCTGTCGCTGGTGCCGATATAGGTCAGYACGCCGAGACCGACGAAGACATACCAGATGTCGAGCGGCTGACCGGTGAAACTGAGATTGGGCCGACCGGGCACCCTGATCCGCTCGACCACGTAGCGGTAGAGATAGACCGCAGTCCAGGGCGCGAGAATGATSACGAGCTGGCCGACGACATACAGCAGCGCCCAGCCGAAATAGGGCCAGGTGTCCAGCTTGGCCGAGAGCGCCCCGGCCGAGGCAGGCCCCCCGATATCGAAAGCAGGTGCCGCCGGCGGGATCTCGGGCACGCCCGACATCAATCCGGGAATGCGTCCGGCCTTCTCCCAGCCGGCCATGCCGTCGCTCCACAGCAGCGTGTCGGCGGTCACGACGCTCCTGGCGATCAGGTCGCGCAGTTCGTCCTCTGATATGGGCCCCTGTTGCTGACCTTGCGCAGCGTAATACCAGGAACGATTCGACATAGTGGGTCCTTGGCTGGAGGAGGCGGACAACGTCTTCGATCTGTCGGGCGATGCCGCATTTCGTTCAGTGATATCGGTCACTCCTTGACGTTTTCGCTTAACGCTGCGCTCATTTTGTGCCATTTGCCTAGCAACAGCCCAAACGGCCGCCTGCAATCTGCCTTCGAAACAGGCTGCCCTGCTCCGAGGAACCCAAGGCCCGACCATGAAGCTCGTCGTCGCGATCATCAAACCTTTCAAGCTCGACGAGGTCCGCCAGGCCCTCACCGCGATCGGCGTCCACGGCATGACCGTGACCGAGGTCAAGGGCTATGGCCGCCAGAAGGGCCACACCGAGATCTATCGGGGCGCCGAATACATCGTGAATTTCCTGCCMAAGCTGCGCATCGAGATCGCGGTCAATTCCGACATCGCCGACAAGGCGGTCGAGGTGATCACCACGCAYGCACGCACYGGCCAGATCGGCGACGGCAAGATCTTCGTGACGCCGATCGATCACGCCCGCCGCATCCGCACCGGCGAGACCGACAGCGACGCGCTGTAGGCCGTCGCGACRGCGGCACGCCCGCCGCAACGGCGCGGCGGCGGAAGACATCTCAATCTGATCTGACATGCCGGGGGGACTGTCATGGGGACCTATGCGTCTCGTTGCCTTCGCGCGTCTGCAGCTTCGGCTGCAGCAGGCGCGGCCATCTTCACCACGCCTGCCTKGGCGGCTGCRCCATCGACGATCGAASCGGCCGACACCGCCTGGATGATYGTSGCCACGGCCCTCGTGCTGATGATGACCATCCCGGGGCTGGCGCTGTTCTACTCGGGCATGGTGCGCAAGAAGAACGTGCTGGCGACGATGGCGCAGAGCCTCGCCGCGGTCATGCTGATCTCGATCCTGTGGGTTGCGYTCGGCTATTCGCTGGCCTTCGTCGGCGACGGCGCCTGGATCGGCACGCTCGACCGCGCCTTCCTCGCCGGCATGGGCATGGAGAGCGTGCATCCCGGAGCCAAGACGATTCCRGAAGCGCTGTTCATGCTGTACCAGATGACCTTCGCGATCATCACGGTGGCKCTGGTGGCCGGCTCGGTGGCCGATCGCATGCGCTTCTCGGCCTATCTYGTGTTCGGCGTYGCCTGGTTCGTCTTCGTCTATGTGCCGCTGGCGCATTGGATCTGGGGCGGCGGTTTCCTCGCCCAGGCCGGCGTGGTCGATTTCGCCGGCGGCCTCGTGGTACATCTGTCCGCCGGCACCGGCGGCCTGGTCGCGGCCGTGGTCATGGGACGCCGCCACGGCTATGGCAGCGAGAACCTGTCGCCGTTCGACCTGTCGCTCGCGGTCGTCGGCACCGGCCTGCTCTGGGTCGGCTGGTTCGGCTTCAATGGCGGATCGGCGCTCGGCGCCAACGCGCATGCCGTGATGGCGATCCTGACCACGCATCTTGCCGCCTGCGCCGGCGCCGTCACCTGGGGCGCGCTGGAATGGTCGACCCGCCGCAAGCCGTCGGTGCTCGGCATGATCTCCGGAGCGGTCGCCGGCCTCGGCACCATCACCCCGGCATCGGGCTTCGTCGCCCCYTGGCACGGCCTGGTCATCGGCGCGCTGGCCGGCATCATCTGCTACTGGGCCTGCACCTCGCTGAAGCACCGCTTCAATTATGACGATTCGCTCGACGTGTTCGGCGTCCACGGCATCGGCGGCCTCACCGGCACGGTGCTGGCCGGCGTGTTCGCCACGGCAGCGATCGGCGGMACCGCCGGRCTGATCGAGGGCAACCCGAAGCAACTCGCGGCGCAGCTCTACGGCGTCGCCGTCACCCTGGTCTGGTCGGGCGGCGTCACCTGGGGTCTCCTGAAGCTGGTCAGCRTCTTCGTGCCGTTGCGGGTGTCCCGCGAGCAGGAACTCGAGGGTCTCGACATYTCCCAGCACGGCGAAGCGCTGCAATAATTGCAGGATTTGGCGGCAATTGACCTGTTCTGAGTCGCGGAATTCTGCCCGCGCAGTGAGCAGCATTGTGTCTTGAGCCTGGCATGCGCAATTTTTGCGCATACCTGCCCATTCCCTGGGCGCGACGGAATGGCGCAGCCCGCGCCTTCCCCCCTGAAGGCCGAAAAGGTCAGGATTCACGGGTCGTTAGCCCTGACCAGCCGACTGGCACGGCATTTGATTCTAAGTCCCCCGGCTGTGCCCGCGTCGTGAAGCTCTCTCCGCGTGGTGAACCTCAGTCGACAAGCAGCGCTCGGTAACGTCCGTGCCGGGCCCAAGCGGGGATAGGACCCATGAAAATTGTTATGGCGATCATTAAGCCATTCAAGCTCGAAGAAGTCCGGGACGCCCTGACCGCCATCGGCGTTCATGGTCTCACGGTGACCGAAGTGAAGGGGTACGGCCGCCAGAAAGGCCACACGGAAATCTACCGCGGCGCCGAATATGCCGTGAGCTTCCTGCCCAAAATCAAGATCGAAGTCGCGATCCCGTCGGACCAGGTCGACAAGACCATCGACGCCATCAGCTCGGCCGCYAAGACCGGCCAGATCGGCGACGGCAAGATCTTCGTCATCAGCCTCGACCACGCCGTGCGCATCCGCACCGGCGAAGCGGACGCTGCGGCTCTCTGATTTCGCGCTCACACCAGAACACTTACGGAGTAGAATAAAATGACGTTCAAGCGTCCAACCAGCGCGGGATGGGTTACGCTCGCAGTCGCAGGGCTCTGCGTCGCTGGCCTCGTCGATGTGGCRTTCGCCGAAGATGCGCCGGCSGCCGCGGCCGCGGCCGCCCCCGTTCCCAACAAGGGCGACACCGCCTGGATGCTCGTGTCCAGCGCGCTCGTCCTGATGATGTCCGTCCCCGGCCTCGCGCTGTTCTATGGCGGCCTCGTCCGCACCAAGAACATGGCCTCGGTCCTSACCCAGGTGTTCGCGATCGTCGCCATGGTCGGCGTGGTCTGGACGCTGTACGGCTATTCGCTCGCCTTCACSGAYGGCGGCAGCATGACGTCGTGGATCGGCGGCTTCTCCAAGGCCTTCCTGCACGGCGTSGACGCCAACTCGGTGGCGGCGACCTTCTCCAACGGCGTCGTGATCCCGGAACTCGCCTATTTCGTGTTCCAGATGACCTTCGCGATGATCACCCCGGCCCTGATCGTCGGCGCCTTCGCCGAGCGCATCAAGTTCTCGGCGGTGATGCTGTTCGTGCTGCTCTGGGTSACSTTCATCTACTTCCCGATCGCGCACTGGGTCTGGTACATCGCCGCGCCGGATGACGTTGCCGCCGCTGCCAAGGCTGTGGCTGCCGCAACCGACGCTGCCGCCAAGACCGCTGCCCAGGCCAAGCTCGACGAGCTCACCGGTGCCGTTGGCTGGCTCGCCGGCGCTGGCGCCCTCGACTTCGCGGGCGGTACCGTCGTTCACATCAATGCCGGCATCGCCGGTCTGGTGGGCGCGGTTCTGATCGGCAAGCGCACCGGCTACGGCAAGGAGTTGATGGCTCCGCACTCGCTGACCATGACCATGATCGGCGCCTCGCTGCTGTGGGTCGGCTGGTTCGGCTTCAATGCCGGTTCGAACCTGGAATCGAACGGCGTCACCGCGCTGGCCTTCGTCAACACGATGGTCGCCACTGCCGGTGCGGCGCTGTCCTGGCTGCTCTGCGAATGGGCCGTCAAGGGCAAGCCCTCGCTGCTCGGCATCTGCTCGGGTGCGGTCGCCGGTCTCGTCGCCGTCACCCCGGCCTCCGGTCTCGCCGGCCCGATCGGCGCCCTGGTGCTCGGCCTGATCGTCTCGCCCGTCTGCCTGTTCTTCGTCTCCACGGTGAAGAATTCGCTCGGCTATGACGACGCACTCGACGTGTTCGGCGTGCACTGCATCGGCGGCATCATCGGCGCTCTGGCCACCGGCATCCTGGTCAACCCGGCCCTCGGCGGCGTCGGCATCACCGACTACACCAACATCACCGGCAACAACGCCGGCACCTACGACTTCGCCACGCAGATGCTGGCGCAGGTCAAGGCTGTCGTCGCCACGCTGGTGTGGTCGGGTGTCGGCTCAGCGATCCTCTACAAGGTCGTCGACGTGGTCATCGGCCTGCGCCCGACCGTCGAGCAGGAGCGCGAAGGTCTGGACATCACCGACCACGGCGAGCGCGCCTACAACTACTGAGKTCTCCCGGGACTCGGTCCCACGGGACCAGGTCCGCAACTTCGGTTCGGGCAAATACCCGGCAATGCCCTGACCGTTGAGGGGCTCCAGCGCAAGCTGGGGCCCCTTTCTTTTTGGTCGCTGCACGATCTGCGCAAGATTCACTTCCGAACCTGATGGGGGCCGCTTCCTCCCTCCCCTGGAGGGGGAGGGCACCGTCCGCGTATCTTGACTCATCGGCATCACGACAACCCATGGGGGTGGCTGAATTCCGGACGAGCATCCGTCTCGCGGCGCAATGACGCCCGAGTCATGCTCATCATCATCGCCCTCATCAATAGAGGGCGCRGGGAAGGCCGGGCGCTCGCCAAACAGGGACGCGCGGAAATGTGCAGGCGATTTGCCCGACGGTGCAACGCGATCCGCGTGCGACAAAGTAGCTCGACGGGCAGCTTGCGCATGCGAGGCATGCCGAGCGCCAAACCCGCGAGCGCCCCAGGATGACAGCGAGTCCTGCTACAGCGGATCGCGCAAGCGGAGGCAATAGCCTTCGGCCCCTACACGCCACCCATCTTGCACACCAGCTTCCATTCCTCCGGCGTCACCGGCTGCACCGACAGGCGCGACTGTTTCACCAACGCCATCTCGGCGAGCTTCGGCTCAGCCTTGATGGCGGCGAGCGTCACCGGGGTCTTGAAGGGTTTGTGGGCCTTGATGTCGACGCAGACGAACTTGCCCGTCTTGTCGGTCGGATCGGGATAGGCCTCCTTGATGATCTCGGCGATCCCGACGATCTCCTTRCCCTCGTTGGAATGGTAGTAGAAGGCGAGCTCGCCCTTCTTCATCGCCACCAGGTTCTGCCGCGCCGTGTAGTTGCGCACGCCGGTCCAGGCTTCGCCCTTGGCGCCCTTCTCCACCTGCTGGTCCCAGGGCGCACGCCGGTCCAGGCTTCGCCCTTGGCGCCCTTCTCCACCTGCTGGTCCCAGGACCACACCGAGGGTTCGGATTTCACCAGCCAGTAGCTCATGATGCTCGTCTCTTTCCACTCGTCATGGTCGGGCGGCGGCGTCAGGCGCGTGTTTCGCAAGCCCCCGCCATGCGCGTCTTYGATCGCAACGCATTATCAAGACGTGGAAGCCCGCGACAAGCGCGGGCATGACGGCGGAAGACGGCGCAACCCGTTCGTCAACATGGAAGAGCGTCGCGATCCGCGCCGTTTTCGCGTCGTGCCGGTCCGGCGCTCACTCCTCCGCCTTGAACGGGCGCAGCATCAGCGCCTCGATCGCGGCATCGATCGTGACGGCGCCCGCGAGAATCGCCGCCACCGCCTGCGCGACCGGCATCTCGACGCCGCGCGCGGCGGCGAGCTCGACCAGCACCGGTGCGGTGTATTGCCCCTCGGCCAGCTTGCCGGCCGGCAGCGGCTCGCCGCGGCCAAGCGCCAGGCCAGCGGCGAAGTTGCGCGATTGCGGGCCGGCGCAGGTCAGGATCAGATCGCCGAGACCCGAGAGGCCGGTCAACGTCTCGCTGCGCGCGCCATGGGCGCGGCCGAGCCGCACCAGCTCGGCAAAGCCGCGCGTGGTCAGCGCCGCCAGCGCCGAAGCGCCGAGCTGCCGCCCCGCCACGATGCCCGCCGCGATCGCCAGCACATTCTTGGCGGCGCCGCCGATCTCGACGCCGCGCACATCGGTCGAGTGGTAGGGCCGGAAGGTSGGCGAGCCCAGCGCCTGGACCAACGCCGCCGCCAGCGCCTCGTCGGGAGCGGCGAGCGTGACTGCCGTCGGCAATCCGCGCGCGACATCGTCGGCGAARCTCGGGCCGGACAGGATCGCAGGCGTCGCGCACGGCGCGGCTTCGGCGATCACCTCGGTCATGAATTTGTGGGTGCCATGCTCAATGCCCTTGGCGCAGGCCACAAGCGGCGTGCCGGGCGCTAGCAGCGGCGCAACATGCATGACGGCACCGCGCAGATGCTGCGCGGGCACGACGACCAGGACAGCGTCGGCGCGGGCGGCCGCAGCGAGATCGGCGGTGACCGCGATGCGCGACGCGAGCGGAATGCCGGGCAAGCGCGGATTCTCGCGGGCACTTGCGATACGCGCCGCGTGCTCGGCATCGCGGGCATAGAGCGTCACGGCACGCCCGGCGCGCGCGGCGACGGCGGCGAGCGCMGTGCCCCAGGCTCCGGCGCCGATGACGGCGATGGTTTGGAAGCGCGTCATCGCCCCACGCCCAACTGCGCTCGCTCTCCCCGTTCTTCACGGGGACGCGACGAGCTTCGCTCGCGCTGAGAGGGTTGGGATGAGGGGCAGCCCCGCACACTGACCGTGYGGAGAGCCCCCCTCACCCGGATTGCATCTGGCGATGCAATCCGGCCTCTCCCCGCACGCGGGGCGAGGTTGAAGATTGCSCCGCGCGYGCGTGAGGGATGAAGAAAYAGCCCAGGCACGCCCTCAAAACCCCGCGCGCGTATTCGCGAACTTGCCGGGYACSYKSGCRTTCGCATCCAGCAGCCAGCGCGCGCGTGGCGCGGCGTCCATGCCGTCGATCATTCCCAGGGCGAGACGCTCCAATCCGGCCCAGGCGATCATCGCGCCATTGTCGGTGCACAGCGCCGGCGGCGGCATGATCAGGCGGGTGCCGGCTTGCTGCGCGACATCATCGAGCRCGGCGCGGATCGCCTGATTGGCCGCGACGCCGCCGGCCGCGACCAGCGCGGTCGGCGCYCCGAAGCGCTGCTTGAAMAGATCGAGGCCGACGCGCAGGCGGTCGGCGGTCGAYTCCAGCACCGCGGCCTGGAAGCTCGCRCAGAGATCKGCGATGTCCTGCGCGCTGACATGGGCGATCCGGCCGATCTCGTTGCGCACGGCGGTCTTGAGACCGGACAGCGARAAATTGGCGTCGCTGCGGCCCWGCATCGGACGCGGAAACGCAAATCGCGCGGCGTCACCGCGCTGCGCGGCCTCTTCGACCTGCGGCCCGCCGGGATAGGGCAGGCCGAGCATCTTCGCCACCTTGTCGAAGGCCTCGCCCATCGCATCGTCGACGGTSGTGCCGAGCCTGACATAGTCGCCGACGCCGGCGACCGCGACGATCTGGGTGTGGCCGCCGGACGCCAGGAACAGGCAATAGGGGAAATCGATTGCATCGGTCAGGCGCGGCGTCAGCGCATGCGCCTCGAGATGATTGACCGCGATCAACGGTGTATCATGCACCAGCGCGATCGCCTTCGCCGTGGTGAGCCCGACGATCACGCCGCCGATCAAGCCGGGACCAGCGGCCGCGGCGACGCCATYYAGATCGGCATAATCGATGCCGGCCTCGCGCATCGCCGCATCGATGAGATGATCGAGCATGTCGACATGGGCGCGCGCRGCGATCTCGGGAACCACGCCGCCATAAAGGGCGTGCTCGTCGGTTTGCGAGCGCACCACGTTGGAGAGGATCCGCCCCTTGCCGTCCGAATCACGCGCAACCACCGCCGCRGCGGTCTCGTCGCAGGTGGTTTCGATGCCGAGCACGAGCGTTGTCGAATCGTTACCCAATCTCAACCCTTTTGGTCATTATGAGTGCGCAGAACCGCCTAACACCACGAGGTCGCCAGGTGCAATCGTCCGTCCGTTGCAGCCCGGCTGATCCGTATTCGACGGGAGCATAGCACATGGCCGTGCTGGTGACCCGTCCCGCTCCCGACAATGACCGCAGCGCCACAGCRCTTCGTGCGCGCGGCTTCGASGTGCTGCTGGCGCCGATGTTGCGATTCGAGCCCGTCGCGCTGCCCGATGAGGCCGGCCGCGATGCCGCGGCTGTCATCGTGACGTCGTCGAACGCGCTGCGCGCGGCAGCACCGCAGCTCGCGCGGTCCGCGTTGCTGACCCTGCCGCTGTTCGCGGTCGGCGATCACACCGCGGCGGCGGCGCGCCAGGCCGGCTTCACCCAGGTGATGTCCGCCGACGGCGATGCAGGCGCCTTGCGCGATCTCGTCACSCGCGAGCGCGCCAACGGCCGCATCAAGGCGGATGCGCCGCTGCTCTATCTCGCCGGAGCCGACATTTCGCGCGATCTCGCGGGCGAGCTCGCCGGGCGCGGCTTCGAAGTGATCACCCAGACCGTCTACCGCATGGCCCCGGTGACGACGCTGCCGCGCGACGTCTGCGATGCATTCGCAAAGAACGCCATCACGGCCGTGCTGCATTATTCGCGGCGAAGTGCCGCGGCCTTCGTCGCGGCGATCAGGGCCGATGGCGTCGAAATTTCGGCGCTGGCCGTGCCGCATTGCTGCATGTCGGCCAATGTCGCCGAGGTGCTGCGCGAGGCCGGCGCCACCCAGGTCACAATCGCGGCGCATCCGAATGAAAACGACATGCTGGAGGGGCTGACCCGTGCGCTACGGTCGTGAATGGCGTAAGAGGGCCTGCTCAATCTTGCCTCAGCCAGGGAACTTCCACCATGGTCGATGAACCCGACACCGTTGCGCCGGCCTCCGATACCGGGCGGCCGAAACGGCCACCGCCGACCATCGACCTGGAGCCGACCTCGCGCGAGGAGCGTCCGTCGGCCGCCGAGAGCGCGGCCGAGCGGCCGACCGCCTCGCCCTGGTCAGCCCCGGCCGAGGCCGTCGCCGAGGGATCGTCGGGCGCCGCGAGCCAGTCGCATCCCCATGCGGTGCCGGACGCCGCACCCGAAGCGGCCGAAAGCGCGACGCCCGAGGAGCCTGTCGCGGCCGAGCCGCCGCGCGCCGACACGCCTCCACCGCCCCGGCCGGTATCGCCCTGGATCATCGCGCCGTTCTCCGGCGCGGCCGCAGCGGCGCTGGTGATCGGCATCGGCTGGATGCTGGGCTGGCCGCCGGTCCAACCGCCGTCGGCCACGACGCCCCAGGACGCAGCCGTCACGGAGCTGACCTCGCGCGTTGCGGGGCTGGAGCAGCGCATCGGCAGACCGGATACGGCCGTGACCGGCCGGCTCGACGCGGCCGACAAAGCGATCGCGGCGGTACGGAACGACATTGCCGGACTGCGCGCGCAGTCTGACAAGACGATCGCGGCGCTCAACGACGTCAAGGCTCAGCCGCGCGACGGCGCGGCATCGGCGCCCGCGCCGGCSCCGGTCGACCTGTCTGGCCTGATTGCGCGGATCGACGCGCTGGAGCGGACCAGCAGGAGCCAGAGCGCGGCGCTGGCGCAGGAGAGCCAGAAGCTCGCCGACGCCGCCAAGCCGGCCGACGATGCGCCGCTGCGCCGGGTGGTCGCCGCCGCGCTGCTCGACGTCGCGGTCCGCCATGGCGATCCCTATGCCGCGGCGCTGTCGACCGCGAAATCGCTCGCGCCCGATGCCGCCGCGCTGAAACCGCTGGACGCCTTTGCCGCCACCGGCGTGCCGAGCCCGGCCGCGCTCAGCCGCGATCTCCTCACCATCGTGCCGAAGCTGGCGCCGCCCGCCCCGGAAGGCACCACGGGAAGCTCGATCCTGAGCAAGCTCTCGGCCGGCGCCGCCGGCCTGGTGAAGGTCGAGCGCACCGACGGCGCCGGCACCGACCGCGGCGCGGTCGTCGCGCGGATCACCGCGGCCGCGCTGCGCAATGATTTCGCCGAGGCGCGGCGCGAGCTGAAGGGACTGTCGCCTGACGAGCGCGCCCCCGCCAAAGACTGGCTCGACAAGGCCGATGCCCGCGACGCGGCGCTGTCGACCGCCCGCAAATTTGCCGACGACGCGATGACCGCGCTCGCCAAACCCGCGCAATAGGACGCCCATGCTCCGGATCGTTGTCTTCCTTATCCTGGTCGGGCTCGCCGCCGCGGGCTCGGCCTGGGTCGCCGAGCAGACCGGCGATGTCGTGCTGAACTGGGGTCCGTGGCGCATCGCCATGACCCTGCCAGTCTTCGTGCTGGCGCTCGGCCTGACCATCGCGGCCTGCGTGCTGGTCTGGAACCTGATCAGCGCGCTGTTGCGGGCGCCGGGACGGATTCGCAACCATCACCGCGCCCGCCGCCACCAGCGCGGACGGCATGCCATCACCCACGGCTTGCTGGCCATCGGCCATGGCGATCTGACCGCGGCGCGCCAGCACGCCGATGCCGCCAAGCGGCTCGCCGGCGACGATCCGCTGACCCTGCTGCTGCATGCGCAGGCCGCCCAGCTCGGCGGCGACCGCGATGGCGCGCAGCGCGCCTTCCGGGCGATGGCCGAGCGCCACGACACCCGGCTGCTCGGCCTGCGCGGCCTGTTCATCGAGGCGCAGCGCGCCGACGACGCCTATGCCGCGGTCATGATCGCCGACGAGGCGCTCAAGCTCGCGCCGAACGCGACCTGGGCCTCGCACGCCGTGCTCGGCTTCCGCTGCGCCCAGGGCGACTGGAACGGCGCGCTGGCCATCCTCGACAGCAACTACACCGCCGGCATGATCGACAAGCCGACCTATCGCCGCCAGCGYGGCGTGCTGCTGACCGCGCGCGCCATTGCGCTGGAAACCGAGAACCGCGATCTGGCCCGCGCGAGCGCGATGGAGGCGGTGAAGCTGGCCCCGACGCTGATCCCGGCCGCGGTGCTGGCGGCAAAATTCGAAAGCGAGGCCCACCAGGTGCGCCGCGCGATGAAGATCATCGAGGCGGCCTGGACCGCCGGCCCGCATCCCGACCTCGCCGACGCCTATGCCCATGTGCGGCTCGGCGATTCGGCGCGGCAGCGGCTCACGCGGATCGAGAACCTCGCCGCNCGCCGCACCTGCGCCGCGCCCGGCCTATGTCCAGCAGGCCGGCGAGGTCACGATCACACCGGCGCCGGTGCCGGCTGGTGCACCCGGGCAGCCAGAAAGGCCTGCGCGGATCGAGAACCTCGCCGCCCGCACGCGGGATCATATCGAGGGCGCGCTGGCGATCGCTCGCGCGGCGATCGACGCCGCCGAGTTCGGCCGCGCCCGCGCCGCGCTGGCGCCGTTCACCGACGACCCGACCCAGCGCGTGGCGATGCTGATGGCCGAGTTGGAGCGAACCGAGCACGGCGACGCCGGCAAGTCACGCGAATGGACCCTGCGCGCGGTGCGCGCCCGCCACGACCCGGCCTGGACCGCGGACGGCTATGTCAGCGACCATTGGCGGCCGATCTCGCCGGTGACCGGCCGGCTCGACGCCTTCCAATGGCAGACCCCGGTCGCCAGCCTGCCGTCGGAGCGCAACAGCGTCATCGAGAGCTCCGAATTCGCCGATGCGGTGCTGGCGCCGCCGACCCGCGCCGCTATTCCCGCTGTCTCTTATACACATCTAGATGTGTATAAGAGAACAGCGTCATCGAGAGCTCCGAATTCGCCGATGCGGTGCTGGCGCCGCCGACCCGCGCCGCTATTCCCGAAGGCCTGGCCGAGCCGCCGCGCGAGGTCGCCCGTCAGAGTCAGCTGGACGTGATCGCGCCGACCCCGCAGGACAACGTTCCGCCGCGGCCCGCCGAGACCGCGGTGTCCGACCCGGCTGTGGACACACCTCTTATACACATCTAGATGTGTATAAAAGACAGGCAGAAGGTCGCCCACGACTTCGACAATACGACCTATCGCCGCCAGCGCGGCGTGCTGCTGACCGCGCGCGCCATGGGTGCCGACCGTGCGATCCTGATCCAGACCCCGGAAGACCTTGGCTCCGAGATCGAGCCGCTGGCCGTCGCCAAGCTGCTCGCCAAGGTTGCCGAGGAAGAGCAGCCCGGGCTCATCATCCTGGGCAAGCAGGCGATCGACGACGATTCGAACCAGACCGGCCAGATGCTGGGCGCGCTGCTCGGCTGGCCCCAGGGCACCTTCGCCTCGAAGGTCGAGCTGGGCGGCCAGGGCGTGCAGGTGACGCGCGAAGTCCTGTCTCTTATACACATCTAGATGTGTATAAGAGACAGGCGTCGGCCCTGTCGAGGCCGAATCGGAGCCGGAGACGGAGGCCGAGCCGAACGCGGTCGCCGCCAAGCCGGCCGACCCGGTGGCGACCGCGCCGACGCCGCTGTTCCGCACCCGCAGCGATCTCGGCAAGCCGCCGGAGACACCGCTCCAGACGATCGTTCCGATCATGCGGCCCCCCGATGATCCCGGCGTCGACGACGAAGATCAGACGCGCGACGAGTTTGCCGAGCAGATCGCGCCCAAGGCGCAGGCCGGCGGCTGGCGCGGCTTCTGGTCGCGCTTCGGGAGCTAGGGACGGCCGGTCCCTCCGGCGTCNGATAAGCCTGTCGACAGGCCGGTGGATAACCCTGTTGAGAAGACTGAGGACAACCGGCTGATCGAGGTGAGTAGCGCGACGCCGGCCGAGCCGGCGCCGCCGCTGCAGGCGTCCGGACCGACCGATGCCGATAGCGAGACGCCCGAGGCCGAGCGGGACGAGGCGGAGAGCGAGGCCGAGGCGCCTGCCAAGCCGGCCGACCCGGTGGCGACCGCGCCGACGCCGCTGTTCCGCACCCGCAGCGATCTCGGCAAGCCGCCGGAGACGCCGCTCCAGACGATCGTTCCGATCATGCGGCCTCCCGATGATCCCGGCGTCGACGACGAAGATCAGACGCGCGACGAATTTGCCGAGCAGATCGCGCCCAAGGCGCAGGCCGGCGGCTGGCGCGGCTTCTGGTCGCGCTTCGGGAGCTAGGGACGGCCGGTCCCTCCGGCGTCGGTTCCGGRTCACAGCGGCACGATTCCGCGGCATGGCGGCGCGCGTTGTCCTTGCCAACCGCCGATTGGCCCGATATCAGGAGCGCGTTCGCGTGGTCCGGCGTCATGCCGGGCACGTGCTGCTTTTGGTTCGCCGCAATAGCTCAGCTGGTAGAGCACGTCATTCGTAATGACGGGGTCGGGGGTTCGAGTCCCTCTTGCGGCACCAGCTCCCACCCTSTCGGCCGTCCCCTCCCCCGGTTAAGAATTGCTTAACCCAAATCGCGCCATCGTCCTGCGCGAGCCGCGGGCCGGGTTTCCCGCACTGGCAGCAGGTGATGATCCGGCGCGTCCCGACGCGTTCGAGTCTCGCGAATGTCGGTTGCGCTCGGCGTGCGCGCCAACGGCTGAGCCGGTGGCGATGAGTACCCAGAGGTCATGGTCGAGACGTTCCGCTCGCGGTCGCGACGCCGGCGCGCGTGACGATTCGGTCAGACGACACACGGCAATGCGCGGCCGGGGCCGGCGCAGGGCGGGATCGACCGCCGACACGCAACGAGAGACAAAGGCGATCCTCGACATGAGCACCACTGCCCTCGACAATCATACCCAGTTCCAATCCATCGTCGGCCAGATCCGGACGCTCGCCTACAAATATATCGAGGACAAGGACTTCGTCAGCGCGCAGCTCGCGTTCCAGAAGCTGCTTGAGCTCGACCCCAAGGACATCAATGCCCGCTTCATCTATGCGCAGCTGATCGACGACGGCTCGCACAAGAAGCGCGCCGAGGCGCGCGACATGATGCTCGCGATCCTCGACGAGCATCCGGAGATCTTCAACGATCCGAGCGAGGGCAATCTGCACCTGATCCGCAGCGCCGCGGTGCGCTGCAGCCATGTCGGGCCGTTCACGCGCTCGATGGAGCTGTTCCGCAAGCTCGCGCGCGCCTCCAACCAGGCCGCCGATTACTTCTCGCTCAGCGAGATCCTGACCCAGGGCAACGAGTTCGAGGAGGCGGTGGCCGCGCTCGAAAAGGCCATCCAGCTCAATCCGGCCTACGACAATCCGATCAACCGCGAGACACTGGAGCTCGCGCGTTCGAACGCCAAGAAGGGCAAGGCYAAGGACGTCAAGGCCCGCGCCAAGGTCGGACGTTATCCGGAAACCAAGGATTTCCTCGGCGATCTGCAGACGCTGATCACCAGCCACATTGCGGTGAACCTGGCGGCCGCGCCCAAATTCCTCGACAAGAGCACGCGCTTCTTCACCATGGGTTCGTGCTTCGCGCGCAACCTGTCCAAGAGCCTCAACGACAGCGGCTATTCCAGTCACCACATGGAGATCTCGGAATATATCAACACGACGTTCGCCAACCGCGTGTTCGTCGACTGGCTGCGCGACGCCAAGATCAATCCGGAGATCSAGGAGCGCATCGTCGAGCTGTTGCCGCCGGGGTCGAGCAAGTGGAGCACGCTGACGGCCATCAAACAGGCCGACGTCTTCATCCTGACGCTCGGCGTTGCCGCCGCGTTCTTCGACCGCGAGACCGGCGCTTTCGTGCTGCCGCGGCCCAGCGCGCTGAACTCCCGCGCGCTGGCCGAGAAGTACAAGTTCCGCACCGCGAGCGTGCAGGAGAATGTCGACAACGTGCTCTATCTGATCGACTTCATCCGCAGCATCAAGCCGGGCATCAAGGTBATCGTCACGGTGTCCCCCGTGCCGCTGCTGACCTCGTTCGAATATGAATCGGTGGTGCAGGCCGATTGCCTGTCGAAGAGCACGATGCGGCTGGTGGCGCACGAGGTCGTCAACAATTCGAACCTCCCGGACATCTGGTACTGGCCGTCCTTCGAAGTCTTCCGCTGGGGCGGCTCCAACGCGTCGAGCTTCTTCGCCGCCGATGACGGCGCTGCCTGGCATGTCTCGGAGGACAAGGTGGCGGCCACGGTGCGCGCCTTCGTGCAGACCTTCTCGCCGGCCTGACCTCGTGTCGGACGGCGGCGCGGAGCGGCGGCTTCAGGGCAGCCGCTTCCGCCACAACCGGATGATCACGATGCCGGCCTGGGCATAGCCCGGCGGCGAGCTCTCGGGGCCGAACGGGGTCCTCGAATACAGCGAACTGGAGATCAGGAAGCCGCCGACATAGGGCTCGGGCAATCCGGACAACGCCAGGAAACAGCGGTGCGTCAGCAGCCCTTCCTCGGGCTGATTGCCGCGCACCAGCCGGCAATCGCCGACGCCGTTGAAGGCAATTCCGTTCAGCTGACCTTCGGTATAGGTGCCGAGCAATGTCGGATCCATYGCCTGGCCGATACACACCCGCAACTCGCCGATGCTTTTCTCACCGGTGTCGGTCATGCGACCATCCGATKGCCGGACCGTCACCGCGTGGATCGTGAGCTGATCCTCCAGCGCTGGCGCAAACCCGGTCTTTGTCGGCGCACAGAAGTCCGACGGCACCACGCGACCATGGCGCACGGTCCGTGCGACAAAGATCTCCTCGACGTCGTTTTCACCGGACTGCGCCCAGACCCGCCCGGTCGCCGGGAGCAGCGCGGTGACCGCCAGCGAAAGTGCCATCACGAAGCGGCGCATGCGCCCACCCTTCCCCCGAATCGATAGGTTTCACTATCGGATTCGGAGAGGTTTCTGAATCGCACCAACGAATAGTACATGTGCATACAATCATACCTCAACCGTGGGTCGTCCGGGTGCTCGTGAACAGCTCCGGGTGACGGTAACAAAGTAGCCAGTAAAACGAGCAGAATTGCAGCACAGCCGCTCCGCGGGCCGCTGCAATCGATGCCATGTGTGTGCCTGCTCGCCGTCGGAGCACCTCGTCCCTRCAGGGAAGTCGCGGCGGCTGCGAAAAGGTTCTCAGAAAGAACGAACCGCTGCGCATGACCGCGTGCCCTCGCCGGGCCTCGTCGTCGCCGCACGTGACTGCCGTCACATCCCAGGCCGCCGCGGCGGCCTATTGCTTTGCCATCAACGAGGGGAGCTTTGACGATGAACAAGATGATGCTGATCGGCGCTATTGTGCTGGCATCCGCCACGACCGCCCAGGCCGGCGGGACCCGCAGCCTCTCACTGGCGCCGAACGACACCGCCGCACCTGCGCCGCGCCCGGCCTATGTCCAGCAGGCCGGCGAGGTCACGATCACACCGGCGCCGGTGCCGGCTGGTGCACCCGGGCAGCCAGCAACACAGCCCGTGCAACCGGCCCCGGCAGCTGCAGCCCCTGTCGCCAATTCAACGCCGGCCACGCAGCCCGCGGCCGCCGCGGCGCCGACRCCAGATCCGACCGGCTCAGTGCAGAAATCATCGCGGCGCTCGACGTCTGCAGCAAAATCAGCACGGGCCGGCAAGCCGCGCGGCAAGAGCTGGACCGAAGCGCGGATCATCCGCGAGTTGCATCGCCACGGCATCTATTGGTGAGCGCAAGACTGCAGGCGGCCACGAAGCCGACGACGCGCAACGAAAAGGCCGGGCGAACGCCCGGCCTTGGCACGTCAGCTTTGTCGCAGCGGCATCACTGCGAGACGGTCTGGATCACGCTCGAGATCGGCCGCGCATTGGTCATCGTGGTCGGCAGCTTCGGGTCCTGGCCGACCATCGCGTCATATTCCGGCAGCGTGTCCAGCGTGCCCTTCGCCTTCATCGCGACCACCTTGTAGCCGCCGGCCTTGAGACGCCGCAGCAAAGTCGGCAGCGCCAGCGCCGTGTTCTTCTGGAAGTCGTGCATCAGGATGATGCCCTTGCCCTTCTTGTCGAGCCCGGTCATCACCGTGTTCACGACCTGGTCGGGATCCTTGGAGCGGAAGTCGAAACTGTCGACGTCACAGGAGAACATCGCGACGTTGCGGCTGCCGAGATAGGCGACGGCCGACGGCCGGTGCTGCAGTTGCGGGAAGCGGAAGAATGGCGCCGGGTTGGTGCCGAGCGCGAATTTCACGGCGCTGAACCCCTTCTCCAGCTCTTCCTTGGCCGCCTCGTCGGTCATCTTCTTGCCGTTCAGATTGGCGTGCGACCAGGTATGCACCCCGACGGTGTGGCCAGCCGCCAGCACCTGGCGCAGGATCTCCGGATGATAGGTCGCGTGCTTGCCGATCGAGAAGAAGATGCCGGTGGTGCATTCGTCGGCGAGCGCCTTCAGCACGGCCGGGGTGTTCACGGGCCACGGGCCATCGTCGAAGGTCAGCACCACCTCGCGGTCGGCGAGAAAGTCGAACTGCTTGAAATGGTCGAGACCGAAGCCGGGGCCGCCGGTGGTGTCGACCACGACCGTGCGCGAGATGCCGAGCGCGTCCGGATTGGCGCAGGTCGACTTCGGCAGCGCCAGCGCGGAGGATGCCGCGGCGGTCTTGGACGGCAGGGTCCCGGTAATCTCGACATCGTCCTTGGGCGCGTCCTTGCTGGCCTTGGCGGCCACGCGGGCGGGCGGCGGCGCGGACTCGGACGGCTTCGCCGCTGCGCTCTGCGCGGCGGCATTGGCGGGGTTCGGCTTCGACAGCCAATACCACACACCGGTGATCGCCAACGCCGCGACGACGGTGGCCAACAGCAAGCCTAACGCATTACGCATGGTTACTTTCCCGAAAACGCGAGATACGCGAGGGACGGATACGACGGTATTCGTCCCATTCCATTAGCTTCCATTAATGCCAACGAATCCTTAACGGGGTGCCAACGCCGCCGGGACGGTCGCGGTTTTCCCGCGCACCCTCCGCGTCGCATCAGGACTTCACCGGAGCGACACGTCGTCGCGGCGATTGCTCTGCTCAACGCGCGGACCGGGGTTGATGGGCCTGATCTGGCGTGACCCGCGTCACGGTTGCTAGAGAGCGATCCGGCCATGATGGACGCATCGAACACGGGGCTCGCAATCACGCCGAGCCAATGGGAGCCAGCCATGACGAAGTCCTTCAATCTCCTGCGCACGACCGTTCTGACCGCCGTCAGCGTCGCCGCCATCTCGGCCGTCACGTCYAGCACGAGCTTCGCCTTCAGCGCCGAGGCGCAGCAGATGTGCACCGGGGATGCGTTCCGCCTCTGCAGCAGCGAGATCCCGAACATCCCTGCGGTCACCGCTTGCATGATCAAGAACCGGTCGTCGCTGAGCTCCGGCTGCCGCGCCGTGCTCGACAAGGAGGTCGCCAAGCGCAGCGGCAAGATCGCCGAGATCAACGMCGCGAATTGAAGGCCCGCTTGCGGCTCCAGCCTGCGCGCCATAGCTGCGACCGCGACGCTTGCGACGGCCAGTTGTGACCACTAAAAGCGCCGCCAAGCTTCAATGCCGGGAGAGAGGCGTCGTTCATGCGAGTAATAATGGTTGTCATCCCGCTCATGCTGGCGGTGTCGGCAGCGTCAGCCCAGCAGCAGGCCAACCAGGACGCCTGCGCGCGCGACGTGTCGCGGCACTGCCGCGCCGTGATGAACAATGGCGATCAGGCCGTCCTGGCCTGTCTCAAGGAGCATCGCGCCAAGCTGTCGAAGGCCTGCGACAAGGTGCTGACCGAACACGGGCAGTAACCCCTCCGGGACGCCCGCATCGGGAGCGCCCGGGCAGACCGCCAATCAGGGCCCGCTACGGGCCGCCGTCGCAACCGCCGGCGCCTGTTCGGCGGTCCGATCGACATCATCCTTGGGCCGGACCGAGCCGAACGGCCGCTCCAGCATGCGGCGGATCCGCACCGGATCCGGACCGATGTGGAAGCCGATGGCGCGCTGATGCAACTCGCGCTCGGCGCGCGTCGCACGGTTGCGCTGGCGCAGATAATCGATCCAGGTCGGACAATGATAGCGCTCGGTCCACAATTCCGGATCGGCGATGTCGCGAGCGATCGACCAGCCATAGGCGCCGTTGCGCTGCCGGCTGAGCTGCACGTCCTGCATCAGGTCGTGGAACGCACGGGCATCATCTTCGGCGACGCGATACTCGATCTCGACCACCAGGGGACCTGAGCGCGACGTCAGCTCGAGCTGCACCTCCGGATCCGCCAGGGTCTCGCCATCCTCATTCCGCGCGCCGATCGGCGGCATCCGCAGCCACAGGCCGAGCAGCGGCGAGACCATCATCAGCGCGCCCGAGACAAGCAGCGCCACCTCGACGCCGGCAGCGTCGGTCAGGTGCCCCCAGCCCCAGCTGCCGATCGCAATCCCGCCGGAGATCGCCGCCTGAAACGCCGCCAGCGCCCGGCCCGCCACCCAGCGCGGCGCCGACAGCTGTACGCCGATGTTGAACAGCGCCACCGCCAGCATCCACACCGCGCCGGCGACCACCAGCGCCGCCGCGGTCAGCACCGGCTCGCCGCTGAGACCCACGGCCGCTGTCGCAGCGCCAAGGGTCAGCGCGCAGCTGCGGATGGCCGCCTCGCCCGACAGCCGTTTCCTGATCTCGCCGATGTTGAGTGCGCCGACCACGGCGCCCATCCCGAACGCGCCGAGCATGATGCCATAGGTCTGCGCGCCGCCATGCAGCAGGTCGCGCGCGACCAGCGGCATCAGCGCCGAGATCGAGCCGCCGATGATGCCGGTGACCAGGGTGCGGATCAGCACGATCCGGATCGACGGCGAATGGATGATGTAGCGAACGCCCGAGACGATGGCGCGATTGAGCGGCTCGCGCGGCAGCCGGCTCGGCTCGACCACGCGCCGCCACAGGAACAGCGCCGCAAGCAGCGGCAGATACAGCAGCGCGTTGGCGGCGAAGGCCGCGACCGCGCCGGCAGCGGCGACGACGACGCCGCCGATCGCCGGACCGAAGCTGCGCGCGATGTTGTAGCTGATGCCGTTGAGCGCGACCGCCGCTGGCAGCGTCTCCGGCGGCACCTGCTCGCTCACCGAGGATTGCCAGGCCGGCCCCATCAGCGCCATGCCGCTGCCGATCACGAAACACAGCGCCAGCAAGCGCTCCGGCGTCACCAGGCCGAGCCACGCCAACACCGTCAGGGTGACAGCGCCGCCGAGCGCGACGAGCAGCGAGACGAGCGCAACGATGCGCCGGTCATACATGTCGGCGATGGCACCGGCCGGCATCGAGATGAACATCACCGGCAGCATCAGCGCGGTCTGCACCAGCGCCACCTTGTCGGCCGACGACGTCATCTGCGTCATCGCCCAGGCGGCGCCGACAGCCTGGATCAAAAGTCCGAGATTGGACAGCAGGCTCGCCAGCCAGATGCGGCGGAACACCATGTGACGCAGCGGCGCGGCAATGCCTTCTGCCGCGAACGGCTCACGCTTCTGCGGCGCATTCATGCAGGTCCGTCCACGTCGCCCAACCGTTCTGAATGATGTCGCATTGAACTATCGCTTGATTCCGACCGGACCGATGTGATGCCTGCGAATGTCCGCCGCTGTCCAGTGCCGCCATGCGCAACGCATCCTGGACCACGGCCAACGAACACCAAATGAACGAGACGACGGGGAGATCGCCGATGAAATTGACGCGCCGCACCATTCTCAAGAGCATGGGAACTCTGCCCCTGCTCACCGGCGGTCTGAGCTTACCGGCGTGGGGGCAGGCCGCGCCTGCGGGCGCCGACCTGCCGCCGGTGTTGTTCGTTCATGGCAATGGCGACCATGCAGCGCTCTGGATGACGACGCTGTGGCGCATGGAATCCAACGGCGTGCCGCGAACGCACCTTGCTGCGCTCAATTTCACCGATCCGCTGGCGCGGAACGATGATGCGGTGGCGCAGCCCAACCGATCGTCGACGGATGATCAACGCCGCGAGCTTGCCGAGGCGGTCAAGGCACTGAAGGAGCGCACGGGAGCGGCGCGCGTCGCGCTGGTCGGCAGCTCGCGCGGCGGCAACGCCATTCGCAACCTCGTGAAGAATGGCGGGGGCGCCGATGTCAGCCATGCGGTGCTGTGCGGCACGCCCAATCACGGCGTGTTCGATTGGGAGGACAGCCCGAACAGCGAGTTCAACGGCCGCGGACCGTTCCTGCGCGGCCTCAATGCGGGCGACAGCGAGGTCACCGCGGGCACGGCCTTCATGACCCTGCGCAGCGACGGCCTCGACAAATACGCCCAAGCCGATGGCCGCCTGCTCGGCAAGCCCGGAGTTCCCACCGGGATCACCGCCGACGGCCCGGCGCTGAAGGGCGCGACCAACCTCGTGATCGGCACGCTCGACCATCGCGAGGTCGCGTTCCATCCACGCGCGTTCCGCGAGATCTACAAATTCATCGCCGGCCGTGAGCCAGCGCTGATTGCCATCCAGCCGGAGCGAGAGGTGCGAATCAGCGGCCTCGTGACGGGAACGCCGGGCGGCGCACCGACGAACCGTCCCGTGGCCGGCGCGAGCGTCGAGGTCTATCGCATCGCCGCCGAGACCGGGGCGCGCAACGGCGAGCCTGTCTATCGCGGCCAGACCGGCGCGGACGGGCGCTGGGGCCCTGCGGAAATCGATCCGGCCTCCTATATCGAGATCGTACTGACATCYCCGGGCGCGCCGATCACCCATTTCTACCGCTCGCCGTTCCCGCGCTCGTCCGACGTCGTGCATCTGCGCGCCGCGCGGCCGCTGGGCCAGGCCGATGCCGGAGCGGGCGCGATCGTGATCATGGCCAGGCCGCGGGGCTATTTCGGCTTGCCACGCGACATCGTGCTGCTCGACGGCAAGGAGCCTGCCGACATACAGAAGGGAGTACCGACCGACGCCGCCACGACATTGCGGCTGCCCGCAGGCGAGGTCGGGCGCAGCGTCACCGGACTGTTCAACGAGGAACGCATCGCCGCCCGGCTTTGGCCAGCTTCGGAGAGCAGGATTGCGGTCATCGAGCTGACTAATTAGTTACCGGAGTCAAATGATACACGAACGCTCTGGAGGGCGCGYCGATGCGCCCTCTTCCTCGCTTCGCAAGCGCCTCGGCATGGATCCGTTTCGCAGGATCTCTCGCCGTCGACGTGAGGGTCTGCCACTTGAGGGTCTGCCACGGTTCGCCGCGGTCGCCTGCAYAAGCCGCGGCGCTGRTGTTGCCGATCGATCCTTTGCCGCGCCGCCGGCGTCGTGAGGGCACCCATGAGTACCGCCGAGATCCATTATTTGCCGCAGGCCCGAGCACCGCTCATTCCTCCGATGCCGCCGCGTGCGCCCGACAGCATGGGCGCGTTCCGTCGCGTACTGCTGATGGGAGAGAACGCGATCGCAACCTGGAGCCAGCGCGCCTATGAGGACGAGATCGTCCGCGGCCGRTTCTTCGGCAGCTCGAGCTACATTCTCAACACACCCGACACGATCAAGCATGTGCTGGTCGACAATTGGGAGAACTATGTTCGCACCGACGGTGCCATCCGCGTGCTGCGACCGGTGCTCGGCGAAGGCCTGCTCATCGCCGAGGGCAGGGCCTGGAAGCACCAGCGCCGCACTTTGGCGCCGGCATTCACGCCGCGCGCCGTAGCGGGGCTGATTCCGCACATGATCGCGGTGACCGATGACACCGTGACGCGGCTGAAGCAGCAATGCGACGCGCCGGTCGACCTGCGCGAGATCATGCAGCGCATGACGCTCGACATCGCCGGGCGCACGATGTTCTCGTTCGAGATGGGCCGTCACGGCGCGACCTTGCGCGACTTCGTGTTCGAATATGGCGCGCGGCTGGCCAGCCCACATCTGCTCGACATCGTGCTGCCGCTGTCCTGGCCGACGCCGCGCGACATCGCCCGCCGTCGCTTCCGCAAGCGCTGGACCGCCTTCGTCACCCTGCTGATGGCGGAGCGCCGGGCCGCCGGCAAGCTGGACGACGCGCCGCCGCGCGACCTGTTCGACCTGATGGGCGCGGCACGCGATCCGGAGATCGGTGCGGCCTTCACCGATGCGCAACTCGCCGACGAGGTCGCGACCATGATCCTCGCCGGCCACGAGACCACCGCAACGGCGCTGTTCTGGGCGCTGTATCTGATCGCGCTCGATCCAGCCAGCCAGAGCAAGCTGGCGCAGGAAGCTGGCGCGGCCAGCGATCTCGGCGATCCGGATCGATTGCCGTTCACCCGCGCCGTGATCGACGAAACGCTCAGGCTGTATCCGCCGGCCTTCCTGATTGCGCGGGCGGCCAGCGGGCCGGACCGGCTCGCGGACTTTCCGGTCAAGCGCGGCGACGTGGTGCTGATCTCGCCCTGGCTGCTGCATCGGCACGAAAAGCTCTGGCGCGCGCCCAACGCGTTCATGCCCGAGCGATTCCTGCCGGGCGCCGCGCCGCCCGAGCGCTTCGCCTATCTGCCGTTCGGCGCCGGAGCGCGGGTCTGTATCGGCGCCCATTTTGCGCTGGTCGAAGCCGTGYTGGCGCTGGCGCGCCTGGTCGGCGCATTCAAGATCGAGCTCATCGACCGCGCGCCGGTGATGCCCATCGGGGTGGTGACGACGCAGCCGGACCGGTCGCCGCTGTTCAGGATCACGCCGCGCTGAGCAACCCTGGCGCGCTTGCCGGCCGTTCRCTTACCGAAATGTCATGCGGTCCGGACCGTCCGGCGCATTGCCGGAGCCGCTTTTGATTCGCATATTGAAGATGTGGGCTCGGGGGTGGCCGGGACAACAGCCGCGAAGGACGTCATGCTGGAAGGACTGCGCCAATTCATCGCCGACGTCGTTTCGCCGCAGCAGACGCCGGCCTTTGACGACAACGGCTATCAGCTGGCCGCGACCGCGCTGCTGATCCATGTCATCTCGCTGGACGGCGAGCCGAGCGAGGCCGAGCGGCGCAAGCTGCACACCCTGATCGAGCTGCGTTTCGGGCTCGACCCCGGCAGCGCCGATCGCCTGATTGCCCAGGCCATGCTGGCCGAGGGCGATGCGGTCGACCTCTATCGTTTCACCAGCGTGATCATGCGCGAGGTCGATGAAGCCGGCCGGCTGCGCATTGTCGAGATGATGTGGGAGCTGGTCTATGCGGACGGCARGGTCACCGAATTCGAGGACAATGTCGTCTGGCGTGCCTCGGAGCTGCTCGGCATTTCGACCCGCGACCGTGTCGACCTGAAGCACCGCGTTGCCGCGCGCCGGCCGGCCMATCCGGCCTGAGGCCCGGTTTGGAGCTCGAAGCGGAACCCGAGATGAACAAACTTTAATTTTGTTTCTGGCCGTAATCGCTCCGATAAGCCTATGTGAATTCGAAACTATTGCTTCAATTGGATCCCGCGTCGCATTTTGCGCGGCTTGCATGTTCCGGTCTGCCTATGCTCTCGTCCGGCGCGACCGAAGATTGTCTGGAATTTGATCAAATCAAAGAGCTGGGATCGTGGGTGAACGTGTCACGCTCATAACAGGTGCGTCGGCGGGGATCGGGACCGAGCTGGCCCGTGTGTTTGCCGCCAATGGACACCGTTTGGCGTTGGCAGCCCGGCGCGAAGACCGCCTGGCGGCGCTGGCCCGCGAGATCGTCACCCAAGGTGGCCCGGAGCCGCTGGTCATTCCCTGCGACCTGACGTCGCCTGATGCGGGCGACACCATCGAAGCCGCTTTGTCGGCCGCCGGCGTGGAGCTCGAATTTCTCGTCAACAATGCCGGCTTCGGCCTGTTCGGCAAAGCCGTGCAGCTGTCCCGGACCGAGCAGCTCGACATGATTGCGGTCAATGTGCGCGCGCTGACCGAGCTGTCGCTGCGCTTTGCCGACCAGTTGATCCGCAACAAAGGCGGCATCCTCAATCTGGGGTCGGTGGCCGGCTTCCTGCCGGGACCGGGCATGGCCGTCTATTATGCCTCCAAGGCCTATGTGATCTCCTTCACCGAGGCGCTGCGCAAGGAGCTCGCGCCGCATGGCGTCCGGGTGACCGTCCTGTGTCCTGGGCCGGTTCCGTCGGAATTCCAGGACCGCGCCGGTTTCAAGCCCGGGGTCGACTCGGTGATCCTGAACGTCTCGCCCAAGGCGGTCGCCGAGGCCGGCTATCGTGGTCTGATGGCCGACAAGCGCGTGGTGTTGCCCGGGCTCGGCATCAAGATCGTGCCGTTTCTGCTGCGCTGGTTCCCGCGCGGCTTCATCCTGGACGCGGTCGGCCGGCTGCAGCTGAAGCGCAGCTGATCGACGCTGGCGCGGGGCTTGCTTGGCGAGGGTTGCGCGCTCACGCGCCGTTAACTTTCGCTTAGCTATGATCGTCAGGTGATGCTCAGGCAAGACCCTTCGCGCCAACCGAACGGGACCGCCAAGACGGACGTTCGACAACGACCCTCCATACCGGCCCGCGCGGCTACACCGCGGCGGCCGGTTCTGATCATCCTGCATCAGGAGACGTCGAGCCCCGGGCGGGTCGGCAACGCGCTCCGTGCCCGCGGCTATCCGCTCGACATCCGTCGGCCGCGCTTCGGCGACCCGCTGCCGGAGACGCTCGATGAGCACGCCGGTGCCGTTATTTTCGGCGGTCCGATGAGCGCAAATGATCCCGACGAGTTCGTCCGCCGCGAGATCGACTGGATCGATGTGCCGCTGCGCGAGCAGCGCCCGTTCCTCGGGATCTGCCTGGGTGCACAGATGCTGGCGATGCARCTCGGCGCGAAGGTCGCGCCGCATCCGGAAGGGCGCGCCGAGATCGGCTATTACCCGATCCGTCCGACCCAAGCCGGGCGCCGATTGTGTCCACATTGGCCCGATCACGTCTATCACTGGCACCGCGAGGGCTTCGACCTGCCCGCCRGRGCCGAGCTGCTCGCCGAGGGCGGCGACTTTCCAGTCCAGGCCTACCAATACGACAACGCCACCGGGCTGCAGTTCCACCCCGACGTGACCTACGCGATGATGTGCCGCTGGACCACGCGCGGTCATGCCCGGCTGGACACGCCCGGCGCGCGGCCGCGCCACCATCATTTCGACGGACGAGCCGTGCACGATACGGCGGAGCGCGCGTGGCTCCAGCATTTTCTGGACGGCTGGCTGGCGCGGCGACCGGTTGCGGCAATGGCCGAGGCGGCTGAGTAGAAGCCGGTCTTTCAGACAATCAGGCTTTTCAGTCCATTGGGCTAAATACCAGCCTGGCTTCGCCATGTGGCTACGCCGGGCACCACGCTTCGCCCTTCGGGCACTGCGTGGCCGCGCCACGCGTAGCCCGAAGGGCGAAGCGTGGTGGAGCCAGGCGGGATCGAACCGCCGACCTCATCATTGCGAACGATGCGCTCTCCCAGCTGAGCTATGGCCCCAAGTCACGTTTCAAGTCCAAAGACTTGTCAAGTCCGACGGCTTGGTCACGCACGGCCGCTCGAGATTGGGAAGGCGGCCGGCAGAACGGCGCCATTTACAGTCGGGCCTCCGGCCAAGTCAAGAACGCTCACATCGCCCGTTAGCCTTGACGGGCAGCTTCCCTTGTTTGCCCCTGGGGGAACCGATATCTAGCGGTGAGCCCGTTCTCCCGCCCCAAGAAGCCCCCCTGATGAAGCCCATCATTTACGTTCTGATCCAGGTCATCTCGCTTTACATGTACCTGCTGGTCGCGTCGGCCATCCTGTCCTGGCTGATCGCCTTCAACGTCGTCAACACGCGGAATCAGTTCGTCGCGGGCATCGCGGAGTTCCTCTACCGAATCACCGAGCCGGTGCTCAGCCCGATYCGCCGCCGGCTGCCGAATTTCGGCGGGCTCGACATCTCGCCGATCATCGTCTTCTTCCTGCTGATGCTGATCCAGATGTACCTGGCCGATTACGTCTATCCGTTCGTGCCCTAGGCCGAACGGCGCGATGAGCCCGCTGCCCTGGCGCCCGGCGTCCGACGGCCTGACCGTTGCGCTGCGGGTGACACCGCGCGGCGGCCGCGACGCTATTGACGGCATCGAGACGCTCTCCGACGGCCGCAGCGTGCTGAAGCTCCGGGTGCGCGCGGTCGCCGATGGTGGCGAGGCGAATCGCGCCGTGACCGAACTGCTGGCCAAGGCGATCGGCGTCACCAAGGCGGCGGTGCGAATCACCTCCGGCGCCACCGCGCGGCTCAAGCAGGTGACGATCACAGGCGACGCATCCAGGCTCGATCAGGCCTTGCGCGACCTCGTCGCAGCCCATAAGCCGACCGGGAAATAGTCGAGGCAGACGCAGGATACGCGAGGAGAACTTTCGGCTTCGCAGACAGCGGTCTTCACCCTCCCCTGGAGGGGGAGGGTCGCCTCACGGTCAGCGAAGCGAACGTGAGGCGGGGTGGGGGTGATCTCTCCACGGGACCAGCATCCGTGGCTTCACCCCACCCCGCTCGCCCGCTTCGCGTGCGACCGACCCTCCCCCTCCAGGGGAGGATGGGAGCTCGCGGCAAGCATCCTGCGCTCAATGGACTGGGTTGAACGACGAGGGAGAGCAATGACCGCGCGCATCATCGATGGAAAAGTGATCGCAGCCGACCTGCGCGGGCAGGTGGCGCGCGAGGTGGAGCGGGTCAARCGCGATCACGGCCTGACGCCGGGGCTCGCGGTGGTGCTGGTCGGCAACGATCCGGCRTCCGAGGTCTATGTGCGCAGCAAGCATACCCAGACCCAGGCCGCCGGCATGGCCTCGTTCGAGCACAAGCTGCCTGCCGACGTCGCGCAGAGCGAGTTGCTGGCGCTGATCGACAAGCTCAACCATGACCCCTCTGTTCATGGCATCCTGGTGCAGCTGCCGCTGCCGAAGGGCCTGGAGACCGAGATCGTCATCAACGCGATCGACCCGGCCAAGGACGTCGACGGCCTGCATCCGCACAATGCCGGCCGCCTCGCCGGCGGCCAGCCGGCRCTGGCGCCGTGCACGCCGCTCGGCTGCATCATTCTGAGCAAGACCGTCCACCCCTCGCTGGAAGGCCTGAACGCCATCGTGATCGGCCGCTCCAATCTGGTCGGCCGCCCGCTGGTGCAATTGCTGTTGAACGAGAACGCCACCGTGACGATCGCGCATTCGCGCTCGCGCGATCTGGCCGCGCTGACCGCGCGCGCCGATCTGGTCTACGCCGCCGTGGGCCGGCCCGAGATGGTSAAGCGCGACTGGATCAAGCCGGGAGCGACCGTGATCGATGTCGGCATCAACCGCATCCCGACCGCCGAGGGCAAGACCCGSCTGGTCGGCGATGTCGCCTATGCCGAAGTTGCGGAGGTCGCCGGTGCGATCACGCCGGTGCCCGGCGGCGTCGGCCAGATGACGGTGGCGTGCCTGCTGGTGAACACGCTGCGCGCCGCCTGCGCCAYCGCCGGACTGCCGAAGCCGGCGGTGTGAGCCTTCTTCCCGACSGGCCAAGCTTYGCTTGGACATGATCTTTCGGAAAGCCGGTTTCCACCTGTCCGGATCATGCTCTGGAGATCAGAGGCGCCGGCGCCGCGCGGYTTGCGATTCCGCGGCGCCGGGCTGACTCGAACAACAATCCTACTTCTTCGCCGCCTTGGCGCGGGCGATGCCCTCGCTGATCAGCTGATGGGCGTCGTCGGCATTGCCCCAACGCAGCACCTTCACCCATTTGCCGGGCTCGAGATCCTTGTAGTGCTCGTAGAAGTGCTGGATCTGCTGCAGGGTGATGTCCGGCAGGTCGGAATARGTGCGGACCTTGTCATAGCGCTGCGTCAGCTTCGAGGACGGCACCGCGATGATCTTCTCGTCGCCGCCAGCCTCGTCCTCCATGATGAGCACGCCGACCGGGCGAACGCTCATGACCGCGCCGGGCACGATCGCACGGGTGTTGGCAACCAGCACGTCGCAGGGATCGCCGTCATTGGAGAGCGTGTGCGGGATGAAGCCGTAATTGCCGGGGTAGCGCATAGCCGTATACAGGAAGCGGTCGACGAACAGCGTGCCGGCCTCCTTGTCGAGCTCGTACTTGATCGGCTCGCCGCCGACCGGCACTTCGATGACGACGTTGACCTCGCGCGGCGGATCTTTCCCGATCGGGATGGCGTCGATGCGCATGGATGCTCCGTAGAACTTGAACTTTGAGAATTTGAACGTTTGAGGGTCGGACRCTCGCGAGCTGAGCGCTCATATTCGCAGTCGCAAAAAAATCGCGGCTGCGCAACAGCTACCTCAATCCGAAACCTTCAGTTCAGTTCAGGACCGCGTTAACGCTTAACGCGTCCAGGGTTCAAGCAGTCCGGGTGCAATTCGCCGGGACTCAGTTCGTCCAGGCGAAGGCGACCTTGTCGAGCGACTTCGGCCCGAAGCGCTCGGACGACCGTGCGACCATGCGGCCCCCCAAGGCACGGTAAAACTCGGTGGCGGGATCGTTGTCGGACAACGCCCACACCACCATGCTCTTCAGCCCGCTTTGCGCGAGATCGCGCTTGGCGGCCTGAAAGAGCCGGCGACCGAACCCCAGCCCCTGAAATTCCGGTCGCAGATAAAGCTCGTAGACTTCGCCGTCAAAGTGCAGGCTGCGGGCGCGATTGCGGCCGTAATTCGCATAGCCTGCGACCTTGTCGTTGAACACCAGCACGCTGACGCGGCTGCCTTTGCGGATCGCGCTGTCCCACCATTGGGGGCCGCGCCGGTTGATCAGCTTCTCCAGCTCTGCGCCAGGGATGATTCCCTGATAGGCAGAACGCCAAGCTTCATCATGGGCTGACGCCACCGCAGCCGCATCTGCAGCCTTGGCCGGACGGACTTCGATCAGGGTTGTGCTCATGACGAGATCAAAGCAAGTCGGCGGCGCGCCTTCAAGGTGCCACGTTAAAGATCGGTTAACCTGTGGACTTTCGGCATCACCGTGGCGGAAAGCTGTGCCGAAAAGGGACAAATTCGCAACATCGGCGCGCGCCAACGGTGCTTAATAACCGTCAGCTGCGACGGGCAACGACAAACTGCAGCGGACCGGCCGCAGCAGCCGCGCGCGCGGTGCCGGCGGAGAACGATTCCCGCTCGGCAGGACGATGGCGCTCGACGCCCTCCGATGATTGTTCGCTTTGCTTCGGCTGGGACGAACAGGCGCGCGACGGCCGCGCCAACCTGGCCGGGACAGCACGCACGCACTGCGATATCGATGAGCCAAAGAAGGGCGGCGACCGATGGCTGCAGCCCTGCAAGCAGGACCATGATGACGCTGTATTTCCTGGTCAAATATCTGCACGTCCTCGGCGCCATCGTCATTCTCGGCACCGGGACGGGGATCGCATTCTTCATGCTGATGGCGCATCTGAGCGGACAGGCTGCGTTCATCGCGCGAACCGCGGGCGTGGTCGTCATCGCCGACATGCTGTTCACGCTGTCGGCGGTGCTGCTGCAGCCGATCAGCGGCGGCACGCTGATGTGGCTGTCATCRACGTCGCTGTCGGAGCGATGGCTGACGACGTCGCTGGTGCTCTATGCATTGGCKGGACTGTTCTGGGTGCCGGTCATCTTCATGCAGATCGAGCTGCGCGATCTCGCGCGCGCCGCCGACGCCGATGCTCAGCCGTTGCCGCCACGCTATTTCACCGTCTTCCGCCGCTGGTTCATCTGCGGCATTCCCGGCTTCGGGTCGGTCATGGCCATTCTCTGGCTGATGATCGCGAAGCCGTTCTGATCGGGAGCCGGCGATGACCGCTTATCCGCGCATCCTCGTGCTCGGCGCGTCCGGCCTGATCGGCCGCTACCTCACCGACGACCTGCGCCGGCGCGGCTTTGYGACGATCGGCCTGGCGCGGGCGTTTTCGGCCTCACAACGAATGTCGCCGCTGGACATCGAGCTGCCGATCATGGCGCTCGATCCGTCGGCTCTGGCAGGGTTGATCCGTGCCCATGAGATCGACGTGGTCGTCAATGGCCTGGGTGTGCTGCAGGATGGTCCGGGCAGCAGCACCGATGCCGTGCACCGCGATATCGTCGCGCGGCTGCTCGCCGCGTTCGCCGCCTGCGGCCGYAACGTTCGCTTCGTTCACATCTCGATCCCCGGTGCAGCCGAAGAGGACCACACGGCGTTCGCAACGACCAAACGCGAGGCCGAGCGGTTGATTGCCGCGTCGGAGTTCCCTTACGCGATCCTGCGGCCGGGCTTCGTGATCGCGCCCACGGCCTATGGCGGCAGCGCGATGGTTCGCGCGCTTGCCGCGTTGCCGCTCGATCTGCCGGCGAAGGATGCGGCAACGCCGTTCCAGCCGGTCGCGGTGGCCGACATCGCCGTGACGGTCGCCTGGCTGGCGACGCGCCCGATCGATGACGAGACGACCCGTGCGGTGAGCTGGGACCTGATGCAACCGCAGCCGGTCACGCTCGGCGACGTCATCGGTGGCTTTCGCCGCAGCTTTGGCACGGTGCAGTGGCCGCGCATCGCGCTGCCGCTGACGGTCCTCAAGCTCGGCGTTGTTGCCGGCGACCTATCGAGCTGGCTCGGCTGGAGGCCGCCGATCCGCACCACGGCGATCGCCGAGCTGCGCCGCGGCGTCCGCGGCGATCCGCAGCCCTGGATCGCCGCCACCGGCCTCACGCCAACGCCTCTGGCTGACGCGATCGGCGGGCATGGCGCGTCGATCCAGGACAAATGGTTTGCGCGGCTGTTCCTGGTCAAGGCGCTGATCATCACCAGCCTGGTGCTGTTCTGGATCGCCTCGGGCAGCATCGCGCTGTTCGTGTCGTTCCCCGCGACGACGGCAATCCTGACCACGCGCGGCTGGCCCGAGGGCTTCGCAATTCCGTTCGCAGCCATCACCAGCATGATGGACATCTCGGTCGGCGTCCTGATCGCATTCCGGCGGACGGCTGTGTTCGGCCTGATTGCAGGCATTGTCGTCTCGCTCGGCTACATGGCCGGATGCGCGCTGTTGACGCCTGATCTCTGGCTCGAGCCGCTCGGCGCTCTGGTCAAGACCGGACCCGCGATCGTGCTGATGCTGGTCGCGCTGCTGACAATGGACAATCGATGATGACCACCTGGCCCGATGACGACGTGATCCTGTATGACGGCATCTGCGTGTTCTGTTCGCGCTGGGTGCAGTTCGTCATCGCCCGCGACGCCGCCAAACGTTTCCGCTTCACGCCGATCCAGTCGCCTTACGGCACGCGCCTSGCGCAGGCGTTCGGCATCGATCCCAAGGAACCTGACACCAACGCCGTCGTGCATGGTGGCCGGGCGCATCTCAAATCGGATGCGGCGCTCACCGTGCTGTCGAACCTGCCGGGCTGGGGTTGGACGCGGGCATTGTTCGCGGTGCCTAAGCCGCTCCGTAACGCCGTGTACAGCGTGGTCGCGCGCAACCGCTACCGGATCTTCGGCAAATACGATTCGTGCTTCGTGCCGGACGCCGAGCTGCGCCGGCGGGTGCTCGAGTAGGCCAGATCAATCGATTGATTCGAACGATTCATCCGATATAATCCGTTGGATCGATTGATTTCAGCATGAAATTCTCTCCGAAACCGCTGGTTTGGGAGAGTTTTTCATGGCCACCCCTGCGCACGATCTCACCGCCGATGCCCCTGTCGTCGCTCATCGGGCAGATGCCCGCGCCCCTGCAACGCGTCTCTCACTGCTGTTGCCGGGGCTGGCGCTGTCCGCCGCGCTCGCGGCCGGTGCCTTCGGACTCCATCAGCTGCCAGGCTTCCGCCTGTTCAGCCCGATGATCCTGGCGATCATGGCCGGCATGGCGCTTCACAACGTCGTCGGCACGCCGGTGCGGGCCAAGCCGGGCGTCGCGTTCGCGATGCGCCGCGTGCTGCGGATCGCGATCATCCTGCTCGGCCTGCAGCTGACGGCCGCACAGATCGTCGAGGTCGGCGCGCGCGGGCTCGCGGTGATCGCGCTGAGCCTCGCTGGCACGTTCCTGTTCACGGTGTGGATGGGGCGGCTGCTCGGGGTCGACAGCAAGCTGGCGGAACTGATCGCCGCCGGCACCTCGATCTGTGGCGCATCCGCGGTGATCGCGACCAACACGGTCACGCGCGCGCCTGACGAGGACGTCGCCTATGCGGTGGCCTGCGTCACCGTGTTCGGCTCGATGGCGATGTTCGCCTACCCGCTGCTGCCGGCGCTGCTGCAACTCGACGCCCACGCTTTCGGCCTGTGGAGCGGCGCCTCGATTCACGAGATCGCGCAAGTGGTCGCGGCCGCGTTCCAAGACGGCCAGCAGGCCGGCGAGTTCGGCACCATCGCCAAGCTGGCGCGGGTGACGCTGCTGGCGCCGGTGGTGCTGACGCTCGGCCTTTTGGCCACACGCCGCGCCCGCCGACACGGCCAAGACCATGTCAGCGCGCAGCCGCCATTGCCCTGGTTCGTGTTCGGCTTCATTGCGCTGGTCGGCATCAACAGCGTCATCACGGTGCCCGCCGAGGCGAAGACGGTGATTGTGACCGTCACCGGTTTCCTGCTGTCGATGGCGCTGGCCGCGATGGGGCTGGAGACGGATTTCGTCAAGCTCAAAGCAAAGGGCCTGCGGCCGCTGGCGCTGGGCCTCGCGGCCTYCCTGTTCATTGCGATCTTCAGCCTGGCKCTGGTGAAGCTGACGACATAGGAGCCGATGTGACGCTCGAGCAGCTCAGGATCTTCGTTGCGGTGGCGACGCGCGAGCACGTCACCCAGGCGGCGCGCGAGCTCCATCTGACSCAGTCGGCGACGTCGGCGGCGGTCGCTGCGCTGGAGGCGCGCTACCAGACCAGGCTGTTCGATCGCGTCGGCCGCCGCATCGTGCTGACGGCGGCCGGCAAGGCGTTTCTGGTCGAAGCCAAAGCCGTACTGGCGCGCGCTGCCGCAGCCGAGACCGTGCTCGACGACCTCGCCGGCCTGAAGCGCGGACGGCTGGCGCTGGCAGCGAGCCAGACCATCGCCGGCTATTGGCTGCCGGCCTTCATTCACCGTTTCCACGACGCGCATCCGGCGATCACGCTGGGGCTGTCGATCGGCAACACCGAGCAGGTCGCGRCCCAGGTGCGGGACGGCTCAGCCGATCTGGGATTCGTCGAGGGCGATATCGACGATCCCYTGCTCGCCGCGCAACCGGTCGCGGAGGACGAGATGGTGCTGGTCGGGCCGGCCGGCCATCCGCTGTGCCGGGCAGCGTCCCTCACGGTCGGCGATCTGAAGGCGGCCCGATGGGTGCTGCGCGAGCAAGGCTCGGGCACCCGCGCCGTGCTCGAAGCCGCGCTCGGCCGGTTCGGCATCACGCCGGCGCAGCTCGATATCGCGTTCGATCTGCCCTCCAACGAGGCGGTGCGGGGCGCCGTCGAGGCCGGTGCCGGCGTCACGGTGCTGTCGCGCCTCGTGGTGATGCGGGCCGTGACGGCGGGCCTGCTCGCCATTGCCAACATTGAGCTGCCCAAGCGGCACTTCTACAGCCTGCGTCACAAGCAGCACCACCAGACCCAGGCCGCGCGCGAATTCCTGCGCATGGTGAGCGCGGCGGGTTGATCGGGGCACGTCAGCGCGAGCGCAGCGACGGCTGATAGGCTAGCGCTTCCCCAGCGATGCGAGCGCCTCTCGCGCGGCGCGCTCACCGCTGTCGCGGGCGCCATGGGCGGTGGAGAAGAAATCCGGCGGCGTGGCCTCGCCGGCAAAGAACAGGCGATCGTCGACCGGGGCCGCCAGCACCGCGCGCTTGCCGGCATGGCCGGGCAGCGCGTGCGAATAGGCGCCGCGCGCGAACGGGTCGGCGCCCCAGCGCGACTCGGCGAGCGGCTTGAGGCTCTTGCGGATGTCATGGCCGAGCAGCGCCACGACGTCGTCGATCGCCTGCGCCGCCAGCGCGCCCGCGCCGGCTGCCTCGATCTCACGGGCGAAGCTGCCGCCGTAGAAACCCTCGATGCAGGGCTGACCRAACGGGCGCAGCTGGAAGCTGCCGACGCGCGCGGTGTGGCTGCGGCCCCGCATGCCGGAATCTTTCGGCAGGTGCTCCCAGCCGTCGAGTGCCAGCGTCACCTTGTTATCGAGGCCGAGCGGCAGGCCGGCAGCCGCTTCGACCTTCGCGGGYAGCSGTGGMYTGAAGCGGATCGCCTCGTCGGCGATGAGATTGGTCGGCACCGTGACGATGACCTTGTCGGCGGTCAGGGTGCCCTGCGAGGTCGTGAGGCGGATGCGCRTGTCGCCRTGATCGATCAGGGTCACGTTGCARTTCAGCGCGATCGGCAGGCCGGCGCCGTAGGCGGCGACSAGGGCTCCATAGCCGCGGCGGATGCGCCAGTTCACCTCGGTGTCYGCATACGCCTCGAAGTCGAGCAGCGACATCTGCTCCAGCTCGCAGCCGTTCAGATAGGTGCAGATCGCATCGATCATGCCGTTCCAGCGATTGCCCGGCTCGAGATAGTCGCTCGCGGGGGCATCGTGGCCGCGCGCGGCRGCTTCCGCCGTGCGGGTGAAGAACGCCTCCAGCGCGCCGATGAACTCCKCGCGCTCTTCGCGCGGGAACGCGGCCTCATAGGCCTGGTCGCGCCACGGCGGACGGGACTTGTCGATGGYGAAGGAAAGCTGCTCGGCGATCGCCACGAACGCGTTGCGGTYCGCGGAATGCARCCAGCCGCAGCCGAGGTCGAAGGTGACGTCAGGCGAGGCCATGATGGTGTGGGCCCGTCCGCCGATGCGGTCGCGGGCCTCCAGCACGATGCAGGAGACGCYCCTGCCCTGCAGCGCATGCGCCGCACCGAGGCCGGCCGCGCCGGCCCCGATGATGGCAATGTCGATCGACGATGGGAGGCTGCTCATGAGGCGAATCCACCTCGTTGGCGTGGGCAGTCAAATCGCCGCACAAGGCGGTGTCATCACCCGGAAAGCAGGTGATCCAGTCCGCCGAGACGGTTATGTGACCCCGACGGGCCGCGGCGTACTGGATGCCCCGCCTCCGCGGGGCATGACGGCGGAGTGTGTGGAGRCGCTGCCTCTCGCAACGCCCGCGAGGTGTGAAGGCCGTGGCCGTCTTACGCCACCGCCTCCTTCTGCTTCTCGGCGCGCTTGCGCTCGTTGGGATCGAGATGCTTCTTGCGCAGGCGGATCGACTTCGGCGTGACCTCGACGAGCTCGTCGTCCTCGATATAGGCCAGCGCCTTTTCAAGCGTCATCTTGATCGGCGGGGTCAGGCGTACCGCTTCGTCCTTCGACGTCGTGCGGATGTTGGTGAGCTGCTTGCCCTTCAGAACGTTGATCTCGAGATCATTGTCGCGGGTGTGCTCGCCGACGATCATGCCGCGATAGACCTTCCAGCCCGGCTCGATCATCATCGGGCCGCGGTCTTCCAGCTTGAACATGGCGTAGGCCACCGCCTCGCCCTGGTCGTTGGAGATCAGGACGCCGTTGCGGCGGCCCTGGATCTCGCCCTTGTAGGGCGCGTAGTTGTGGAACAGGCGGTTCATGATCGCGGTGCCGCGGGTGTCGGTCAGCAGTTCGCCCTGATAGCCGATCAGGCCGCGGGTCGGTGCGTAGAACACCAGGCGCTGGCGGTTGCCGCCGGATGGCTTCATCTCGATCAACTCGGCGCGGCGTTCGCTCATCTTCTGCACGACGACGCCGGAATGCTCCTCGTCGACGTCGATCACGACCTCCTCGATCGGCTCCAGGGTCTGGCCGGTCGCCGGATCCTTCTGGAACACGACGCGCGGACGCGACACCGACAGCTCRAAGCCCTCGCGGCGCATGGTCTCGATCAGGATCGCGAGCTGCAATTCGCCGCGGCCGGACACTTCCATCGCGTCCTTGTCCTCGGCCTCGCGGACACGCAGGGCGACGTTGCCCTCGGCCTCGCGCAGCAGGCGGTCGCGGATCATGCGGCTGGTGACCTTGTCGCCCTCGGTGCCGGCCAGCGGCGAGTTGTTGACGATGAAGGACATCGACACGGTCGGCGGATCGATCGGCTGCGCCGGCAGCGGCGTCTCCACCGAGGGATCGCAGAAGGTGTCGGCGACGGTGCCCTTGGTCAGGCCCGCGATGGCGACGATGTCGCCGGCCTCGGCGTCATCGAGCGGCGTGCGCTCGAGGCCGCGGAACGCCAAGATCTTCGTAATACGCCCCTGCTCGATCATCTTGCCATCGGCGGCCAGCACCTTGACCTGCTGGTTCGGCTTGAGCGTGCCGGAGGTGATGCGGCCGGTGATGATGCGGCCGAGATAGGGATTGGCCTCGATGATGGTGCCGATCATGCGGAACGGCCCCTCCTCGGTCTTCGGCGGCGGGACGTGGCGCAGCACCAGCTCGAACAAGGGCTCCATGCCACGGTCCTGCGGACCTTCCGGGCTGTCGGCCATCCAGCCCTGCTTGGCCGAGCCGTACAGGATCGGAAAGTCGAGYTGCTCCTCGCTGGCGTCGAGCGCGGCGAACAGGTCGAACACCTCGTTGATGACCTCGGTCGGGCGGGCGTCGGGACGGTCGACCTTGTTGATGACCACGATCGGCTTGAGGCCGACCTTGAGCGCCTTGGAGACCACGAACTTGGTCTGCGGCAGCGGGCCCTCGGCGGCRTCGACCAGCACCAGCGCGCCATCCACCATGTTCAGGATGCGCTCGACCTCGCCGCCGAAATCGGCGTGGCCGGGGGTGTCGACGATGTTGATGCGGGTGTCCTTCCACTGCACCGAGGCGGCCTTGGCCAGGATGGTGATGCCGCGCTCGCGCTCCAGATCGTTGGAGTCCATGGCACGCTCGGCGACCTTCTGGTTCTCGCGGAAGGTACCTGAYTGCTGCAGGAGRCGGTCGACGAGCGTGGTCTTGCCGTGGTCGACGTGGGCGATGATGGCGATGTTGCGAAGATTCATGGTTGGTGTCTTCTAAGCTTTCTCAAGAGCCCGTGCTCTGTCCCCGGCGGGGCGCGCGCTTTGTTATAGTCGAATCAAGCTGTTAGCTTTGCGACGCGCGCTCGCGAAACTCGTTCGGCGGCAGGGACCGGCAGCCCCAAATAGGAAACCCGGCCAATGGACCGGGCAGACCTCACGCGTTGCGGCGCAATATAGGCGAAAAACGCCAAAAAACAATGACTGCTTTCAGGAATCAGAAGCGGGTCCGGGTGACTCGGCCGGCGGATCGGCTGACGCTTCGGCCAGCCAGCGCTGCCGGGCCGCCCGGACGTAGAGGATCCCGATCACCCCGGCGGGCAGGCAGCCCGACCGGGAGCAGCACGGACGGCATCTGGTTGATCCAATACAGCCGGCTGAAGCCGTAGACGGCGAGAAAGAGGCCGGGAATCACCAGCACGATCCCGGTCGCCATCAGCGGGCCGGCGAGACCGGCGGGCCGTGCGGCGMCCCACCACAGCGCGGCAACRCCGACAGCGCCCAGGGTGAAGCCCGTCAGCAGCGGGCTGGGATCGCCGATATGCGTGATCGAGCCCATGGCGCTCAGCCCGAACAGCATCGAACAGGCCCCCGGCAGCAGCAGCACGACACCGGCAATCAGCATGACGCTCGGCAGACAGCCGCTCGCGGCCTCCGGGCGGCCAGGGGTCGTGGGGCGCAATCGGTGGTGCGCAGACAGCATCAGCAYGGCGCCRACGATCGACGCGGCCAAGCCCTCGAGGAAGAAGCCGAAGTACCCGCCCATGTGCCAGCGARCGAAGAAGGCGAAGTAGATCGCCGCGTACAGCCCCCACGCGATCAGCGCCAGGCTGCAGACCATGATCAACGGATTCAGGCAGCCTTTGCCGCGCGGCCGGTCTTCGTCCGGAATGCCCTCGGGCGGTCCCTTCCAGCGCTCCTTCGGCAGCGGCGGCATGGCACGATCGGCTTGCGATTCAGGACGTTCCGGCGAGGTCATGTGACCGGCCTCAGCCCCAGCGGCGGTRCACCGCCAGCACAATCATCACGAGTCCCGTAACGGCCATGCCGGCCAGGATCGCGCCGGGGCCGAGCAAGCCGCCGAACTCGTTCCACTCGCGGCGCATCAGCGCCATCACGCAGCCGAACGGAAACATCAAGRCGAGCCCGCCGAGGATCGCCCCCAGCGTCGCCACCAGGCCGGCAGGCTCTTGCGCCCGACGCACGTCCTCCAGGAAGGGCGACAGCGGCGGACGGCGGTTGAACGGATCATCATCCATGGCGGCGCGGAATCATTCGTCGAATGCCGAAGAAGACGAGCAGCAGGCCGATCGCGGCTGCCCAGAACAGGAGACCCTTGATGACATTTTCGGGACTCGGCTCACGCAACTCCATCACGAAGCATAGCAAGCCCGGCGCGAACAGCACCAGTCCGACGAGCAGCATCAGGATCGACAGGACGACCCCGCGCCACAGGCGGTCCGGGCTGCTCCTGCGGCGTCATGAACGGCTCCGCCCGCGCCTGACCGCCAGGATGATCAACACGACGCCGGCGATGGCCGCGCCGACGAACAGCAGTCCGATCGGATCGACGAGGTCGTTGCGCGTGATCTGGTTGGGAAAGATGACCAGGACGCAAGCCATGGGAAACAGCAGGATGAGGCCGGCAATGACCGCGAGCGCCGTCAGACAGCCGGAGCGCGCCTGCTGAGGCGGAAGTTCGGGGGGAAGGATCGGTCGATCAATCATGGCTGCGCGRAATCATGAGACGGACTGCAAAGAACACCATGCGTGCGCTCACCGCCGCCACGCCGTTATGATCAGCAAAATGCCGCCCGCGCCGACCGCCAGGCCGGCGACGACCCACGCCGTCAACTCCGCTGGCCAGTTCTTCTCCTGCAAGCCGAGATAACCGAAGACCACGGCGCAGGCGCCCGGCAGCAGCAGGATGACGCCAACCACGAACAGGACCGCCGTCAGGCAGCCGCTGCGCAGCTCACGCGGCTGCTCGGATGCAGGCGGGGGCGGACTCTTTTTCTCCGGCTCGCTCACGCCTGTTCACCCTTCGCCAGCCGGGCTCGGATGCCGTCGATGGCGCCGTTGCGATAGAACAGATTGTAGGTGTCGAACGGGATGATCTCGCCGCGCTCGGTGACGAAATGGATGCAGGAGCGTTTGACGTTGCCGACGCAGAAATTGAAGCGGTCGAGAAACTGCACGATGGTGACGCGGAAGACGTGCTCGTAGCCGAGATTGTCGGGCACCTGCACGGATGGCAAACAGCAGAGGAATTCGGCGACGCGCTCGCTGGTATTGAGCGGCCCCGACGACAGCGAGAACAGCTCGACGAATTTGTCACGCAGCACCGGATATTTTTCCGGACTGATCGTGTTCGGCATCACCGACAGCAGCTCCTCCTGCGGCACCATCGCGGTGAGGGGCAGCACGGTTGTGCCGTTGCGCAGGCCATAACCGATCGAGATGCTCTCGGGATTGCAGGGCAGCGGGATCATGTCCTGCTCGCCGAACACGCCGGTCTCGACGACGCGGCGGCGGATCTCCGACAGCATGATGCGATCGGTGTCCTTGTCGAAGTCGGCATTGCGGCCGGCGTCCTGCACCGGCTGCAAGGTGACGCCGCGCACGCAGCGCCATTCCAAGGCATGACGCACGATGTCGACGATCTCGTCGTCATTGACCCCGCGCTTGATGGTCGCGACCAGCGTGGTCGAGATGCCCTGATGTTCGAGGTTCTCCAGCGCCTGCTGGCGGATGCGGCGCAAATCGGCGCCGCGAATGTTCGTGAGACCGGCGCGCGACAGCGAGTCGAACTGCAGATAGACCTCGAGCCCACGCTTGGTCTCCGCGAGCTTCGCGACGAAGTCCGGCTCGCGCGCGATGCGCAGGCCGTTGGTGTTGATCATGACGTGACGGATCGGCCGCGCGCGCACGGCGGCGAGGATGTCGAAGAAATCAGGATGCAAGGTCGGCTCGCCGCCGGAGATCTGCACCAAGTCCGGCTCGCCCTCGCTTTTCACCAGCGCGTCCAGCATCCGCTCGATCGTGGCGAGCGGCGTGAAATGCGAGCGCTGCGGCGAGGATTCGGCGAAACACACCGGGCAGGTCAGGTTGCAGTGATCGGTGATCTCGATCAGCGCCAGGCAGGAATGCTGCTCGTGGTCCGGGCACAGGCCGCAATCATAGGGGCAGCCATATTCGGTGCGGCGCTGGAAACTGAGCGGCGTATCGCCCGGCTTGATGAACGCCTTGCAGCGCCGCCAATAGGCGGCGTCATCGGAGACCAGCGTCGACTGCACGCCGTGCGCCTTGCAGCGCTTCTCGTACCAGACCTCGTTGTCCTGGATCTGGATCTTGGTCGGCACCAGCGCGAGGCAGGTCTCGCACAGGGATTGGGTCTGTCCCCAGAACACATAGGGGCGTGACTTACGCAGCGGCGCGTTCATGCGTGACCTTCGATTGCGGCGCGGTTGCCAGCATCGCCAAAGCGTAGGCCGCAATGGCGAGCGACAGCAGGTGAAACAAGGTGAAGGGGCCGACGACCGGCCCGTATGGCTTGAGGAATTCCCAGACGAAGCGCTGCAGGCCGTAGACCAGAAGCGCGAGATAGAAGCCGCTGGYGATCACCGCCGCATTCCGCCTGATCACCGCGACGATATAGGCGGCGGCAAAGCTGGCCATCGCGAGACTCTCATAGAGCTGCACCGGATGGCGCTGGATGCCGTCGCCGAAATCATGGCCCCAGGGCAGAGCCGTCGGCGTGCCGTAGGTGAAATCGTCGAGCCCGGCCGCAAAGCAGCCGATCCGCCCGACGGCGACCCCGACCGCGAGCGGCAGCGCAAAGCGCGCCCCGGTGCGCAAGGTGATGCCGTGGCGCCATTTGTAGAGTTCGACCGCGATAATGCCGCCGGCGAGCGCGCCCTCGACCGAGCGCGCCAGCCCGGCCATGCCGGAGAGCCACAGGTTCAGCGTGCCGAACAGATACGCGCCGAGCCCGGCGCCGAATACGAGCGCGGCGATATAGGGCCATTCGGTCGACTGCCTGGGAAAGCTCACGCCGCCAAAGCGCGCGAGCCACCAGCCGGCGGCCGCCGCGCTGAGCCAGGCAGCGACGTCGAAGATCGCGTGGAGAACGGCGCCGTCCATGCCTGCCCTGAGGACTTCCCAAATCCGGTTGCATCCGGACTATGACAAGTTCCAGCAGGCTAAGGCAATGCYGGGATCGGATCAGCCCGTCGCGGCCTGCTCGGTCGGATAGACGCCGCGGAGAACCTCCTCGAAATGGGTTTTCACGGCCTCGTTGCACAGGCAGGAGCGCTGTTTCAGGGCGTCAAAGTCACGCACCATGAAGGCGCCGCGCCGCGTGTCCAGAATGCCTTCGGCGCGGAAGGTCTGGACGACACGGCTGACATAGCTGCGGCCGACACCGAGCAAGGTCGCCAGTTGCTCATGGGTCAGCGGCACAATCGGCTCGCCATCCGTGCGGTCCATCGCCGCGACGATCCACTTCGCCGTGCGCTGCTCGATCGAATGGATGGCGTTGCAGGCGGTCGACTGAAACACCTGCGCCAGCATGCAATCGGCATAGCGGGCGAACACGTTGCGCAGCGTCTTCGATTGCAGCTTGGCRGCGGCGAGTCGCGACAGCGGCAGCCGCGCAAAGGGACCGCCGAACTTGACGACGATGCGCGTGTAGGCAGGCAGGAAGCCTTCACTGACGATGCCGCCCACYGCGCCCTCGCGTCCCACCAGGATGGTTTCGACGTCGCGACCGTCCTCGTTCGCCACCAGATAGGACGTGAGCGCCGGCCCGCATGGGAAATGCACGATCTGAACGTCGTCGCCGGGACGGTAGAGCAGATCATTCGGCGCCGCTTCGTCCTCGACCAGATGTGGCGCGATCAGCGCGTAATCGGCTGGGCTCAAGCGTCGCAGCAGATTGTTGTAGGGCCGCTCTCGCGACAGCGTCGTCACACCTTGGTTCAGCATCATCGTTCCCCGCGCCATACGCATGTGCGTGATCCCCGCCCCTTGTGTTCACAAGTGCACCGACACAGGAACTCTGATATGCTGCCTTCGGTTCCAGGAACCCGCCGGCGCGCTTACAAGGAGGCGCCGGGCAGCGGGGCCTTCACCCGGAACCCCGCAGATCATGACAAGCTCGCAGTCCAGCGTGCCCGAGCACTATCAGGACGTGCTGGTCGTCGAAGACGACCCGATCATTGCGCTCGGCCTCGAAGACACGATTACGGATCTTGGCATTGCCGTCATCAGAGTTGCGGCCAATGTCGCCAGCGCTCTCGCCATGATCGAGGAGCGCGCACCGCAATTCGCGCTGCTCGATGTCGGCCTCGTGCGCGAAAAGAGCTTCGCGATTGCCGAGCGGCTGACAACGCTCGGCATTCCCTTCGCATTCTCGACCGGCTACGGCGCCGACCGCGTGCCGGCAGCGTTCGCCGACCGGCCGCGGCTGCCGAAACCGTGTCCGACCGAAGCGCTGGAGGCGGTGCTGCGGCGGCAGGCTTAGCTGCCGCCGCAGCACTTTGCTGCGTGTTTCGAGTGCGGCCGCCAGCTCAGCCGAGCTTCGGGTCAAGGGTCGTCGACCACAGCGCGACGTCGGCGCGATCGCGCAGGGTCACGGTCATCTGCCCGGTCTCGCCCTCGATCTTGACGTGCCCGAAGAACTGCATGCCGGCTGACGGCGGCAGGTTCTGCTTGTCGAGACCCGGCGCCTTGATGAAGCGCACCTCGGGGCCGAAAGTGTTGTCGAGCTCGTTCGGGCCGAACGTGCCGGCATGCAGCGGGCCCGAGACAAACTCCCAGAACGGCTCGAAGTCCTGGAACTGCGCCTTGTTCGGATCATAGTAATGCGCGGCGGCGTAGTGCACGTCCGCCGTCAGCCACACCGTGTTCTGGATCGGCGCGGTCTTGATGAAGCGCAGGATCTCGGCGATCTCCAGCTCGCGCCCGCGCGCCGGACCGTCGCCCTGCGCAATCGCCTCAGAGCCCTTCTTGTTGGCCGCGTCGTCATAGACGATCAGGCTGAGCGGCATGTCGGAGGCGATCACCTTCCAGGTCGCGCGCGAGTTCAGCAGCGCCTGCTTCAGCCAGCGCATCTGCTCCGGCCCGATGAAATAGGACGACGGGACATATTTGTCCTCGAGGTTCGGGCCGTTGGCGCCGCGATAGCTGCGCTCGTCGAGCACGAAGACGTCGAGATGCGGGCCGTAATTGATGGTGCGATAGACCCGGCCAGGCTCGGCGATGCTCTCGCGCATCGGATACATCTCGTGGAAGGCGCGGGCCGCGCGCGCGGCGAGCAGCTGGATGTTGCGCTCCTTGTAGGCCGCCGGCAGCTCCTTGGAGGCCGACCAGTTGTTGGTCACCTCGTGATCGTCCCACTGCACGAAGATCGGCACCTCGGCATTGAAGGCGCGGACGTTCTCGTCGAGGAAGTTATACTTATGAGCMGCCCGGAATTCGTCGAGCGTCTCGGCGACCTTGGCCTTCTCTTCCACCGTCAGGTTTTTCCAGACCTTGTTGTCCGGCAGCTTGACCTCGGACTTGATCGGACCGTCGGCATAGATCGTGTCGCCGGAATGGAGGAAGAAGTCGGGCCGGTGCTTCTTCATGGTGGCGAAGGTGAACATGCCGCCATCGTCGGGATTGATGCCCCATCCTTGTCCTGCCACGTCGCCGCCCCAGACGAACGAGACGTCGCGCTTGTTGCCGGGCGCGGTGCGGAAGCGCCCGACCACCGCCTCGCTYTCGACGGCGCTGTGCGAGAGGTCGCGGAATTTGACGCGGTAGAAGATGTCCTGGCCGCTCGGGAGGTTCTCCAGCAGCATCTTGGCGGTRAAATCGCTTTCGGGCAGCGCCGCGATCGGCGGCAGGCTGCGCGCGTTCTTGAACGACTCTGTCGTCGCGACCTCGACCAGCATTTGCGACGGGCGGTCGGCACGGGCCCAGACCACGCCGCCATCCATGCTGACGTCGCCGGACTGGACACCATGCGTGATCTGCGGCCGGTCGGCGGCGCGGCTCAGATAGGGCATCGACAGCGTCGTGACGCCGGCGGCAGCTGCCGTCGAGAGGAATCGGCGGCGGGACAGCCTGGACAGCTGCGGGCGCGAAAGGTGAATGGTCATGCGAATCTCCTGCTTGGATGGCGCGTGCAATCGGCGCCGCCACCACCACGGCAGGCCTAGAAAAGATTGGTGACGCTGGAATAACACGGCCATGCCGAGCACATCGGGATACCGTTCACAGGCGAGGACCGTTGGGGAACGGGCGGGCTCAGGTGCCGGCGGCGCGCAATTGCGCGCCGGTGCGCTGCAGATTGGCGGGCATGCTCATCAGGATCAGCTTGCGATCGGCGACCGCGTTGTGGAACTGCTCCAGCGCAATGTTGAACGCAGTGAGAGCGGCATGCTCGATCGCGCCATCCTCGAAGCAGGTCAGCGTATTGCGCAGGATCTCGTCGGCCTCACCTTGCAGCTGATCGAGCTCCTCGGTCGAATCGCTCTTGCGTGCGATCGTGATCATCTCCAGCAACCGGTCGCGCAGCGAGCTGTTGATCGTACGTTCGTCCCGCTTGAGATAGCCGGCGAACCAGGCGCCCGCCGAGCCCATCGCCGAAAGTGTCATCAGCCCCCACCAGATATAGTCGCTGTAGCGGTCCAGGAAGGTCTTCTCCTCACCGTCGACGAATGCCGCGGCACCGGGATGGGCGGGAATCGCGGCGTCCTTGTCGGTGTCGGGGGTCTCGATCTTGGCGGCCAGCGGGAACTCCGACATCAGCTGCTGCCGCACCGAAAACAATTGGCGGGCGAATGTCGACACCGTCGAATCCGACAGGCCCTTCCGCGCCACGATGTGGTGATTGAAGCTGATGGTCTTGACTTCGTCCTCCGGCCGGTCCGGCGAGCCGCCGAAGGCGCCCGCCGGGATKTCGGTCGCTTCGTATTCCGGATGGTTCTGCGCAATCGCCTCGGCGGAGTCGATCGCCAGGAAGGTCGGCACGCCACCATCCTTGGTCGCGGCGGCGATGGCATCCGCGGTGATCTTGCTGTTGATCGGTCCGGCCGCGAGATAGACATCCGCCTTCTGGTTGCGCACCGCCTCGGCCGCCTCCGAAATCGGAAATTGTACGATGTCGACCTTGCTGGCATCGACGCCGTATTGATGCAGGACGATCTTCAGCAGGTTCACATTTGCCGGGGTCCGCCCGATGATGCCGACCTTGTGCCCGGGCAATTGCGAGATCTTGGTGATCTTGGCGCCGCTCTTGCGTCCCTTGCCCTTGGCCACAGGCGGCACCCAAAGCACGGCGACGTTCTTGCGCAAGGTCGCGACGGCCTGGGCATTCTTCGGCACTTCGAGGTCGCCGCGCACGATCGCGAGATCGACCTTGGCGGCAGCGAGCGCCTGCGCGCTCTCGGCCGCGCCTTCGGTCGGCACGGGACGAAGCCGCACCGCGGCATGCGATTGCGAGAAGGCTTGGGTCAGGGCTTGAACGACCTTGAGGTCGTCACTGTTCGGGGGACCCACCGCGATCTTCAAGGTTACCGGCCGCATCGCGAAATAGTAGGCACCCGCCAGCGCGCCGACGATCGCGAGGATCCCGGCGATGACGATGAACACGGCAGGGCGCATTTGCGAGCGCTGCGCTGGCGTGGTCTGTGGGTCTACCAGGTCCGGTCCTCCGGTCATCCGACGGCTCGGAAGCGGCGCCACGCGCAGCGCCGCCTGCCCTCGTTCTTCTCTAAAGGTAGACTGTAGCAAATTTCTTGTCCGCCCAGGGTGACATCTGCGTCATGGTTACCGGAGCCGAAGTGGCCCGATCATCGGGGCAGTTCCATGACCCGGCGRGATTGGCCGGGTGAGAGCTGTCTTTTGGGCGATGTGGCGCAATCATCGGGACGGCTGCAGACTACSGTCCCGTAAAGGTCCGGGTGCGGCACAAGGGCGCGGGCCATCCACGAGGTGAATGGGAGGTTGACATGGTGGAACGATTATCRGCWGAGGCACGRMSCGACGCGCTSCGRMRACTTTCCGGSTGGTCCGAGCTGGACGGYCGCGACGCGATCASCCGCAGCTTCACGTTCCGGGACTTCAACGAAGCGTTCGGCTTCATGACGCGGGTCGCGCTCRTSGCCGAGAAGCGCGATCACCACCCCGAATGGCGCAACGTCTACCGCACGGTCGACGTCGTGCTCTCGACGCATGATGCCGGAGGCGTGACCCTGCTCGATGTCGAGCTCGCCGAAGCCATGGATGCGATCGCCGCGTCGATGGCCTGAATCCGGTCCRCCCCGGCGACTTGCGGCAGCATTGGCCATCCCCACATGTGCCGGGGATCGCGCTCCATGGCGCCATCCGGAACCTGGAGATGACACATGGCGTCGGATACGACCGACTACAGCGTGGGTTTCGAGCCTGCCGACCGGCTGGCGCAGGACCGCGACACTGTGCGCCGGCGGTTCTGGGTCAAGTTCAAGCAGGTCGTTGCCCGGCTGCCCTTCGCCGAGGATCTGCTTGCCGCGTATTACTGCGCCTTCGACAAGGAGACGCCGCGGCACGTCCAGGCCGCGCTGCTCGGCGCCATCGCCTATTTCATCCTGCCGTTCGATTTTCTGCCCGACGTGATGCCTGTTCTCGGCTTCACCGATGACGCGGCCGTGCTCGCCACGGCCATCCGCATGGTGGCCTCGCACATCACACCGGACCATCGCGCTGCCGCGCGCGATGCACTTGCGCGGCTCGCTGCGAAGCATGATCCGGATGCAGAAGCTGACGCCGGTTGATGCCGGCTGGCCTTGGATGGCCACGGTCATCGTCTGGACTGCTGAACAAAAAGCCCCGCCATGCGGCGGGGCTTTTCATTTGCTTCGACCAGGACTGAGCCGAGATCAGCCGCTCAGCGCTGTCCCCGAGCCTGGGCGCGGGCGCTGCCGGTCTTTTCGGCCTCCCAGGCCTGATACTGCTTGAACAGGGCTTCCCGCTCGGCGTCGCTCTGGAGGTTCTTGCCGGCGTTGCTCTGCTTCAGAAAGTCGTCGAAGCGATCGCGCTGGGCGCCTTCCATCGCGTGGCTCTCGAGCCATTTGCTCGCCGAGGGAAGACGCTGCCAGCCCGCGAGCGGCGCCGAGAGCGAGACTTCCTTCCACTTCGGATGGAAGGGCGGATTCTGGAACGCCGGAAACTTGGTGAAGAACGCATCGACGAAGGTCGCGAGCTTGCGATAACGATCGGTGTTCGGCGCCCAATTATAGGCCGCGAGCACCGCCGGCACTGCGATCGTATCCACCTTTTCGCCCTCGGCGATCAGGTTCGGATAGTCCTTCGCGGTCAAGGTCGCMGGGAGATAGTCGTTCTGCAGCGGCCGGTCGTAATCCACATTGACGAGATGGAAGCGGCCGTCATTCACGAAGTTGCTGACCGATTTGTAGGGCTTGCCGCCGACGACGATGACGGCGTCGAGCTCGCCGCGCTTCAGCTTCTCCATCGCGATGCGCTGCTCGATATAGAGGAAGTTCGCCCGCAGGCCGAGCCGTTCGAACACGGTCAGCGCGGTCACGAAGGTGCCGCCATTGGGCAGGTCGACGCTGACACGGCGGCCTTCGAGGTCACGCAGATTGCGCACCGCACGCGGCGCGATCACCTGCATCTCCTCATTGTAGAGCTTGGTGACGTAGGTGAACTGCTTCTTGATGTCCTTGGCGAAGCCCTTGCGCTCCAGATAGTCCAGCGTGTCGGCGCGGACGACGCCGAGGTCGACACCCTGCAGGAACAGGATGTCGGCCACGCTCTGTACCGAGCCGCGRCCGACGATCGGCAGAACGCGCAGATTGTTGCCGTCATCCAGCAGGGAGGCGAGGTCGGCGCCGAACTGCACATAGGTGCCGCCGATCGTGCCGGTGATCAGCGTCACCGTGTTGGCGTTCAAMGCCTGCTTGGTCTGCACCGAGCCGAACTGGAAGATCGCCTTCAGGCTGTCGCTGACCTTGGCGGGATCGAATTCGCTCTCCTCGGCATGGGCAGAAAAACCGAGCGCGAGGACGATGGCGGCAACGGCCGCTCCAAAAAGACGTCGCATGTATCCCCCTTCATCAAGTCGGGCACATGATCGCTCACCGGAACGCGGACGGCACCGTGTCAAAGCGGGCGCCGAGGATTGGTTCGAAGATCATGTCTGAAAGCAAAAAACCAAACACGGCGGCAACGGCCGCCATGTGCGCTCAATTCTGCAGCTGGTCGAGGCGCCTTTGCGCTTCGGAGGAGCCGAGCTGGGCGGCCCTGCGATACCAATTGCGGGCGGCCGTCGGATCGGCATTGATGTTGCGGATGTCCTTCGTTCCGAGCACATGCGGATCATAGGTCTGCGCCAGCATCAGYGCCGCCGCCGGCTCCTGTGCTTCGGCGGCACGCTCGAGCAGCAGGCGGGCGGACGGAATGTCGCCTGCCGCGAGCAGCCCCTTGGCGCGCTTCATGATGCCGGCCAGCTCATCCGGCTCCAGCCGCCGCGTCTGCACCGGCGGAGGAGCCGCCGTCACCGCGCCAAGACCCGGCGCCACGATCGCAGCTCCGGCACCGGGGGACGTGATGGAGGACGGCGCCATGGCCGAGGGCCCGGCCGGCGCGGCAGCGGCGTTGGGTGCAGCAGGCGCAGGCTGAGTGACGACGCGATTCTGCAGCGCAGTCTGATACGCGTTGGCGATATCGTCCCGGCTCGGCGCGACGGCCGCTGTCTGCACCGGGGAGGCCGCGGYGGAYACTTCCGGCGGCAGCCGGGCCGGCTCATTCAGCTGCATATCACGGGCGGTCAGCTGGGTGCCGCTGGGCTGRGGAGGCGCGGTGGGATCAGGGGTGCTGCCGATGATCGAAGCCTTGGCGGTGGCGATGAGGTCGCGGGTCGCATCCGACGTCACCAGCGCGAACAGCATGGCGACGCCGGCCGCGGCAAGAACCGCCAACAGAATGCGCGACGAGATCGACGTGCGGCGCGCCCGCGCCGGCCACTGCTCCTCGAACTGCGTGCTCTCGATGGGATGGCCGCTCTCATATTCGGAGAGRAACATCGGCATCGACTCGTCGGCCGGATAATTATCCTGGGCCGACCTGCCGAAACGATAGGTCCGATTGCGCTCAGGCGGCGGATCGTCAGGAAAAGGACCAAATCCAGATTCAGGTTGGTTCCTGTCCTCGAAACGTCCGCGGGTCGTCCGCTCAGCCATGGCCTTCTTCCCCATCTCACGTCACGCAACACACGTGCGGTCTCAAGCTCGTCAGAAGCTCGAGACCGTTACGATTGTTAGAGGCACCCCACTGCCACCAACTAATTGACTAATTGAATCCGACTAAAAGTGGACAAGAGCTGGCGTGATTCTGGGTAAATTATGATCTCATTGTGGCGAGCTGATCGGATTATTGCCCCGCGCAACGTGTGATAATCAAGAGGCAACAACGACTAATCACCCGAATTTACCGTGCCACAATTTGCCTTGGTTGCATTAACCAAGACACGCTCGTTTTTAGTTTTTCGTCACCAGGTTGCAACCGTCTGGCGGCAGATGTGGCGTAGCCGGCTCTGGCTGGTATCAGAAGATTGCCGCAGGACGATCATTCCGCACCGAAGTTCGTTGATCGCCCACGATGGCCAGCGAGCGATCAGGACGTATCAAATTAGGTCCGAAATGCAGCGCGCCGGCCACAGGGCCGGCGCTTTTTGACCGCGCATGACAACGCACGCCCCTCAACCAGGGCAGGCGATTCTCACGGCGTCASGGATGCAGGATCACCTTGCCCATGGCCTGCCGCCCGGCGAGGACCTTGAGGGCATCGGCCGTCTGCGCCAGTGGGAAGGTCCGATCGACATGCGACGACAGCTTGCCTTCCGCCGTCCACTGCACGAGCTTCTCGAGATTGGCGCGGTTCTTTTCCGGATTGAGCCGTGTCCATGCGCCCCAGAACACGCCGCGGATGTCGCAGCCCTTCAACAGCGCGAGGTTGAGCGGCATCTTCGGAATGTCACCGGCGGCAAAGCCGATCACGAGGAAGCGGCCTTCCCAGGCGATCGAACGCAACGCCGCTTCGGCGTAAGTCCCGCCGACCGGATCGAAGATGATGTCGGCGCCCTTGCCATCGGTCAGGCGGCGCAGGCCTTCCTTCAGATCTTCCTTGGCGTAGTTCAAGGTCAGCGTCGCGCCATGCTGCCGCGCGAATTCGAGCTTCTCGTCTGACGACGCGCAGGCGATGACCTTCAGCCCCATCAGCTTGCCGAGCTCACAGGCCGCAAGACCAGTGCCCCCTGCAGCGCCGAGCACCGCGAGCGTCTCGCCGGGCTTGGGGCTGGCGCGATCCTCCAGCGCATGCAGCGCCGTTCCGTAGATGATGATGATGCCGGCGGCGCGGTCGAAATCGAGATTGTCGGGGATCTTGACGATCGCGGCGGCGGGCAGCGCGATCTTCTGGCGGGCACCGTTATGTCCGCAGGACGCCACCACACGGTCGCCGGCCTTCAGATCGGTCACGCCTTCGCCGACGCTCTCGATGACACCCGCGACCTCCGCGCCCGGAGAGAACGGGAACGGCGGCTTCATCTGGTACTTGCCCTGGATCATCAGGATGTCGAAGAAGTTCAGCGCCGCAGCCTTGATCGCAATCACGGCCTCCCCAGGGCCAGCCACCGGATCCGGCACGTCCGCGAGGACGAGATCATCGGGCTGACAGAATTGCGAACAGAGAATGGCTTTCATGGGCGTTCCTTGGCTGTTGTCCGGGCCGGGCCCGGCTTTTGGAACGTCATGCCGGATTTGCACCCCCGCGACAATCGCCATGACGTGGGCATCACACGACGAGCAGCGACAAATACCGCCACTCGGAACAAAGACGCTCCGATGAGCGTCGAAGCCACGATCACCCGCTGTGACGATGATCGCGAGCTTGCTGCGCGACCGACGCGCGCGGCCATCGATCCGGCTTTGCAAACGATGCGTTTAGCCGCTATCCCTCGCCGCAGCCGGTCGGCGATTCCGGGCCATTATGCAGTCACATTATTGGTCGAACGAAATCGCAGGGGAACTTAGCTTCATCATGTTTTTATTGCGATTGTCGACAGTGCTGGCGGCCGGCGTACTCGTGCTCGGCGGGCCGTCCCTGGCTTCGGCCCAGACGGCAGCACCCAAGGCCGGAGCCAAGGCTGCGGCGCCACAGCCGAAAGCCTCGCCCAAGACCGAGGCGAAACCGACGGTCCCGAACATTGGCGGCGTGGAACCGACGCTGATCGGCCAGTTCGGCGGATGGGGCGCCTATACGGCCGCGCCGGGTGGCAAGAAGGTCTGCTTTGCCCTTGCCAAGCCCGCCTCGTCGAAAACCAATCCGGCCAATCGACCGCGCGATCCAGCCTATGCCTTCGTCTCGACCCGGCCGGCCGAAAAGGTGATCAACGAGGTCTCGATCATGATCGGCTACGCGCTGAAGCCAGGCTCCGAGGCAACGCTGGACGTCGGCGGTGCCTCTTATGCSATGTACACCCAGGGTGACGGGCTCTGGATCAAGAATGCGGCCGAGGAAGAGCGCATGGTGGATGCGATGCGCAAGGCCCCCGAGGCCGTGGTCAAGGGCGTGTCGGCCAAGGGGACCGAGACCACCGACGTGTTCTCGCTGAAGGGCCTGGCCCAGGCGCTCGATCGCATCGCCCAGGACTGCCGCCGCTAGGTCAGGTCACRCCTTTACCGCCCTGTCTTGCCGGTCGCATTTGCCGGCCGGATCGTTATATAAGGCCACGAAAGCCTTCGGCCGCAGCGGCCGGGCAGCATTTTGGGCCCCTGGACATGGCAAGGACTGCCGGGCTGCGCGAACCCGCCGCGCCCCTCGAAAAGACCCCGCTCGAAACCTACGTGCCGCCGGCGAAGCCGTCGCTGATCGGGTTGTCGCGCGCGGAGCTGGCGGCCCGGCTCGGCGACGTCGGCGTTCCCGAGCGGCAGCAGAAGATGCGGGTGCAGCAGCTGTGGCACTGGATCTACTTCCGCGGCGCCAGATCGTTCGACGAGATGAGCTCGGTGTCGAAGGATACGCGCACCGCGCTGGCCGAGCGCTTCACGGTCGACCGCCCCGAGGTGGTGGCCGAGCAGATCTCCAATGACGGCACCCGCAAATGGCTGCTGCGGCTGCCGAGCGGCGACGATCTGCAGAAGGCGCATGAGGTCGAATGCGTCTACATTCCGGAGACCGACCGCGGCACCTTGTGCGTCTCCTCCCAGGTCGGCTGCACGCTGAACTGCGCCTTCTGCCATACCGGCACRCAGCGGCTGGTGCGCAATCTCACCGCGGGCGAGATCGTCAGCCAGGTGATGCTGGCGCGCGATTCGCTGGGCGAGTGGCCGAGCCAGCCCGAGGGCCGCATGCTCACCAATATCGTCATGATGGGGATGGGCGAGCCGCTGTACAATTTCGACGCGGTGCGCGATGCGCTGCTGATCGTGTCCGACAATGAAGGCATCGGCATCTCCCGCCGCCGCATCACGCTGTCGACGTCGGGCGTGGTGCCGAACATCAAGCGCGCCGGCGAGGAAATCGGCGTGATGCTCGCGATCTCGCTGCATGCGGTGCGCGACGAGCTGCGCAACGAGCTGGTCCCGCTCAACCGCAAATATCCGATTGCCGAGCTGCTGCAGGCCTGCCGCGACTATCCAGGCGCCTCGAATGCCCGCCGCATCACCTTCGAATATGTGATGCTCAAGGGCGTCAACGATTCGCTCGACGATGCCAGGCTGCTGGTCAAGCTGCTCAAGGGCATTCCAGCCAAGATCAACCTGATCCCGTTCAATCCCTGGCCGGGCTCTGCCTATGAATGTTCGGATTGGGAGCAGATCGAGAAATTCTCGGAATACGTCTTCAACGCCGGCTACTCCTCGCCGGTGCGCACGCCGCGCGGCCGCGACATCCTCGCCGCCTGCGGCCAGCTGAAGTCTGAGACCGAGAAGCTGTCGGCGCGCGAGCGCCAGGCGCTGCGCGCGATGGCGATGACGGATTAGTCGTGATTCTCGCCTCTATCGGCAAGCAGCATCGTCATGCCCGGGCTTGACCCGGGCATCCATCAAGTCTGCCAACGACTGTGAGATGGATGGCCGGGTCAGGCCCGGCCATGACAAGTGGAGAAAGCGGGACCGCGATTGACCAACATGGGTGTCATGCGATGGCGCTGATCGGCCGGCTCGTCGTGATCGCGTTCGCGTTCCTGGTCGCGTGCTTTGTCGCGGGACTGGTCGTCGTGACCGCCATCCTGTTCCCCGAACKATCAGATCTCGGCATCGCCCCGATCGACCAGAGCGCGTTCCAGATCGTCATCGGCTTCGGCTTCATCTTCGTATCCGGCTTCGCCTTGATCCCGGCGATGCTGATCGCCCTCATCACCGAGGCGTTGTCGATCCGCAGCGTACTCGCTTATGCGATCGGCGGCGGTCTGGTCGGCGCGGCCTGTTATCTCGGCTTGATTCCGTTCGATCCGGAGACGTTTCGCTTCGACAGCATCGACCACCGTCAGTTCGAAATCCTGAGCGGAGCCGGTATYCTCGGCGGCCTCGTCTACTGGCTGATCGCGGGACGCAATGCCGGCCGCTGGCGCGAGCCGCCGCCCGCGTTTCCGYCACCGCCGCCGCTGCCGTCGGGATCGCCGCGGTGATGGCCGGTCTTTCCAAGGCCACGCGCTTTCGCTAAACCGCGCGCCATGAACCGCACCGGCCTCTTCATCGCATTGTCGCTCGCGCTCGTCATCGGCGTGCTGTTCGGCGTCTACCCTGAGCTCGACCTCAAGCTGGCGGCGCTGTTCTATGATCCGCACACGCGCAGCTTCCCCTTGAAGCTGGACGGCTACGCCGCTTTCGCGCGGGACGCGGCRATGTGGGTCGCCTGGGGCCTCGCCTTGCCCTCRCTCGTCGCGCTGGTGGYCAAGCTGATCCGGCCCGACCGGCCGCTGCTCATCAAGGGCCGCACCGTYGCRTTCCTGCTGCTGACCCTGTCGCTGTCGGCCGGCGTGCTCACCAATTTCACCTTCAAGTCCTATTGGGGCCGACCGCGGCCGGTCGTCGTCACGGAGTTCGGCGGCGACATGCAGTTCGTACCGTGGTGGGATCCGCCGGTCGTCGTCACGGAGTTCGGCGGCGACATGCAGTTCGTACCGTGGTGGGATCCGCGCGGCGGCTGCGGCCGCAACTGCTCGTTCTTCTCCGGCGAGGGCGCCACAGCGTTCTGGACGCTGGCCCCGGCCGCGCTGACGCCGCCCGCGGTCCGGCCGATCGCTTACGGCGCCGCCGTGCTGTTCGGCCTCGCCACCTCCGTGCTGCGCATGGCGTTCGGTGGCCACTTCTTCACCGACGTCGCCGCCGCCGGCCTCGTCACCTTCCTCGTGATCTGGCTGACGCATGGCTACATCTACCGCTGGCCGTCGACACGCCTGACCGACGCCGGCATCGATGCCGCATTGACGCGGTTCGCCTGGCCGGGCTTCCGGCTGATGCGCCGGCTGTTTCGCTCCCGCCGCCGGACCGCGGGGGCCAACCCYGCGGCCTGAGCGCGATTAATCGCGTGCCCAAGGCGACGAAATCTGTTATTCGCCGCCGAATTTCGCAACGAAACCGTCACCACCACCCGGTTGAACTCCACATGACCACGATCCTGAAGGGCCTGCCCAAGGGCGAGAAAGTCGGCATTGCCTTCTCCGGCGGGCTCGAYACCAGCGCAGCATTGCTCTGGATGAAGCAGAAGGGCGCGCGCTGCTTCGCCTACACCGCCAATCTCGGCCAGCCCGACGAATCSGATTATGACGAGATCCCGCGCAAGGCGATGAGCTTCGGCGCCGAGAAGGCGCGGCTGGTCGATTGCCGCACCCAGCTGGTGCATGAGGGTATCGCCGCGATCCAGTCCGGCGCCTTCCACATCTCGACCGGCGGCGCGACCTATTTCAACACGACACCGCTCGGCCGCGCCGTGACCGGCACCATGCTGGTCGCCGCGATGAAGGAGGACGGCGTCAACATCTGGGGCGACGGCTCGACCTACAAGGGCAACGACATCGAGCGGTTCTACCGCTACGGCCTGCTCACCAATCCGAACCTCAAGATCTACAAGCCTTGGCTCGACCAGCAGTTCATCGACGAGCTCGGCGGCCGCGCCGAGATGTCGGCGTTCCTCACCGCCAACGGCTTCGACTACAAGATGAGCGCCGAGAAGGCGTATTCGACCGACAGCAATCTGCTCGGCGCCACCCACGAAGCCAAGGACCTCGAGAACCTCAATAGCGGCATCCGGATCGTCAACCCGATCATGGGCGTGCCGTTCTGGCGCGAGGACTGCGTCGTCAAGCCCGAGACCGTCGTGGTGCGCTTCGAGGAAGGCCAGCCGGTGGCGCTGAATGGCCAGACCTTCACCGATCCTGTRGCGCTGTTCCTGGAGGCCAATGCGATCGGAGGCCGCCACGGTCTCGGCATGTGCGACCAGATCGAAAACCGCATCATCGAGGCCAAGAGCCGCGGCATCTACGAGGCGCCGGGCATGGCGCTCTTGCACATCGCCTATGAGCGGCTGCTGACCGGCATCCATAACGAGGATACGATCGAGCAGTATCGCATCAACGGCCTGCGTCTCGGACGCCTGCTCTATCAGGGTCGTTGGTTCGACTCGCAGGCGCTGATGCTGCGCGAGACCGCGCAGCGCTGGGTGGCCAGCGCCATCACCGGCGAGGTAACCCTGGAGCTGCGCCGCGGCAACGACTATTCGCTGCTCAACACCGAGAGCCCGAACCTGACCTATCAGCCGGAGCGGCTGAGCATGGAAAAGGTCGAGGATGCCGCCTTCACGCCCGCCGACCGCATCGGCCAGCTGACGATGCGCAATCTCGACATCACCGACACCCGCACCAAGCTGAAGCTCTATTCGGAGACCGGCCTGTTGACGGGGTCGGAAGGCGCGCAGATCTTCCAGCTCGGCCACGACAAGGGCTGAGCAAAAGCTGCTGGCTGAGACGCGCACGACATTCACCGGTGTCCCTGAGAACGCAGGGACCCGTAACCACCTGCAGATCTCGTAACAGACGGTCGTAGCTCCAGCCGGCGCAAAACTTGATCCGGTGAGCGTGGGTCCCCGCCTCGCGGCGACGACACAGAACACCACCAAACGGATTGCCACCAACAAAAATGGCCGGGATCGCTCCCGGCCATTTTCATTTTTGCCTCGGTCGCGGCGCCTCAGCGCGGCGGCGCGATGCCCGGGGGCGGCGGCGGCAGCGCGGCCTGGCCGCCATTCAGCAGCGGCGTGATGCGGCGGACCGTGACGCGGCGGTTGATGCGGCTCGGTCCCTGCGTCTGCTCCTTGAGGTACTGCTCGCCATAACCCTGTGACGTCAGGTTCTCGGCGGGAACGCCGAATTGCTGGGTCAGCAAGGTCGCGACCGATTCGGCACGGCGGTCCGAGAGCGACAGATTGTCGGTCTCGTTGCCGACCGCATCGGTATGGCCCTCGATCAGGAAGACCTCGCGCGGGTTGCGCTGGATTGCCTGGTTGAGGCCGTCGGCGATGACCTGAAGCTTCGCCACTTGATCAGGGCCGATCTCCCACGATCCCGTCTCGAAGGTGATCGTGTTGAGATCGATCGACGGCATCAGCTGTCGCACCGACGGCGAGTAGCGGACTTCATCGAGCGAGTAGCGGCGCTGGACGCGCTCCACGGGCGGCGCGACCAACGTGTCGTAGATGACATCCGGCGGCGCCTCCTCGGCGTCGACGATGTAGCGGTTGTAGGGGATGCGGATCTCCGGCGGCGGCAGATCCACATAGAAGCCGCCGACCGCCTGGGGATCGCGGTAGGTGTTGTCGATGATGATGATCTCGCGGCCGCCGATGTCGCGGCGGATACGGCGCAGCAGCCGGCCGTCGGGCGCGGTGATYGTCACGATCTGGCTGCCGTCCGGGCGGATCACCACGGTGCGGGTCTCGCCGCGGTCCTCCCGCATCACGCGGATGTCGCGGGCGCCGTAGCGGAAGCGCTCGAGCTCGTCATGACGCACGAACTCCTGCCCGCCCGGATCGCGCACGATGACGCGGCCGGGCTCATAGATCAGGGTGCGACCACCTTCCTGGACCTCGCGGCGCTGACCGCGGAAGTCCTCGAGGCGCTGCGGTCCCACCAAGGGTGCGCCAGGCGCAATCGGCGTGAGCTGCTGGGGTGACGGTGGTGGCGGCGCGGGAATMGGAGCTGCCACCTGCGGCGGCGGCCGATTGGTCATCGCCGGCGGTCCAGCGGGCGGCACCGCACCCTGCGCACCGGCTCCGGGACCAGGTCCCGGTCCAGGCGCCGGCGTCGCTGCCGGTCCGCCGGGTCCAGGAGCGGCCGTGCCGGGACCCGGACCAGCGGCGCCGGGTCCTGCAGCAGGACCCGGTCCTGCCGCCGGCGGTGGCGGTGGCGTCGGTGGCGTGCCGGGACGTGGGCCGGGCGACGGCGTGCCGGGCTGCGCATTCGTGGGCGGCGTCTGTGCAGCCGGAGGCGTCGCCGGTGAAGGCGGCGTTCCGGGCCCGGGTGCGACGGTTCCGGCGGGCGGCGTCGGCGCGCCGCGCGGCGGGGGTGCCCCCTGGGGAGCACCGGGCGGCGGAGCGCCGGCACCTGGCTGTATCGGGGGCCGCTGCCCGGGGCCACCTGGAGGAGTCGGCGCCGGCGTCGGCTGCGGAGACGGCGCCGCGGACGGCGGTGGCGTGTGCGCAGGCGGTGGCGCGTTCCCCGCCGCTGGAGGCGAAGGTTGCGGTGTCACGGGTGACGGCGGCGTTCCCGGCCGCTGGTTCGGTGCCGAACTCGACGGAGGCGGCGGGGCGGGCGTGGCCGCGGGTGGCGTGGGCGGCGTTGGACGCGCGGGAGCAGCCGCCGGCGGAGGCGCAGGCGGAGTCGCCGGGCGTGCCGGCTCATGCGGCGGAGCCGGGGGAGGTGCGGGAGGCGGCGGGGTGTGCACCGGCGGAGCCGCGACCGGCGGCGCGGGACGCGACGGCGGAGGCGCAGGCGGCTCGGCCCGTGAGGGCGGCGGCGCCGCATGGGGCGGCTCAGCCCGCGGCGGCGGCGGGGGCGGCGGCGGAGCAGCCGGACGTGGTGGCTCGGCCCGCGGCGGAGGGGGCGGCGGTGGGGGCGCTGGACGCGGCGGCTCGGCCCGCGGCGGAGGAGGTGGGGGAGGAGGAGCCGGCGCAGGACGCGGGGCCGCTGCCGGTGGCGGCGCGGGCGGCGGAGGTGCCGGGCGTGGCGCAGCAGCCGGCGGCGGCGCGGGAGGCGGCGGAGGCGCAGCCTGATGCGGTGGCGGCGCGCCGGGGCCGGGTCGCTGCGGCTGACCTTGCGGCTGCTGTTTCGGTCGGCCGTCCGGACCGACTTCGCCGCCGCCCGRACCTTGGGCGACGACCATCGGCGTCCCCTGCGCGTAGGATCCGGAGCTCGTCAGTTGCATTGCCGACAGCGCGGTCGTCGCAAGCAGCAGGACGCGAAGTTTGCTCATGTGAATTGTTTTCCCGAGACGTTCTTTTTGAAGCACGGCGTGATCAACAGCTATGCGTTAGGCTGGATTGTGGCGGGGTTCAAATTCGCGCGGCGATTTATTTCGACGTGAACCGGCTGCCGGACCGCCGYCATTCATGTTCCATTCAACCTTGATTTTCAAGGGCTTGCCGGGATTTAACGCTGCGKTGCCGGCATACGCCGGTACCCTGCTCTGTCCATCATCATCACGGCTCAACCACGATCAATCCGTGGCCGGATTCGGCGTGSTCGGCCCCTGCGGTCCGCGCGCCGGCACCTCGCTGGGTGTTTCGCCCGGCAGCTCGCGCGGAGGCGCCGGCATATCCGGCTCGTGCATCGGCGGCGGCACTTCGGGATTCGGATTGCCGAGCGGGTCCTCCGGGGGTGGCTCCATCGGACGACCCGGCGTCGCCGGCGGAATCTCGGGCGGCTCGATCGGCATCACATCGAAACCTTGCGGTTGTCGCCGATGTCGGGACGCGTGCCGGTGACGGCTGCGGCCGCCATTTTGACGTAGCTGACAACTGTACCCGGAGAATCCCAGAACTCGGCGTCATCGGGCGTGATCTTCAGCAGCCGAATGTTCGGATCCTCGGCGCTGTCCCACCACGCTTTTGCCGTCGTCGTGAACAGGTCGCGGATCTTGTTGCGGTCGTTCGAAACGGCGGCGGTCCCGGTCAGCGATACGTATGTCTGGCTGCCTGCATCCGCGAATGACAAATTGACCTGGGGATTGCGCGCGATCTCCTCATCCTTGTGATGCCGCGCAYCAGTGAGGAAGTAGATCATGTTCTCGTCACGCGCGAGATAGGCGCTCATCGGCCGCGCACGSAGCTTGTYACCGTCGCGCGTGACCAGCATGGCAAAGCCGATCTTCTTCATCAGGTCCCAGGCGCGATCCTGATCGCGCATGTCGTYGTTGCTCATGGTCCGCTCCCTGGAATGTCAGGAGCGATAACGCCGCGGCGCGCCGCGATGTTCCGACCTCCGCAACGGAACCGGTGCGGCGAATTCAGCCGCGCAGCAGCAGCGTGTTGCTGCGTGTCCGCCCGATCTCGCGATAGCCCCGGCCGATCATGTCTGCGAGGCAATCGTYCTGCCATTCGTCGCGGGACAGATGTTCGATGACGACCGCGCGCGGCCACAGCAGGTCAGGGGCATGTCTGAAGAAGCAGGTCAGAACGCGATCCTCGAATCCCTCGACATCGATCTTCAACGCGTCGATCCGGGTCGCGCCAGCCTGTTCGAGGATGGCCTGCAGCCGCAGCGATGGAACCTTGATGGCCTCACTCCCGGCGGCGCCGACCACGATGTGGCTGGCGCCGAGATTGACGCCATCGGTTTCGATCATCACCTCGCCATCGCTATCGCCGGCCGCGACGGCGAACAGCTTCACTTGCGGCAGGGCCGAGGCATCGCGGTTGAAGGCAAGCCGCGCATGGGTCACGGGATGCGGCTCGATCGCGATCACCAGGCCGGTCGGCCCGACATGGCGCGCGAGCGGCAATGCGAAGGTGCCGACATTGGCGCCAACATCGACCGCCACTCCGCCCGGCGGAATGTGACTGCGCAGAAAATCCAGCTCCTCACGATTATACTCGGGATTGAACAGGGCTCCGCGCTCCGTCGCGCTGACCTGATGATGAAAGCGGAAACGCGCCCCTTGATAGTCGACGTCGAGCGGTCCCGCGCGGAGCCGATTGACGATGCGGGTCAGCATCGGCCGGAATGCACCGCGCTTCAAGCCGGAGCCGCGCGCAACCCGGATGACGAGCGCCTGCGCGGCGTTGGGCGCGAAGGCTCCAAAGGGGGCGGGAGAAGGATCGTTGTCTGGCGTCAAAGTCGCGTCCTGAGCTGAGGCGACGTGTGATAGCCGGTTTTGCAGCGGACTCCAATGCGGAGGGCGTGGCGCGATTGTGTCCTCTCTGAGACCGTGCGCGGCACGATCGTCGTTGATCGGCGACCTCRCGCGCCCGTTCAGAGCTGCTTGCGCTGGCGCAGAAACCGGCCGATGAGGCGCCGCTTACCTTTGCGCGGGATCAGGTCGATATCGCTCACGAGCTTGGCGCCGCCCTTGCGCCGTTCCAGCACGATCTTCCGGCTGTGAAACGCTTCGAGCTCAGCACGATGCGCGACGCTGACGATGGTCGCCTTCGGCAGCTCGCTCGTCACGACCTGCATCATGCGATCCTGGCTCTTCTCATCGAGCGCGGAGGTGGCCTCGTCGAGCACCACGATATCCGGGCTGTGCAGCAACAGTCGCGCGAAGGCSAGGCGCTGCTTCTCGCCGCCGGACAGGGTTTGATCCCAAGGAGCCTCTTCCTCGATCCGATCCTTGAGATGATCGAGTCCGACCTTGTGCAGCGCGTCGGCGACCTGCTCGACAGGCCAATCCTCAGCTGCGCCGGGATAGGCCACCGCACGGCGCAGACTGCCTGACGGCACGTAGGGCCGCTGCGGCAACATGAACAGGCGGCGATCGGGATGAAAGTTGATGCTGCCACCGCCCCACGGCCACAGGCCGGCAATGGCGCGCACAAGAGTGCTCTTGCCGGTCCCCGACTCGCCGGCCACGAGCAGACGTTCGCCGGGATCGACCACGACCTCGGTCTCGCCGACGACCGCAGTGCCGTCATCGAGCGTCACCGAAAGATCGTTCAAGCTCAGCATTGCGTCGCCCGTCGTCTCGCCRTGCTTGATGCGGCCGAGTCCMTCGCCGCGCTCCGCGCGTTCGAGCGCATCGAGCGACATCATCAACGAGGCRATRCGGCGGGCGCAGGCATTCCAGTCCGCCAGCCGCGGATAATTGTCGACCAACCAGCCGAAGGCGGTCTGCACGATGGTGAACGCGCTCGCAGCCTGCATGACCTGACCAAGCGTCATGCTGCCATCGAGAAACTTCGGTGCGCACAGCAACAGCGGCACGACCGGCGCGATGAGGCTCGAGCCCTGCGACACAAGTGTCGTGCGCATGTGCTGCCCGGCGAGCCGCGCCCATTGTCCCAGGACGTTGCCGAACGTCCGATCGATGCCAGCACGCTCCTCGGCTTCGCCGCCGAGCAACGCGATGCTTTCGCCGTTTTCGCGCACGCGCGTCAGCGCGTAGCGGAAGTCGGCCTCYGCCTGATTCTTGTCCTCGGACGTCTGCACAAAGCGACGGCCGATCGTCACGATCGAGCCCGAAGCGATGGCGGCGTAGATCACCGCGGCCAGCACGAGGAAGCCCGGGATCGTGAGCTCCGTGCCGCCCAAGCGCAATGTGAGCGCACCGCCAATGGTCCAGAGTACGACGATGAAGGTTGCMGCCGAGAGCAGCGCCGAGGTGACCCCGGCCACGAAATCGACCGGTGAGTCGGTCGCGATGCGCAGATCCTCAGCGATCCTGTATTCCGGGTTCTTGTGATCGCCACTGACGAGATTGAGCTGATAGTAGCGCCCGGAGGCCAGCCAGCGCGTGATGATGCTGTTCGTCAGCCAGGCGCGCCAGCGGCGCTGGATCGCCATCCGGGCATAGACCTGCGMGACGGCCAGAATCACGCTGCCGATCGCCAGCGGGAAGAAGATCGCGGTCAGATGGAAAACGGTCGCCGARTCGCGCTTCTCGATCGCGTCGAAGATCGACCGATTCCAGACGTTGATGCCATATTGAAACGCGACGGTGCCGACGATCAGGRTCAGAAGGCCGATCGTGAASGGCCAGGCCAGGCGGTCGCCGGCTGCTCCCCAATAGCCGYGYGCGCTGATCCAGAACCGCGTCAGCAGATAGCGCTTGCGGACCTGTTCGGCTTCCTCCGGCGACAGTTCAGGGTCGGGCTCCACCACCTCCGGCGGAGGCGGCTCGACCTGCGCGCCGTTTTCGGCGGCGATCTCGATGATCGGCGCCTCATCAGCCGACGACACAGCGGGCCGCGCGATGTCCTGGACCTGTCCCATTCGCSGACAACGGCGGGCCAAGTAGAAGGTTCCGCGACTCAGTTCCCGCTCCGATGATCAGCGCATCTCCGAGCTCGGAGCCACCGGCGGCGCACGGTGGAGCGGGACCGGCACCACCTTGTGCAGCACGCGCGACAATTCTTCGATCGAATACGGCTTGCGCAACAGTTCGAAGCCRTTGGTACCCTGCTGCGCCAGCACATGGCTGTAGCCACTCGCCAGCACTATGGGGATGTTGAGCTCGAGCCGGCGAATCTCCTCGGCAAGTTCGAGACCGGTCATCCCCGGCATCACGACGTCGGTGAAAACGACATCGAACCGGCTCCCGCCGTCGATCAGCTCTTCCAGGGCGTCCCTGGCGTTGTCGACGAGGGTCGTGAGATAGCCGAGCTCGGCGAGCGCCTCGGTCGCGGATCTGCCCACGTCGATATTGTCCTCGACCACAAGCACCGCCATGCCSCGGCCGCCGATCGGCACCGCATGCCCGCCAGCATCGCCCCTTGGCTGCTCGGCCGGCGCGACACGCGGCAGATAAAGCGTGAACGTGGTGCCCTTGCCGAGTTCGCTGGTCACACCGATCTCGCCACCGGACTGCTTGGCGAAACCGAACACCTGCGACAGGCCGAGCCCGGTGCCCTGGCCGATCGTCTTGGTGGTGAAGAAMGGTTCGAAGATCCGACTGAACTGCTGCTGAGGAATACCGATGCCGGTGTCCTGGACAGCGAGCGCGACATAGCCGAGCGGCGGACGCTCCTGCGGCGCCGCSGGCGTCGGCAGATCGGRCGCTGCCGTCACACTGATCACCAGTTGGCCCTGACCGGCCATCGCATCCCGCGCATTGACCGCCATGTTGATGAGGGCCGTTTCGAACTGGCCGGCATCGGCGTTGACGTAGCAGGGCTCGTCGGGAACGGAGGTCACGATCTCGATGCGCGAGCCCACCAGCGTCTTGACCATGTCGCGCAGCGTGACGACGCTGCGGCTGATGTCGAACACCTCCGGCTTCAGCGTTTGGCGCCGGGCGAAGGCGAGGAGCTGAGACGTCAATTTGGACGCGCGCGCCACGGTGTCCGAGATCGCATCAATGTAGCGCAGCCGCCGCTCCTCCGGCAGGTTGGCGCGGCGCAGCAGGTCGGCTGACGCCCGAATGACGGTCAGGAGATTGTTGAAATCATGCGCGACGCCGCCGGTGAGCTGGCCCAGCGCTTCCATGCGCTGGCCGTGCCTGAGGGCATCTTCCGCCTCCAGGCGACGGGCCGCTTCGATATAGAAGCGCTCRGTCCGGCGCCGCGCCATCGCCAGGAAGACGACGAGCAGCGCGGTTGCCGGGATGCCGAAGATCAGGTGCCGGCCCATCGTGCCGAGCCAGCGATCGCGGATCGTCGCCGTCTCCAACCCTGCCGAGACGTAGACCGGAAATCCGGCGAGACGCTGATAGCCGACGCGGCGCTCGAGTCCGTCGATCGGCGAGGTTTCGGTGACAAGTTGCTCCGTATCGGCGGCGGCCGCCGGAACATCGTTCGGCGGCGGGCCCGCGCTGCGCTGCGCCGCCGGAAAGCGTGCCAGAACAAGACCGTCGAAGCGGCGCAGCGCGAAGTAGCTGCCCGGCGCGCGYCCGATCCGGGCATARAAGTGCTCGAAATAATCCGGCAGCACCGAAGCCTGGATCACGCCGGTGAAGCGGCCGTCCGCGCTCTGGCGGCGGCGGCTCACACTGAAGAACGCAGCGCCATGGTCGGGCGGCCGCGGCGTCAGTGCAGCACCGACGAAGCTGCCGGCGTTGGTCGTCACATGGGCGCTGAAGTAGTCKCGGTCGGCGAAGATCATATCCGGCGCCGGATAGATCATGCTGCTCACCAACGGACGACCCTGGACATCGAACACCCAGGCGGACTTCATCTGCGGCAAAGTATCCGAGAGCTGACGCAGCCGGCCATGCAGCGCCTGCTCGCGGGCCTTGATCTCGGCGTCGGAGAGATCACGRACGATYTCGTCGATCTCCGACAGGCTGCGGTCGATGGTCTCGAACACCTTCTCGGCATGCTCGTGGACGACATCCAGCGAGCGRCGGATGTCGCGATCGGCCTCCTCGCAGGTCGAACCGTAGGAGACATAGGCCGCGACCAGGAACAGCGCKACCGGCAGCGCGAGCGACGCCACCATCATCCATCGCAGCATGATCAGCGATTTGCGTTGTGCGGTCTGCACGGTCGCTCCGGCCCCCAAAAGACCACGAGCTTAACGCAATCGGCCAAAGCTACAAACCAGCTGCGCCCGGAACTTATGACGGTTCCGGGCGCAAGCTCCGATGATCGATCGTTTGGTCGGCTGGCGCCCGGCTAGATCTGGCGCTCGACCAGCTTCAGCTTGAGCTCGGCGATCGCCTCGGCCGGGTTGAGGCCCTTCGGGCAGGCCTTGGCGCAATTCATGATGGTGTGGCAGCGGTAGAGCCGGAACGGGTCCTCGAGATTGTCGAGCCGCTCGCCGGTCGCCTCGTCGCGGCTGTCCTTGACCCACCGGTTGGCCTGCAGCAGCGCCGCCGGTCCGAGATAGCGCTGGCTGTTCCACCAATAGCTCGGGCACGAGGTCGARCAGCAGGCGCACAGGATGCACTCGTAGAGACCGTCGAGCTTTTCGCGATCCTCGTGGCTCTGCCGCCATTCCTTCTGCGGCGTCGGCGAGGTCGTCTTCAACCACGGCTCGATCGAAGCGTATTGCGCGTAGAAGTTGGTGAGATCCGGTACGAGGTCCTTGACCACCGGCTGATGCGGCAGCGGGTTGATCTTGACCGCGCCRTCCTTCACGTCGTGCATCGACTTGGTGCAGGCCAGGGTGTTCTGGCCGTCGATGTTCATCGCGCAGGAGCCGCACACGCCCTCGCGGCAGGAGCGGCGGAAGGTCAGCGACGGATCGATATGGTTCTTGATCCAGATCAGACCGTCGAGCACCATCGGGCCGCAATCATTGACGTCGACATAATAGGTATCRACGCTCGGATTCTTGCCGTCATCCGGATTCCAACGATAGACCTTGAACTCGCGGACTTCGGTAGCGCCCGCCGGCTTCGGCCAGGTCTTGCCGCCGGTGATCTGCGAATTCTTGGGAAGTGCGAACTCAGCCATTTCGGGAGGCCTTCTTTGTTATGACGGACGGGCTCAGTACACGCGCGCTTTCGGCGGGATGTACTGCACGTCGTTGGTCATGGTGTAGTTGTGCACCGGGCGGTAATCGATCGTGGTCTGGCCGTTCTGGTCGATCCACGCCAGCGTGTGCTTCATCCAGTTCTTGTCGTCGCGATCCGGGAAGTCCTCGCGGGCATGCGCGCCGCGGCTCTCGGTGCGATTGGCGGCGGAGTCCATCGTGACCACCGCCTGGGCGATCAGATTGTCGAACTCCAAGGTCTCGATCAGGTCGGAATTCCACACCAGCGAACGGTCGGAGACGGCAATGTCGCCGATGCCGCCATGGACCTTGTGGATCAGGTTGTGGCCTTCCTGCAGCACTTCGCCGGTGCGGAACACGGCGCAGTTGGTCTGCATCACATGCTGCATGCTCTCGCGCAGCTTCGCCGTCGGCGTGCCGCCGGAGGCGTAGCGATAACGGTCGAGCCGGCTGAGCGCCATGTCGGCCGAGTCCTTCGGCAGATCCGGCTGCTTGCCGTTCGGCGTCAGCTTCTCCGCGAGCCGCAGCGCGGCAGCGCGTCCGAACACGACGAGGTCGATCAGCGAGTTCGAGCCGAGCCGGTTGGCGCCGTGCACGGAGACGCAGGCCGCCTCGCCCACCGCCATCAGGCCGGGMACGATGGCGTTGTCGTCGCCGTCCTTCTTGGTCAGCACCTCGGCGTGATAGTTGGTCGGGATGCCGCCCATGTTGTARTGCACCGTCGGCACGATCGGGATCGGCTCGCGGGTCACGTCGACATTGGCGAAGATCTTGGCCGATTCGGAGATGCCCGGCAGACGCTCGGCCAGCACCTTCGGATCGAGATGGTCGAGATGCAGGAAGATGTGGTCCTTCTTCTTGCCGACGCCGCGGCCTTCGCGGATCTCGATGGTCATCGCGCGCGAGACGACGTCGCGCGAGGCGAGGTCCTTGGCGGACGGCGCATAGCGCTCCATGAAGCGCTCGCCCTCGGCGTTGACGAGATAGCCGCCTTCGCCGCGTGCACCCTCGGTGACCAGACAACCCGAGCCATAGATGCCAGTGGGGTGGAACTGCACGAATTCCATGTCCTGCAGCGGCAGGCCGGCGCGCAGCGCCATGCCGCCGCCGTCTCCGGTGCAGGTATGCGCCGAGGTGCAGGACGCGTAGGCGCGGCCGTAACCGCCGGTGGCCAGGATCGTGGTCTGGGCGCGGAAGCGGTGCAGCGTGCCGTCRTCGAGCTTCAGCGCGATGACGCCGCGGCAGACGCCCTGGTCGTCCATGATCAGGTCGATGGCGAAGAACTCGATGAAGAACTCCGCGGCGTGGCGCAGCGACTGGCCATACATCGTATGCAGCATGGCGTGGCCGGTACGGTCGGCGGCGGCGCAGGTGCGCTGCGCCTGGCTCTTTCCGAAGTCGATGGTCATGCCGCCGAACGGACGCTGATAGATCTTGCCGTCTTCGGTGCGCGAGAACGGCACGCCCCAATGTTCGAGCTCGTAGACCGCGTCGGGYGCATTGCGCACCATGTATTCGATCGCGTCCTGGTCGCCGAGCCAGTCCGACCCCTTGACGGTGTCGTACATGTGCCAGCGCCAGTCGTCCTGGTGCATGTTGCCGAGCGAGGCCGAGATGCCGCCCTGCGCCGCCACGGTGTGCGAGCGGGTCGGGAACACCTTGGTGATGCAGGCCGTGCGCAGGCCCGCTTCGCTGCAGCCGACCACCGCGCGCAGTCCGGCACCGCCKGCGCCGACCACGACGACGTCGTAGGTGTGGTCCTCGATCGGATAGGCTTTTCCGTTCGTCGCGGGCGCGCCGTTCGCGCTGCCATTTGCTCCGCCGGCCATGGGCTAGACTCCAGTGGACAGTTTGATGAGGGCGTAGATCGAGGCGAGCGCCACGGTCACCGCAAAGAAGTTGTTAGCCATGATCGCAACGAGCTTMAGCGGCTCGCTGTGGACATAGTCCTCGATCACGACCTGCATGCCGATCTTCATGTGCCAGCAGCTCGCGATGACGAACAGCAGCATGATCAGCGCGATCGGCAGCGAGCCGAGGATCTGCGCAGCGCCGGCCTGGTTGCGGCCGAGCAGCATGATCACCACCACGACCACGGGCACGATCAGCAAGGTCATCGCAACCGCGGTGATGCGCTGGCGCCAGAAGTCGCTGGTGCCGGAATGGGCGGCGCCGAGGTTGCGGACGCGGCCCAGCGGGGTCCGCATCGATTTCGCGCGTGCGTCGCTCATCGGCCACCTCCCACGGCGTAAGCCACGATCCACACCAGAACGGTCAAGGTGATGCCGCCGATCAGTGCGCCCCAGGTCAAAGTCTCACGCTCGTTCGGCTTGAAGCCGTAACCGAGGTCCCAGACGAAGTGACGGATGCCGGACAACAGATGGTGCAGCAGCGCCCAGGTGTAGCCGAACATGATCAGGCGGCCGAGGAAGCTGCCCATGAAGCCCTGGACGTAGGAATAGGCGCTYGGACCGGACGCGGCGGCGATCAACCACCAGGCCAGCAGCAGCGTCCCGAAATAAAGTGCAACCCCGGTGGCGCGGTGGACGATCGACAGGATCATCGTCAGCGTCCAACGGTAGGTTTGCAGATGCGGCGAAAGCGGTCGTTCGATCCTGGCTGTCATTGGTGCTTTGATGATTTCTTGTGGGCCGTGAACGGAAGGGGCTTGCGGCCGTGCGGATCGGCAAGGCGGGCTTTATTTACGGAGAAGGAACAGGCCTTGCAACGAACAAATGGCCCAAAACCGAACAGCGATTCAGTACTAGGTCAGCAGTGAAAAAAGGATCAATGGCCACCGTGGTATGCCAGGACCCAGCACATCGATCATATAGCGAATTTCCATTCACTTCTAACTCCTCGCGCCGGCTGCCACGAACGCGGTAGAACGCGTAAATAACGCAGATCGTAGAGCATTGATTCACCGCTTAACTACGGACCTGACGACGTCGGTTTCGCGATCCGCAGGGCTCCGCGGGGCGACAAATCTGCAAGGCTGACCGGACTGTCTCTTATACACATCTAGATGTGTATAAGAGACAGCTGCAGGGCTCCGCGGGCGACAAATCTGCAAGGCTGACCGGAAGGATTCGCGGGACGAAGGAGCGGCTCGCGCAGGTCGCCGACGCGGCTCTGGAACAAGTCGGCACCGGCGTGCCGCGTTCCTGCCGACCGATGCCCGTATCTTGCCGCTGGTCGATTTTGCCGCATGTCGGGCTCAGACGCCTTCACCTAGTCTGCGGTGAGACGCGAGCAAAAAAGCCGTGCTGCAGGGAGGTCCGATGCCCGTGCCAACGGTCCGGCCGACAACCACCGAACGCCCGGCAGCGCTGCCCGCGCGGCAAGCGTCCTCGCACGAGCCGGCCGAGGAGCCTTTGACCTGCATCCTCGGCTTCACCGCGGCCGGCCTGTTTGCCGCGTGTCTTGCTCTGGCCATCCAGCACGAGGTCGCTTCGTTCGCCGTGCTGGAACTGATCTTGATCTGCGCCGCGCCGCCGCTGGCGGCACTCGCGGGTCTTAGGATCGGGCGACGGCGCTAGCCGGCCGTCACTTCGTATAGATGTCCTTGTACTGATCACGCAGCACGTTCTTCTGCACCTTGCTCCTGTCTCTTATACACATCTAGATGTGTATAAGAGACAGCACCTAGTCTGCGGTGAGACGCGAGCAAAAAGCCGTGCTGCAGGGAGGTCCGATGCCCGTGCCAACGGTCCGGCCGACAACCACCGAACGCCCGGCAGCGCTGCCCGCGCGGCAAGCGTCCTCGCACGAGCCGGCCGAGGAGCCTTTGACCTGCATCCTCGGCTTCACCGCGGCCGGCCTGTTTGCCGCGTGTCTTGCTCTGGCCATCCAGCACGAGGTCGCTTCGTTCGCCGTGCTGGAACTGATCTTGATCTGCGCCGCGCCGCCGCTGGCGGCACTCGCGGGTCTTAGGATCGGGCGACGGCGCTAGCCGCTCTCACTTCGTATAGATGTCCTTGTACTGATCACGCAGCACGTTCTTCTGCACCTTGCCCATGGTGTTGCGCGGCAGCTCGTCGACCACAAACACGCGCTTCGGCATCTTGAACTTGGCGAGCCGGCCGTCGAGCCCCTTGAGCACGCTGGCTTCATTGACGTCAGCACCGGGGTGACGCACGACGACCGCCGTGACGCCCTCGCCGAAATCGGCATGCGGCACGCCGATGACGGCGGACTCGACCACGCCCGGCATGGCGTCGATCTCGCTCTCGATCTCCTTCGGATAGACGTTGAAGCCGCCGGAGATGACCAGATCCTTGCCGCGCCCGACGATGTGGACGTAGCCCTGCGTGTCGATCTTGCCGAGGTCGCCGGTGATGAAGAAGCCGTCAGGACGGAACTCCGACTTGGTCTTCTCCGGCATCCGCCAATAGCCCTTGAACACGCCGGGGCCGGCGACCTCGATCATGCCGGTCTCCCCCGCCCCGCAGCCGGTACCGCTGTCGGCATCGACGATCCGCAGGCTCACCCCCGGCAGCGGAAACCCGACGGAACCCGGGCGCCGTACGCCCTCATAAGGGTTCGAGGTGATCATGCTGGTCTCGGTCATGCCGTAGCGCTCGAGCACGGCGTGGCCGGTGCGCGCGAACCATTCGCGATGGGTGTCGGCGAGCAAAGGCGCAGAGCCGGAGATGAAGAGACGCATGTGGCTGGTCGTCTSTTTGTTCAGCCGCGGGTTCTGCAGCAGMCGGGTGTAGAAGGTCGGCACGCCCATCAGCACGGTGGCGCGTGCCATCAAATTGATGATCAGGTCGGGATCGAGCTTGGGCAGGAAGATCATCGACGCGCGCGCGAACAGCGTCACGTTGCTGGCCACGAATAGGCCATGCGTATGATAGATCGGCAGCGCGTGGATCAGCACGTCGTCCTTGGTGAAGCGCCAGTAGTCGATCAGGGTCAGCGAGTTCGAGGCGAGATTGTCGTGGGACAGCATCGCGCCTTTGGAGCGGCCGGTGGTGCCTGACGTATAGAGGATCGCGGCGAGATCGTCGGCGCCGCGCGGCACGGTGGTGAACGCGGTGGCGGCCTTGTCGGCGGCCTCGGTCAGCGAGCCCTTGCCTGACGCATCGAGCGTKTCCACCGTGGCGCCGACCTTGGCAGCCAGCGTGCSGATGCCCTCGGCCTTGGCGGGATCGCACACGACGACGGTCGGCTCGGCGTCGCCGATGAAATAGTCGAGCTCGTTGAGCGTGTAGGCCGTGTTGAGCGGCAGATAGACGCCGCCGGCGCGGACCGTGGCGAGATAGAGCACGAGGCCCGACACTGATTTCTCGGTCTGCGCCGCGACGCGGTCGCCCGGCTTCACGCCCCTGCTGACCAGCACATTCGCCATCTGGCCCGCGCGCGCAATCAGGTCGCCATAGGTGATGCGCTGACCGTCATGGGTCTCSATCGCGAGGCGGCTGGGATCGTCGAGACCGTCGAACAAGCGGGCGAACAGATTGGCGTTGGCGGTCTGGTTCATGCAACATTCCCCTGGAGCGGTGACCGGCCGGCAGTGCCAGCCGGCGGAACATCGTGCTCGACGAAGACGAAAAGGGCCGGGACGGCGGATGGCACCGGCGATGTCGCCAGGGTTGCCGTCTCTGATCGAGGCTGCCTTAGCAAAAACGCCCTTTCGAAGGCAACGGGAGACGCTGGCAAATGACCAAGAGGAAACGGATCGCGTGGATCACCGGCGGCGGCACGGGCATCGGTGAGGCCGGCGCGCTGGCGCTCGCCGCCGACGGCTGGACAGTAATCGTGTCGGGCCGGCGCAAGGCTGCGCTCGAAACGGTGGCGGCGAAGATCGCGGCCGCTGGCGGCACGGCCGAGGCCGTTCCGCTCGACGTCGCCAAGGCGGCGGAGGTGCAGGCCGCGGCCGACGCCATCCTGGCGCGGCACGGCCGCATCGATCTGCTGGTGAACTCAGCCGGCGTGAACGTACCCAAGCGACGCTGGGACGACATGACGCTCGACGGCTGGAACCAGCTGGTCGAGATCAATCTCAATGGCGTGCTGTATTGCATGAAGGCGGTGCTGCCGGCGATGCGCGCGCAAGCGGACGGCACCATCATCAACGTATCGTCCTGGGCGGGACGCCATGTCTCCAAGATGCCGGGGCCGGCCTATACCTCGACCAAGCATGCGGTGCTGGCGCTGACCCACTCGTTCAACATGGAGGAATGCATGCACGGCTTGCGCGCCTGCTGCCTGATGCCGGGCGAGGTCGCGACGCCGATTCTGGAGCAGCGGCCGGTCGTGCCGAGCGCGGAAGAGCAGGCGCGGATGCTGCAGCCGGAAGACCTCGGCCGCACGATCGCGTTCGTGGCAAACATGCCGCCGCGCGTCTGCGTCAACGAGATCCTGATCAGCCCGACGTGGAATCGCGGCTTCATCCAGACGCCGGCGAACAGGGATTGAGGGTGACATGGATTGAGCTTCCGTCATCCATAGATGCGCGGTTGCGAGAACCGTGCGGAGGCCGGAGATCAATATCGGCATGTGGTGAGACGGCGACGAAGGTCGAGCCGGCCGCGTCGGGGCTCGACCAGCGCCCGCGTCAATCCAATCACGACGCGCCTCAGCGCGGTCGCCTATCGGGCATCTCTTGTGCGGGGGAGGTCACCAAAAATGGTGCCCAGGAAAGGACTCGAACCTTCACGGCCGTTAAGCCACTGGCACCTGAAGCCAGCGCGTCTACCAATTCCGCCACCTGGGCATGTGGGGGCGGTGTGTACGGATCGGACGCGCGCTTGTCAAACCGCTGAAGGCCCAAGATGACAATTTTTCTCACCCGATACGCAAAAACACGGCTCCCTTTTCCGCGATGCGGACGATGGGCTATATAGCGGCGCAAGATGGCGGGCCGCGGGGTGCGAATCGCCGCAAAGAGCCCTCCTCCGGGCGGACGGACCGTCCGGATGCAATCCCAGGAATGATCCCATGGCAACGAATCTGGCATCGAATCTGGACACCCTCGTCACCGTGTTCGGCGGCTCCGGCTTCGTCGGCCGCAACGTGGTCCGGGCGCTGGCCAAGCGCGACTACCGCATCCGCGTCGCCGTGCGCCGGCCGGAGCTCGCYGGCCATTTGCAGCCGCTCGGCCGGGTCGGCCAGATCCACACCGTGCAGGCCAATCTGCGCTATCCCGAATCGGTCGCGGCGGCGCTGCGCGACAGCCACGTCGCCATCAACCTCGTCGGCATCCTGACCGAGAGCGGTGCCCAGACCTTCGAGGCCGTCCAGGCCGAGGGCGCCGCGAATGTCGCCAAGGCTGCGGCGGCSGCCGGCGCCCGGCTGGTGCACGTCTCGGCGATCGGCGCGGACGCGGAATCGACATCGAGCTACGCCCGCGCCAAGGCGGCCGGCGAGGCTGCTGCGCTGGCCGCGGTGCCCGAGGCCGTGATCATGCGGCCATCGGTCGTGTTCGGTCCTGAGGACCAGTTCACCAATCGCTTTGCGGGGCTGGCGCGCATCTCGCCGTTCCTGCCGCTGATCGGCGGCGGCGAGACCAAGATGCAGCCGGTYTATGTCGGCGATGTCGCGACCGCGGTCGCGGACGCGGTCGACGGCAAGGCGCAGGCAGGCGCGACCTACGAACTCGGCGGGCCGGAGGTGCTGAGCTTCCGCGAGATTCTCAAGATCATCCTCGACATCACCGACCGCGACCGCGCGCTGCTGCCGCTGCCATTCGGGCTCGCCCGGCTGCAGGCGGCACTGCTGCAATTCGCGCCCGGACCGCTGAAGCTGACGCCGGACCAGGTCGAGCTGCTGCGCTCCGACAATGTCGTGTCGGAGACGGCGAAGGCCGCCGGGCTGACCTTGCAGGGCCTCGGCATCACGCCGGATTCGCTCGAGGCGATCGGCCCGCAATATCTCTGGCGCTTCCGTCCGGCGGGTCAATTCCAGCGCAAGAACGCGTGAGRGAGCCYCTGCCCTCTCCGCGTCATTGCGAGCGACGCGAAGCAATCCAGAGTCGTGAACGGGACCCTGGATTGCTTCGTCGCTTCGCTCCTCGCAATGACGAGCGGTGAAAGCCGGACCTACTTGCCGAGCGCCAGCGCGATCAGGCCCAAAGTACCGACGATGACGCGCCACCAGGCAAACAGCACGAAGCCGTGGCGGGTGACGTAGCCGAGGAAGGCCTTCACCACGATCATCGCGGTGATGAAGGACACGACGAAGCCGATCGCGACCAGGCCGAGATGGTCGGACGTCATCTCGGCGCGGCTCTTGTAGAAGTCGTAGACGAAGGCRCCGACCATGGTCGGGATCGCCAGGAAGAAGGAGAATTCCGCGGCCGAGCGCTTGTCGCCGCCGAGCAGCATCGCGGCCACGATGGTCGCGCCAGAGCGCGACACGCCGGGGATCATCGCCAGGCACTGCGCCACGCCGATCCAGAGATACATCAGCAGCGGATAGCGCGTGGCGTCGTGCTCCCTTGGCTTCAGATCGATCTGGTCGACCCACAGCAGGATGGCGCCGCCGACGATCAGCGAGAAGCAGACGACCCAGGGATCGAACAGGAGCGCCTTGATGTATTTGCCGGCGATGAGGCCGATGATCACGGCGGGCAGGAAGGCGATCAGCACGCCGATGATGAAGCGACGGTCGTCAGCGTTCGACAGCGCGCCGATGGCGACGCGCGACAGCTTGAAGAAGTACAGCGCAACGATCGCGAGGATGGCGCCGAGCTGGATCAGGATCGCGAAGCTCTTCCAGAAGCCGTCCTCGCCGAGGCCGAAGAAGCGTTCCGCCAACAACAGATGGCCTGTCGACGATACGGGAAGAAATTCGGTGACGCCCTCGATAATCCCGAGAAGCACCGCCCGCAGCGTATCTGACATCATTGATCCGATCCATGATTGCCGGCAAAACGCCGCCCTTCTCGCCTATTCGGCCGCGGCCCGCAATTGCAAAAAGCGGGCATCGCCGGCCCGGAGCAATGAACCGGCGCGCGGTCGGGCATACGAATCAGCACGRACCGCATCGCCGGTCCGCGGTCAGCGGCATGAGTTTTCGCGCATGCCGGCCCGCCGCCCTACTCCTTACACTTTCGCCGACCATGCGCTAATGGTCCGATTCGCAACGGCAAATCTGCGCCGGTCCTGCGGCCGATCTTCGAGGTGCGGTCGTTGGTTGATCGTTCGTTAAGCGCTGTGGCGGCACCATCGTCGAAAGGCTCCATGTACACGCTCTTCCACCACCCCTTCTGCCCGCATTCGCGCTTCGTCCGGCTGGTGCTCGGCGAATACGGGCTCGATCTGCGCCTGGTGGAAGAACGCGCCTGGGAACGCCGCGAGGCGTTCCTGGTGCTCAATCCAGCGGGAACGACGCCGGTGCTGTCGGTCGAGGGCCAGCCGGCGGTGCCGGGCGTCGGTGTGATCGCCGAGTTCCTCGACGAGACCTGCGGGCCCGACATGGGCGACCGAAGGTTGATGCCGACCTCGCCTGCGGAGCGCATCGAGGTGCGCCGGCTGATGGACTGGTTCAACACCAAATTCTTCGAGGAGGCCTCGAACCTTCTGGTGACCGAACGCATCTATAAGCGCTTCATGAGCGAGGAGGATGGCGGCGGGCCGCCGTCGACCGACGTGATTCGCGCCGCYAAGACCAATGTGCGCTATCATCTCGCTTATATCGGCTGGCTGGCGCAGCGGCGCAATTTCCTGGCGGGCGACCGCCTGACCTATGCCGACCTCGCCGCCGCCGCGCATTTGTCGGCGATCGACTATCTGGGCGACGTGCCATGGATCGAGGACGACGCAGCRAAGGCGTGGTACGCGCGGGTCAAGTCGCGGCCGTCGTTCCGGCCGCTGCTGAGCGATTGGCTGGCGGGCGTGCCGGCGTCGCGGACCTATGTGGATCTCGACTTCTGAGCCGTGACGCGCCCCAACCGGAGATGCTGAGGGCGGCGCTGGCCGGCGAGGCACAACGGCTGGGGTTCGATGCGATCGGCATTACCGCGCCGGTCGTGAACGCCGAGCGCGCCGCCGCGTTCGAGCGCTTCATCGCATCGGGCCAGCACGGCGACATGGACTGGCTCGCCCGCGAGCCGTCCCGCCGCACCGATCCGCGGACGCTGTGGAGCGAGGTCCGCAGCGTCGTGATGCTCGGCGTCAATTACGGCCCGGACGACGACCCGTGCACGATCCTGGCCGAGCGCAGCCGCGCCGCGATCTCGGTCTATGCGCGCGGCGACGACTATCACGACGTCATCAAGAAGAACCTGAAGGCCTTGGCGCGCTGGCTGGTCGCGCAGGCCGGCTGCGACGTGAAAGTGTTCGTCGACACGGCGGCGGTCATGGAGAAGCCGCTGGCCGAATCCGCGGGCCTCGGCTGGCAGGGCAAGCACACCAATCTGGTGTCGCGCGGCTTCGGCTCCTGGCTGTTCCTCGGCGCCATCTACACCACGCTGACACTGCCGGCGGATGCACCGGAGCATGACCATTGCGGCTCGTGCCGCGCCTGCCTCGACAGCTGTCCGACGGCGGCCTTCCCGGCRCCCTACAGCCTCGATGCGCGGCGCTGCATCTCGTATCTGACRATCGAGAACAAGGGGCCGATCCCGCGCGAGTTCCGCAACGCCATGGGCAACCGCATCTATGGCTGCGACGAYTGCCTCGCCGCCTGCCCGTGGAACAAGTTCGCCCAGGCSGGGCGCGAGGCGAAGCTGGCCGCCCGCGACGCGCTGCGCGCGCCCTCCCTTGCGGAGCTGGCGGCGCTCGACGACRCCGCGTTCCGTGCGCTGTTCACGAAATCCCCGATCAAGCGCATCGGCCGCGACCGCTTTTTGCGCAACGTGCTGATCGCGATCGGCAATTCCGGTGATGCGGCGCTGACGCCGGCCGTYGAGCGACTGACGGCAGACCCGAMCCCYCTGGTGCGCGGCGCTGCGGCCTGGGCGCTGGCACAATTGCTCGACGCGGACGCGTWCGCGCGGCGTGCGGCCACCGCGCTGGCCTGCGAGAGCGACGACAGCGTCCGCGCGGAGTGGCGAACGCCGTGCTGAGCCCGACGCTCAGCCGATCTCGCCGACCGCCGCCAGCATGCGCGCRATGTCCTGCGGCCGCGACAGCCGGTGATCGCCATCCTGGATCATCGTCAGCACCACATCMTCGGCRGGCAGCCGGTGGGCCAGCGCGAACGCGTGCTGCCACGGCACATCCGGATCCTGCGCGCCCTGCAGGATGCGCACCGGACAGCCGACCGTGATGGCGCCGCCGAGCAGCAGATGGTTGCGGCCGTCCTCGATCAGCRCCTTGGTGATCGGATAGGGCTCGCCATATTCGGACGGAYGCATCCAGACACCGTTGGCCTCGATCTCCCGGCGGATCTCGGCGGAGAAGCCCTTCCACATCAGCTCCTCGGTGAAGTCGGGCGCCGGCGCGATCAGCACCAGACCTGCGAGCGTCGCCTCGGCCGGCTGCCTCAGCAGTTCGCGCGCGAGCAGCAGCGCCATCCAGCCGCCCATCGACGAGCCGATCACCACCTGCGGCCCYCYGCAGAATTGGCGGAACACCGCGACGCTCTCCTCCAGCCAGCGGCTGATGGTGCCGTCGACGAAGCGTCCGCCCGATTCGCCATGGCCGGAATAGTCGAACCGGACACAGGCGCGGCCGCGCTCGGCCGCCCAGGCGTCAAGCGCCAGCGCCTTGGTGCCCTTCATGTCGGAATTGAAGCCGCCAAGCCAGAACAGCCCGGGCGGATGGCCGGTCCTGGCGCGCACCGCRATCTGGCGCGATTGCTCGCCGGCGCCGACGGCGATGAAAGCGGGGAGWTCGGCAGATTCGACAGCGTGGTTCATGGATCGTTACTCGATGATGGACGTTGTGTGGGCGAACCGGCCGTGTCCGTCAATCGCTCGACCGGCCGCTGCCGCTTGCGAAAGCGCCGCCCACACTCTATGTCCGCGGGCGGAACCAGCATGGCCGGCAGCACGCCTATGAGCGCTCGTCCTGGCCAGATGGTCTCCTTGGGGGATTACGCCGTCGCGCTGACATCCTGCGCGTGCGACGCAAGTGCCGCGATGGCCGGGCGGAATTTCGACGCACCGGGCACGCGCGAGCTTGCCCGCAAAGGCATATTCCTTCAAACTAGCCGCCTTCTTCCACAACCTTGGAGAACTACCCATTCGCCGCCCCAATCGAGCCCCGCCCGCTGCCGTCAAAGACGGGCCGCGTACCAATGATGAGATTCGCAATGCGCAGATCCAGCTGATCGAYGCCGAAGGCACCAACCGTGGTGTCGTCGAGACCGTKGTCGCSATCAAGATGGCCGCYGAWGCCGGCATGGATCTGGTCGAGATTTCGCCGAACAACTCGCCKCCSGTCTGYAAGATCATGGACTACGGSAAGTACAAATATTCGGCGCAGAAGAAGGCCGCCGAGGCCCGCAAGAAGCAGAAGGTCGTCGAGATCAAGGAGATCAAGCTCCGYCCRATGATCGAYGACCACGACTACGACGTGAAGATGCGSGCGATGCAGCGSTTCTTCGAAGAGGGCGACAAGGTCAAGATCACGCTGCGCTATCGCGGCCGCGAAATGGCGCACCAGGAGATCGGCACCAAGCTGCTCGACAAGGTGAAATCCGACGTGGCGGCGTTCGCCAAGGTCGAGCAGGACGCCAAGTTCGAGGGCCGTCAGGTCGTCATGGTTCTGGCCCCGCGCTAGCGCGCAGGGACCAACGCTTCAAACCGGGCCCGCCACGCGTTGGCGGGCTTTTCTTTTGATGGCACCTCTTTTGCCGGGTGCTGGCCCCTGATCAGGACCGCGTCGCCTGCCACCGCCCGCTGCAAGTCCCGGCCGAACCTTTGCCGCTCCAGCGGCCGAAGCCGGACGTCGCGCCCAGCCGCCCGTTACCGCTGGCCGAGGAGCCGCCCTGGGAGACCCGCACTGTGACCGCGCCGCCGCGTCCGACGGAGCCGGTGATGTTCGCAGAGCCGGTCGAGAGCACCCGGCCGCCGCTGATCTGGATGGGGAAGCTGTAGCCCTGGTCGCAATTGCCGGCCTCGGTGATGATCAGGACGGTCCAGGGGCCGTCGAAGCCGGCGGCGTGGGCAGGGAGCGGATGCAGGAGCGCGAGGACGGCGGCGATAGCAGCGGACGGGATGATGCGGGCCATGGGCGAACCTCGGCTTGAAATGGGCTGACCATGGGTCGGAATAGCTGATTCCCTGGTTCGACGTTGCCAAGAGCCTTTGTCTCTGGCATAAGCGCGGCCTTCGTCGCCCGGCTGATCAAGGGCTGCCGTGGCGATGTCCCTGTGCGGGTGGGTCCGGGTTTGGATCCGAAACCTGAGCACAACCAACGCTCTAACGAGCATTTTCGCCAGATGGCGCCGCTTTTGCGGGCGGCTTGCCGTWGGCATGAAGGAGAGCCAAATGCCCAAGCTGAAGACCAAATCCGGCGCCAAAAAGCGCTTCAAGGTGACTGCAACCGGCAAAGTGATGCACGCCCAGCGCGGCAAGCGCCACGGCATGATCAAGCGGACGAAGAAGCAGATCCGGCAGCTGCGCGGCACCCGTGTGCTGTTCAAGACCGACGGCGACAACGTCAAGAAGTACTTCTTGCCGAACGCCTGACCGGCCTCTCGCTTCCGAAACCCTGGCCGCCTCAAAGCCGCGGCTGATCGTCATCTCTGAATCCAAGGATTTCCGGCATGTCTCGCGTCAAACGCGGTGTGACCGCCCACGCCAAGCACAAGAAAGTCTTCAAGGCCGCCAAGGGCTATTACGGCCGCCGCAAGAACACGATCCGCACCGCCAAGCAGGCCGTCGAGAAGGCYGGCCAGTATGCGTTCCGCGATCGCAAGCGCAAGAAGCGCACCTTCCGCGCGCTCTGGATCCAGCGCCTGAACGCC
>BFBZ01000005.1_pt552 | contig 100156 bp, 111 predicted proteins | sample 1888401 | NCBI WGS metagenome assembly BFBZ01 (sample SAMD00112614, study PRJDB3348) | symbiont metagenome | host: Chara braunii
ACCATCGCCCATCGCGGCGATCAACTGAAAAAACCTAAGCGTACCGGCCGTGGACTTGTGGACAACGCTGCGCGTTGCCCACAGGGTCCTCAGCCGCAACAACAACAGACCTGAACGAAACGAGAATTGTGTTACCCATGTCGTCGGTCACACCTGTTACCTATGTTCCCGGTTGCTCAAGGGAGGGGGGTAGCGGCGGTGCGTCGCGTTCGCAGTACGGGCGAGATCAAATGGAAAGGCGAGTTCGTCTTCATCAGCCAGGCGCTGGTGGATGAGCTTGTCGGCATTGTTGAATGCGAAACCGGCGACCATGTCGTGCGTTTTTGCGATCTGGATGTCGGTCTCATCAATCGCCGCGGGCTGTTCACCCGGTTCGCTCCGCCTCGTGAGGGGCTTCGCGACCCGCGCGAACAGCCCGCTTAGCCCAACCTGTCGGGGATCATGCCGGTCTAAAATGTCGACAATCATGCCGGTTGAACCAGCAGAGATCGGATGTCGTTACATCACGACGTCAGAACCGGGGGTCCGACCGGGTCGATTCCTGACAAATTGGACCGGGCTGATGCCTGACAGTATTCGATCATTGTTTTGCTGTCTCTGCCGTTTCCTGCTGGACGCGGAACCGGGCGCGCGGGGGAGCGAAGCGGAGGAAACGGTGGTCGCGATCGATCACCCCCAGATCCCGGCCGCAGAAGCGCACGATGTGGCCGCTGGTGTCGCGTTCGGCGAGACCGACGAGTTCGCCTGCAAGCGCTTCACCGACGAACACGAGGTCGCCGCGCCATTTGATCTCGCCGGAGGAACGCACACGGCGGACCTCATGATAAACATCGTACCAGGGATCATCGAGACGGCTCGGCAGGGCGCGCGACGGCGACTGCCAGAGCTTGGCGGGCGGCGCCTGATCGAGAGCCTCATGCGGCCGCTCCTGGTTGAAGTGGTGGCGGAAGACGTCGAACCGGCGCTGCTGCTCGGCAGCCGTTGCCGCCGGCGGTTTCGAGGTCTCAGCCTTCAGCGTGCGGTGCATGCGCTCGTGGCGGGCGTTGTCCTGCGGACTCGCCGGCGGGATGTAGTGCGGCTCAATGCCGAGCTTGAGCCACCACACCGAGAGTGCCGAAAGGCCGCCCGCCCCCGTGGATCCGAACGGTGTACCGTTATCGGAGCGGATCGCATCGGGAAGGCCGATGTCCGCGAAAACGCGTTCCAGCGCGCCTTTGACGCCAGCCCAGGTCGGATCGACGATGCGGACCTCGACAAGAAAGCGGCTCGCAGCATCCGTAATGGTGAGCGGATCGCAGCGTGTCCCGTCGCGGGTTCGAAACCAGCCCTTAAAGTCGATCGACCATTCCTCATTGGGGGCGCTTGCCGGCGCCACCACTTCGCCCTGCGCAATCGCTCGACGCCGGCGACGGCGCGTCTCGACCAAACCTTCCCGCTTCAGGATGTCGCCGATCGTCGACGCCGCAGGCCAGTCGACCTCGGGCCGCCCGCGCTCAAGCCATGCCTTGACCTTCTTCGGGCCGAAATGCGGGAACCGTCGCCGTGTCGCGATGAGGCAGTCGGCCAGCTGGCTAGCTGTCGCATGCGGACAGTTCTCCACCGCGTGGCTTCTCTCCTCGAACCAGTGCGGCTCCCCGCTCGCGTGGCGCCGCTTCCATACGTAGAAGGTCTCCCGGCTGATGCCATACCGCGCGCACAGCTCCGTCACCGAAAATGCTCCCGTCTCGTACTCCCGAAACAACGCGATACGCTCCTCCATAGGACTGCTCTCCCTGAAAGGCATCGCCTGATCCTCCATCGAATCAGACGAAGCTTGCCTGTCAGGAATCAACCCGGGTCAAATTGTCAGGGCTCAGCCCAGTTTGTACCGGGTACCCCCCCCTCCCCAGCCCTCCCCCACAAGGGGGGAGGGAGCCGAAAATCGCCACCTCGACGTCAAAGTGCACCCGATCGAGATGTTTGAATTCGATAGCCTTGAGGGGGAGGGAACGGCTCACTGCCTAAAGCCGGAATTCCTCGCCGAGATAGAGGCGGCGCACATCCGGATCGCTGACGATCTCTTCCGGGCTGCCTTCGGTCAGAACCTCGCCGGCATAGACGATATAGGCGCGGTCGGTGAGGCCGAGCGTTTCGCGAACGTTATGGTCGGTGATCAGAACGCCAATGCCGCGGTTGGTCAGATGCCGCACCAGATCCTGAATATCGCCCACCGCGATCGGATCGATGCCGGCGAACGGCTCGTCGAGCAGCATGTAGTTCGGCCGCGTCGCCAGCGCACGTGCGATCTCAACGCGGCGCCGCTCGCCGCCCGACAGCGCGATCGACGGCGATTTGCGCAACCGCGTGATGTTGAATTCGTCGAGCAGCGAGTTGAGCTCGGCCTCGCGCTTGCGCCGATCCGGCTCCACCACCTCCAGCACCGCGCGAATATTGTCTTCGACATTGAGGCCGCGGAAGATCGAGGCCTCTTGCGGCAGGTAACCGATGCCGAGACGGGCGCGCTGATACATCGGCAGCTTGGTCACGTCGTGGCCGTCGAGCTCGACGCGGCCGCGATCCGCCGGGATGAGGCCGGTGATCATGTAGAACACCGTGGTCTTGCCGGCGCCGTTGGGGCCGAGAATGCCCACCGCCTCGCCACGCCGCACATAGAGGCTGACGCCGCGCACCACCTGCCGCGAGCCGAAGGTTTTTTCGACGCCGTGAATCGCCAGGAAACCCGAGCGCGGCGCCGCGCGCTGCTGCGCGGCCGTGTTGGGCTGAGCGCCGCCGTTGCCCATCCAGCGCGGTTGCTGCGGCGCCTGCGGACTCGCGGGCGGCGCTTCGCGGGGCCGTTCGGCTTTCTTGCCGGCCGGCGCCGGCGTTTCACGCAGCGGATTGCGGAACAGATCGCTGACACGATCGCCGAACGAAGTGATGTCCTTGGCGCGCCCGAATGCTTGCGGGCCGCGCGGTTCATTGCGACGGAACATGCGCAGGAGATCAACCATGCCCGCTTCGATCAGCCTTTCGTGGCGGCTGCATCCGCCGTGCTTCGCAGCATCGGCCCGCAGTCCCACAGCGAGAAGAACAACGAAGAGATAGGTGCGCCGGCGCGAATCCCCAACGCGCGCGGTCCCGGTCCCCTACGGCCCCCAATACAGGCTTGCGCCGCAGCATTCAACCTCAGCGCGTTCCGGAATTATTCAAGCCGTTGAGATTCAATGGCTTCCCCGCCCCACTGGACGACGAGCGCGCGGTCGGCGGCGCCGGCTCGGGAGTACTGCCGGGAACCAGTCCGCCCGGCCCGACGGACTTGCCTGCGTTGGGAATCAGCATCTGGACCTTGCTACCGGGCTTGACCTCGACCCGAGAGACGCCGGTGGTCATGTCCACGATCAGCTTGTCGCCCCGCAGCACCTTGTCGGCCTGGGTCATGACCACGTTGCCGTTCATGGTGACGGTGTTGGTCCGCATGTCGAAATCGCCGGTGTCGCCGGTCACGGTCTGGTCTTTCTGGGTGACGATGACGCCGCCCCTGGCCTCGAGCCGCTTGATCGACGAACTGCCGGTGGGACCGGGCGTCGCCGACGTCATGGTCGGCTTTGGCTGCGGCGGGGCGCCCGGGCTGGCGCTGCCCTCGTAATACACCACCAGGATCTTGCAGCGCATGGTGGTGTCGCCCTGCACCACCTTGACGTTGTCCTTGAATGTCGCGGCCTTGTCCTTGTCGCGCAGCTCGAGGCTGCCGGCGTCGATCTGGATCGGCTTGTCGCGGTTCTGCGAAAAGCCCTGCATGGCGTTGGGGACGCCCTGAACGGTCGTCCCCCCTTGCGCCCGCGCATCGCGCACGGCGACACACGCGATCGCAAGCGCGATCAGCGCGGCACCGGCACGCCACGTTTTCATTCCGTGCGTCGTCGACACAAAGCTCATCAGTCTCGTTTCTTCTTCACTGGCGGCGCGGGCTCGTCGCGTTGGGCCGTCGCCGCGGGCGCGTTGGTGGATTCCTCGGGGATCAGGACCATCGAGACGCCGGCATCGAACACCACCAGCGCGCCGTTATCGGTGATGCGCAGCCGATTGGATTTCAGCGTGCCGTTCAGCAGCTTGACGTCGACCGGCTGATCCGACGCCACCGTCCCCTTGGCGATATCGACCTGCGCCTGGCTGAGTCGCGCTTCATATCCGGTCGAGGATTGCAGGAAGATGTTGTCCTTGAGATCGAGGATCTGCGACTTGGTATCGAACCGGCCGGTCAGCGCATCCATGGTCACCGTCGACTTGTCTTCCATCTGAACCTTCGCGCGCAGCTGGTGCAAATCGACATGATTCGGGTCGGTGATATCCTGTGTCGCGGTTTTCGCCTGCAGGTCATAAGGCCGCTGGTCCGGCGTGAAGCCGGCCAGATGCGGCGATTCCATGGTGATCTGGGTGCCCGAAACCGCCAGATTGCCGACACTGAGCGGCAGTTGCGCGAGCAGCCGGAACGGATTGAAGATCGAGGCCGCGACRATCACCAGCATCGASACCSCCACGAYRATCGGRATCCCGATGCGCAGCAGGCGCACRCGCCGGCTGTGGCGGTCGGCGCGCGCGAACCGCACCTCCATACCGGCCTGGTAGGTCTGGCCTTGAATCGACGACACGGCCACTCCGCAGCACTTCAGTAATCGGACGAACTTCGAAYTCGGGRCACCAGAGCTTCAGGAACWAGTCTACGCCGATCCGCCCCCCGATGCAGCCYGCTCRGTGTCACACAGACCGACGACTATGACCGAAACGGGGCATACCCAGGATGAACGCACCAGATGAACGGGATCCGCGATCCCATCATGAATGGGCGAAAATATCCTGCTCGCTCCAGCCCTGCAGATCGAGCAGGGCACGTGACGGAAGAAATTTGAAACAGGCCTCCGCCAGTCCCGTCCGCTTTTCCCGCACCAGCATCTCGTCGAGACGCTCGCGCAGCTGATGCAGGTGCAGCACGTCGGAGGCCGCATAGGCGAGCTGGGCTTCGCTCAGGGTCGGTGCACCCCAGTCGCTCGACTGCTGCTGCTTCGACAGGTCGATGCCCAGGAGCTCGCGCACGAGATCCTTCAGGCCGTGACGGTCGGTGTAGGTGCGAACCAGCCGCGACGCGATCTTGGTGCAGTAGACCGGCTGCGGCATCACGCCGAGCGCATGGAACAGCACGGCGAGATCGAACCGGGCGAAGTGAAAAATCTTGGTGACGGCGGGATCGCCGAGCAGCTTCTTGAGATTGGGTGCGTCGCTATGTCCGGCCGGAATCTGCACCACGTCCGCGGTGCCGTCGCCGTTCGACAGCTGCACCACGCAGAGCCGGTCGCGGTGCGGATTGAGTCCCAGTGTCTCGGTATCGATGGCAACCGAGGTGGTGTAGCGCGACAGATCCGGCAAATCGCCGCGATGCAGGCGGATGGTCATACGTCTCAACCTGGATTCATGAACAATATGAGGGCCGTTTAGCCCACTCTGGCCCGCGGCGCATCAAAATAACGGGCAAATCTTAATGGACCTGACTGGCCGGGGCGGGCCCGTAGCCGCCGCCAAGGCGCCATCGCCGCTCATATCGCTGCCGCTGCGACACTGTCCAGGCCGGGTCGTTGCCGGACAGTATAAATGCAAGCAAAATCAGAGTCTTATATCGGATTTAGACGAGTTATCGGCGCGTATCGGCCAATCAAGCGGTCCTCGGAGCGACGATGCCGGCGTCGCGCCCCGGCAAATTCAGACTCAAACAGCGGCTAATTGCGCGTCAGATAGAGCGGCGTCCTGAACGTCAACTGATAAGACGGCTGCGGGATCCACTGGATCTGCACCATCAAACCGAACACACGATTGTCGTTATCGTCCATGCGGTCGAGGTCAAAGCGCATGATGGGTTGGGTAAAGGATCGCACCAGCGTTCTGTTCAGGAGTTCAACGCCACCGAATGATTGCACGCCGACGCGCGCGGACACTTTCCAGTTGCTCGGCCACTGGTAGTAGCCACCGGCATACCCGATCATACTCGGATGGACCTCCGCTGATCCGCTCTGGACCGCCACGCGGGTGTCCTGGAGACCAAAGAGGAATCCCTTCGTCTGATCCTCGTCCAGAGCGTAGTCGAATTCGATGACGTTGTTGAAATTCGTCGTCGCGAACGGTCCGCTCGGCAGCGATTGAGTGATGGTCGATTGGACGGTGATGGTGGGGAACACGCCGCCGTTCTGTTTGAAGAGATCAGCCTGAAAGCCGACGTTCCAGCTCGCGATGTCGATATCCGTCCAGCCGCCGAGCGGCATGGTGTTTGCGTTCACTGAAACGCCGCCATAGACCGACACCCGATCGCTTAAATCGATGGTCAGCGGGACATCAACCGTGACTGCGTGCACCGCCGGCAATTTTTTATGAGTCGGCATTGTCGGCGGCGTGTTGCCGGTCGCAAGGGCGATTGCCCCCAGAACCGAAAACAGGGACGTGTTGCCGAACCCTATTCCGATCGCGCCGCCAGGGGCTGTCGCGTAGGTGGTGCGGAGATCCAGATAGACGGTCGGCGGGGTGAATTGAGCCGCTTGATCGTTGTCGTCCTTGCCGAAGGCCGCGTTGGTCACACCCGTGCAAACGGTGCAAACCAGAAGCCATCCATGAATTGGTCGAAGGCGCCCACTGCTCAAAGTCAGGGCCCGCCTACTGCGTAGACAAGGCTGCTGCCTCGGCGGCGCAAGCCGGTGCCGGCGCAGCGCGCTTCGCTGCCTTCATCTCCGCCTTCGCGGCCTTGAGGTCGGCAAGGAAGGTCGCGTTGGTCTGCAACCGCGAGACGGTCGCTGCCCCCATGATGCGCCCCGCATCGACATCGCTCTGCCAATGCGCATCACAGATCACGCGGCTCTGTCCGAAGGCGATGCCGCGCTTGAACAGCTCGTTGGACCGCTCGGGATTGATCTGCGCGAAGACGAGGGCCCATCCCCAGCCTGCAGCCGTATGGCCTGACGGATAGGAGCCGTCCCCCCGCAGGATCGCCTCCTGATCCGCCCTGCATGTGGCTTCGTTGTGAACAACGAAGGGGCGGACGCGATTGTACTTGTTCTTCACGCCATAGGTCGACAGTCCGAAATCGGACAGCATCTTCTGCATCATGGCGTAGAGGCGCGGCGTCTGCTTTTTGTCGATCTTGATACCCATCGCGCAGGAAAAATTGTCGGCGGCCTGCGGGAACGAGAGATCGGCGTCGGTATAGGCCTGCTTCCAGCGGTCGGTGCTTCGCAGAGGGAGCGTCGCCGTGCGCGCTTCTTCGTCTGTCTCTTATACACATCTAGATGTGTATAAGAGACAGGGAGAAGGTGCTGGCCGCCTGCGGAAAGGCGAGCTCGGCATCGCGATGAGCGAGCGTCCAGCGTTCGGTGTTCCGCAGCGGTATCGTCGCCTTGCGCGCTTCTTCGTCCCTGGCCAGGGCAGCCGACCCCTTCTCGGGGGGCGGACCGAGCAGGACCAGGCTGTTGGGCAACTCGGACGGCTTCAGATAACCGGGCGCGATCTTGAAATGAGGGTCAGTGACGTTCGGCTGAGCTTCGCTTGATTGCGCGAGGGCCTGCCCGCAAATCGTGAGCAGCACGAAGATGGATGCGCTTGCGGATCGGACCAGGTTTGCAGTCATGGATAGTTCCCATTCATTTCGAGAGTGCCGCGATCATCAGGCGGCTAGCTTTGCTTGAATGCGGGCCCAACCGCCTGGCTGGGCCGCTCCTTCAAAGTGAGTCAGAGCCGCCGGTCAAAAACGATAAGTTGCTGCGATGGCGGGGCCGTGCATGGTCACGTCGTACAAAAATCCGTCGTGGCGATAGTCGACGTGCAGCGCGCGATAACCAGCTTTCAACGTCCAGTTCTCGTTCCATGCGTAGTTGATCGTGCTCATGGCCTGCCACGTGAAGCGTGAGCCGACACCGAAGCCGCCGATGTCGCCGGCGAGCGTCAAGCTCCATCGGCCGCCGAGATTCAATCCGAGCCGGGCACCAAGAGTGGGGTCCACCCAAATCTCGGTTTGGCGATGATCGATGTGAAGATTGGCCAGGCCAGGCTGGATTTCGAGTCTGTTGTTCAGATTCCAGAACCGGATGCCGCCTCCCACATCCAGCGACACCGCGGCATCCGCATAGATCCGGTAGAGCGCTGAGCCCTGAATCGTCGTGCTTTGCGAGCGCACTTTCAGCGACGAGAAGAAGGGACCGGGCAGATTGCCTCCGGCCGTGACCTGAGAAAATTGCCCGTCGAGCAGAAAACTCCAGCGATCGATGCGCATCTCTCCAGCGAGCATCATCGCGCCGTCGAGATTCCTGAGCACATCGCGGAAGCCCAGGTTGATGTCTGCTGCCGGCAGCGGCGGGAACGTCGCGCTCCGCCCATCGATCCCGCTGGCCCAAATATAGCTGGTCACGGAGAAGCTTGGCGCCGACGCAATGACGGGCGCCCGCGGCGGGACGGGTTGCGGGAGATCGGACGCCCAAGCTGGCATGTTCAGTAGTGCCGACGTCAACCCGATAGCGAGATAGCGCACTGTTCCCCCTGATATCGATGCCTGTCCTCCTTGGCATGTCCGCGGCATCACCACCGCTTCGGAGGGGCGCAATCGGACGACGCCCGACCGCGCGTGGCGTGCTCGTGGTTACGGCTTCATCTTGATTCCGAGCTTGGCCCGCATGTCCTTGAAGACAACGGCGATCGCCTCGATCACCGTTTTGTCCGGATGGGCCTTGCAATGCACGATCACTTCGTGCTCCGCCTCTCTCGCGCGTTTGATATTCATCAGGTGCTTGCGTGCGAGGCCGTCGTACCACCCGCTGTACCAGGTGGTGAGCATGTCCGCATCCTGCTGCCATGTGCTGGCGAGCTGGGCGCACGTCAATTTCTGGACGTCCAGATAGCCGTCGGCGTCGGCATAGGCGCTGAGATCAGTCTGCGCGCGCGCTGATGACATCGATGCGACGCCAATGGCTGCTGCGACGATCAGTGTTCTGAGCATAATGGTTCCATTTTGATTGTCGGATTCATCAGGGCGGCGGATCGGGGCCCGGCCAGTGCCGACGTTCCGTGGGACGGATTTTTCGCGGAAGCCAACGCCTGCAGCCCGGCTGCTTGCCTTCCGATCGACAGGCGACCCCTGTCCGGATCATTTCGTCCATACGAAGGTCGGCCGTCTTGCCACTTCGCGCCAATCGCGACCGAACTCGCCAGTAGCGATTCGAATGAAACTGTGGCTGATGAAAACTGCCGACTGATGATCGCGACGAGACCCAATGGCTAACATCCCTTTGACGCGCTGCCAGTTTCTTCTGCCCTTCGTCGGGATTCTCGATGAGACCGGTGCGCCGACGAGTTCGCTTCTGACAAAGTTTCGGCTTCCGTCGTCTCTGGAGGACAAGAGCGATCTCTATGTCCCGCTCCTGCCGGCCCTTCGCTTCGTCGAGACCGCCGAGAGGGCACAAGGCATCGACGATTTCAGCTTTCTCGCCGGCCAGCGGCTGCACTTCTCCCATCTGCGGGACAAGACACGAGCCTTGATCGCTCATTCCCCGACGCTGCTCGTCGCGTTGCGGCATGCGTGCCATTGGGCGCCGCGGGAGGATACGATGATTCTGAGCATGTGGATCGAGCACGACGTCGATCATGTGCGGATTTGCAGCCGGCTTGCCGGAACAAACGGGCTCCTGCATATGGAGCACCTGCAATGGATCCAGAACATTTTCTCCATACACATCGTGCGGCAGTTCGCAGGGCCCGACTGGACGCCGGCGACGATCGCCTTTGAAGCGCGCTACACACCGCGTCCCGCGACTCAGTCCTTGTGGCCCAATGTGCGGTTCCTGTCAGGCCAGCATGCCGCGTGGATCGACTTGCCGATCTCGCACCTCAGTCTCGCCAACCGTCGGAAAGACTTGAGCCCTGCGCCGCACGCTCACGAGGATGGCCCTTCCGGCTATGACATCGTCGAGTTGTTGAAGCTGATGCTGCCGTCCTATCTGGACGAAAAGATTCCAGCTCTTGCTGAAGTCGCTGAAATGGCAGGCGTCAGCACACGAAGCTTTCAGCGCAAGCTCGCGTATGTCGGCCTGAGCTATTCCGATCTGCTTGACACCGTCAGATACGAGAATGCGAGCAAGCTTTTGCGCGATACCGATTCCAGGATTATCGATATCGCGTTCTCCTCCGGCTACACGGATCCCGCACACTTCAGCCGCGCCTTCCGCCGGATGTCCGGCGTCACGCCCCGCCAATTTCGCGAGCAAGCGCGACCGGAATGAGTCCTGTCTCTTATACACATCTAGATGTGTATAAGAGACAGGGGCTATACCGATCCGGCGCATTTCAGCCGCGCCTTCCGCCGAATTGCCGGTGTGGCCCCACGGCAGTTTCGCGAACAATCCCGGCTGGACGAACGGATGGGTGCGCTCAGTCCTTCAGCTTGAGGCTCAGTTCAAGGACTTCGCCTCCGGGAGTTTCCACTTGCCGCTGGCAAGGTCTTGCTCCGGCCGATAAAGCCGGACGGTGTAGTTCCAGCCTTCAACGATCGGCAGACAGTTCGGGATCTTGCCGTCACAGCCGCCGAACTGGACGGTCACCGAGCCATCGGCATTCTTCTTCGCGGTGATGTCGTTGATCGAATAGGCATTGTATTCGTTTTTCTCGAAGAAGCCCTTCGCGTTGTACACGCTGACCGACCAGAACTCCTTCACCGGCACCGTCTTCGGCATATTGAAGGTGTAGACCGTCTTGCCGTCGTTCTTCGCTGGCGTGAAACTTGCGTAGATGGCGTCCTTGTCCGGAATGCCGCCCCATCCGGCAGCGGTGCCGATCAGGTGCTGGATCGGATCGACCTGGCCGCGAGCGCCAAAGGAACCGCGAAACGACGTCTGATGCTTTGCGAGCGCGAGCAGCGCATTGCGGATGTCCGTGAGGTCGCCTTCATCCCAGTTTGGAAGGTCGAGCTTGCCTGTCTCCTTCTGGCTGACCTTGATGGCATCCTGAAGCCTGTGGACCTCATCGAGATCCTTCGGATCATTGGGATTGACCAGCGTCCGGACAGCGACGAAGGCATACCGGGTGCCAACGGATTTCTGCGTCAGCGTAACCGGCTTTGTGCCGTAGGCGACGATTGGCAGGTAGTGATCCTGATCGACGACCATCATCGACATATAACGCTTGCCCGTGTCAGGCAGCGAAAGCGTTGCCGGCCCGCCGGCAAGATCAAACACCGCAAACGAATAGAGCGTATCCCGGTTCATGCGGATAACCGTTTGCTTGTCGATCGATACGGGCTCCCGGGAGTGCTGAAACTTGCCCAGCCCGCCTACGACCTTTGCGTTCGCCGCGAGGTAATGGTCGGTCTCGGCGCGGGCGAAATTATCGACGGTGACCGGCATTTTGCTGCCCGGCGCCTGGGCAAATGCTCCACCGGTCAGTGCGACCGACGCAAATGCGAGACTGATCCCAACAGAGCGGAACATGGACGGACCCCTTCATTCAATCTGACTAGAGTTATTTCCGTTCCAATAGAATCGGAACGGAGCTCTAGCTTCTTGTTTTGACGCGTTTTCTTGACGCGAACCGGTATCCACTTCGCTGGAAAACGCTCTAACGACGCGAGGGGGCATTTCGAGCATGGGCAGATCACGCGTCTTGTCATTTCGCGCCAATTGCCATCCGGCGACTGCATTACTTCCATTCGAGAGATCGAGGGCCCGGACTGTGATCGCTCACACCCCGACACTGCTCGTTGCGCTGAGACACGCCTGCCGTCGAGCGTCACGAGGGGACCGGGCAAAACCCCATGCCACCGCATGAGGGAGGCCCTCCATCGTCAACCGTCACCCTTCCGGGGTGCGAATCGAGAACCTGACGGCCCGCGCGTCGGCGCCAGGCGTCACGAAAGCGAAGCCATCTCCAAGCGGAAGCGCGAAGGGATTGCCGATCACTCTCTTCCGACCGTCTACGGGAATTCGCTGAACGAAAAGCGAGCTGAAAGAAACATCCGGCGCATCGGCCGAATAACCGGGGCCGGCGCAATACTCTGATCGGGCTTAACTTCTTGGAATGGCATCACATCAAGAAGTTGATGGTGCCCAGGAAAGGACTCGAACCTTCACGACCTTGCAGCCACTGGCACCTGAAGCCAGCGCGTCTACCAATTCCGCCACCTGGGCATTGGGGCGACACATAGAGGGTCAGGTTTCGCCTTGTCAACAGGGGGATACCGGTCCTGCCGGATCAGGACCACAAAACCCCCGAAACATTTGGCAAACGGGCCTTTTTGCGGGTCAGGCTTGCAGCACCGGGGGCGGTTTTTCGATCAGGACTGGGCAATCCGGCCGATCAGGTCGCGCAGCGGCCGATCATTGGCAAACTCGGCCAGAAGCGGCGCCGCCCGTTCGATGAACGGCCGCTTGTCGGGCTGGGTGAATGTCACCCCCATGCGCTCCACCCCGACCCGCGCCTTGGTCTGGAAATCGGCCCACAGCACGTTCATGCGGTCGTAGGACGCCAGCGCCGCCTCGCGAATCATCGTCTGCTGGACCGTGGTCACGGTGCTCCAGCGCGCCGCGCTCATCAGGAAGACGTCGGGCACCATGGTGTGCTCGTCGAGCGAGTAGTTCGACACCACCTCGCCGTGCCGGCCGACGATCAGCGCCACGATGCTGTTTTCGGCGCCGTCCACCAGGCGCGAACTCAGCGCCGTGAACACCAGGTCCCAGGCCATCTCGACGCCCTCGGCGCCGAACAGCCGCATCATCTGCACCATGGTCGGCGACGGCTGAATGCGGATCTTGAGGCCCTTGAGGTCGTCGGGATGGTTGATCGGCCTGTGTCCGTAGAAACTGCGCGAGCCCGCGTCGTAATAGGTGAGGCCGACAAGGCCGGCCGAGGATCCGGAGGCCAGGATGCCGTCCCCGATCCCGTTGGTGGTGACGGTTTGCCAATGGGCGTGATCGCGAAACACGAACGGCAGGCTGAACACGCGATAGGCCGGCGCGTCGCGTTCCAGCACGCTGGCGCTGACCTTGGCGAAATCGAGCTTGCCGGCCTTGAGCTGCGCCAGCAGGTTGACCTCCTGCCCGATCTGCCCGTCCGGAAAAATCGCGATATCGATCGCGCCGCCGGATTTCTCGCGCACCACATCGACAAAATGCTGCAGCGACGGATGCACCGGGTGGGTAACCGGCAAGGCGTGACCGATCCGCAGCCGAAGCGGTTCGGCGCGCAGCACCGTTGGACAGGCAACTGGGCCGGCGAGCACAGCCCCGCCGATGGCCAGCACGCGCCGCCGCGACCAGTTTCCCATTCCCCGCCCGAGCATCGTTCAAATCCCCGGCATACGCCGTCAACACGACAGTTTCGGCAGCCCCGATGGGCCCAATTCAGGCCTTGAACAGGCCTGTCATCGTCATCTATCTGGTATAAGTATGCGACAGCGTCGCACCCCCTTACAACTCCCGCCACCATCGGGGGGAGCTGGCGACCAGCCCGGAAGATGATGACATGACCGAAGCGTCCGCGACCACAGCCCCCGTCTCCAGCCCGACGGACACCCTAGTTACGATCTTCGGCGGATCCGGTTTCCTGGGGCGGCATGTGGTCCGCGCACTGGCCAAGCGCGATTATCGCATCCGCGTCGCCGTGCGCCGCCCCGATCTCGCCGGGCATCTGCAGCCGCTCGGCAAAGTCGGGCAGATTCACGCGGTTCAGGCCAACCTGCGCTACCCGGACTCGGTCGTCGCCGCGGTCCGCGACGCGCATATTGTCATCAACCTGGTCGCGATCCTGGCGGAGAGCGGCGCCCAGACCTTCAAGGCCGTCCAGGTCGACGGCGCCGCCGCCGTGGCCGCTGCTGCAAAAGCCGCCGGCGCCCGCCTGATCCATGTCTCCGCGATCGGGGCCGACGAGAATTCGACAGCGGCTTATGCGCGCACCAAGGCCGCGGGCGAACAGGCCGTGAGGGCCGCCGTGCCGGATGCCACCATCTTCCGCCCATCGCTGATGTTCGGCCCCGAAGATCAGTTCACCAACCGCTTCGCGGCGCTTGCCCGCGTGATGCCGGCGCTGCCGCTGATCGGCGGTGACACCAAAGTGCAGCCGGCATTCGTCGGCGACGTGGCCACCGCGATTGCGGACGCCGTCGATGGCCAGACGCGCGGCGGCGCCACCTATGAGGTCGGCGGCCCCGAAGTGCTGACCATGCGCGAGGTGCTGGACTTCATTCTGAAGACCATTGAGCGTGAGCGGATGCTGGTGCCGCTGCCGTTTGGGCTGGCCAAGATCAAGGCCGCGTTCCTGCAGTTCGCGCCGGGCGCGCTGAAACTCACAGCCGATCAGGTCGAGCTGTTGCGATCGGACAATGTGGTGTCGGATGCGGCAAAGGCCGCCGGCCTGACGCTGGAGGGACTGGGCATCGTTCCGGAATCGCTCGCCGCCATCGCGCCGGGATATCTCTGGCGTTTCCGCAAGACCGGCCAGTTCCGCAGCAGCGCGGCGTAATATCACCCAAACTCAGAAAGGCACCTCATCCTGAGAGTCTGACTCAAAAAGCGATCAATGTTTAAGGGGCAGCCAAACGACGTGAGAGGAGCCTGAGATGTGCAAGGAGGAGCCAGGCGACTTCGGTTGCCGCGGTCCCCTCGAAGTCCTTGGATAGGCGGCGGCACCTTCCAAACCAAGCAAAGGTGCGCTCCACGACCCAACGGCGTGGCAGAAGCTGGAAGCCTTTGACACCAGGCGGTCGCTCGACGATTTCGATGGTCCAGGGACCGCAGTGGGAGAGTGCCTTGAGGAGTTGATCGCCACGATAGATGCGATCGGCAAAAACGTGGCGCAATTCTGGGAACTTGTTCCTTAATCCCTCCAGCAATGGGACTGCACCGTGACAGTCCTGGATGTTTGCCGGATGAACATGAACGGCGAGAAGAAGTCCATTGGTGTCGGTGACGACATGGCGTTTGCGCCCGTAAATACGCTTGCCCGCATCATATCCGCGCGGACCACCGGCGTGAGCTGTCGGGGCGCTTTGGCTATCAATGACCCCCGCCGTTGGCTTTGAGGAGCGCCCAAGCTTGCGTCGCGCCTGCCGGACCAAAACGGTGACCATCCTTTGCAGCCTGCCAGTATCGCGCCAAGCATAAAAATAGCCTTGAACCGTCGAGTATGGCGGAAACTCGCGCGGCAAAGCCCGCCACTGACAACCCGTGGAGAGGATGTAGAGCACGGCCTCCATCACTCGGCGTAGATCGGTTTTACGGGGTCTACCCAATCGATGCGGTGGCGGCAGCAAACGCTGCAGCAACTTCCATTCAGCATCGGTCATATCGCTTGCGTAACGCAATCCTTCACGCTGATACTGGGCGCGAGTGGTCTCTGTCCATGGCATGGCGATCTCCCTCGAATCTTCGCAAATCCGATGGAATCACAACCGGATGAGATCACTCACCCCTTTTTCAGTCAGGCTCTGAGGAGGCGCGGAACGCGCCGTCTCGAAGGATGAGGCCGAGGTCTCGGTGGCCTCATGGTTCGAGACGCCGCTTTGCGGCTCCTCACCATGAGGGAGCGAATTTGATCCTACAGCCCGAGCGCCAGCGCGATCAGGCCGAGCACGCCCACCGTCACGCGCCACCAGGCGAAAAACGCAAAGCCGTTGCGGGTGACGAAGTTGAGGAACGTGCGCACCACGATGATCGCGGTGATGAAGGACACCACGAAACCGATCGCGACGATGGTGATGTGGTCGGTGTTCATCTCCGCGCGGTTCTTGTAGAAATCATAGGCGAACGCGCCCACCATGGTGGGAATGGCGAGGAAGAACGAAAATTCCGCAGCCGACCGCTTGTCGGCGCCGAACAGCATCGCCGACACGATGCTGGCACCCGAGCGCGAGACGCCGGGAATCATCGCCGCACACTGGGCAATGCCGATGCCGAGATACATCGGCAGCGAGAACGCGGTTGCATCGTGATAGCGCGGCTGCAGATCGAGCCGATCGACCCAGAGCAGCACGGCGCCGCCGACGATCAGCGAGAAGCAGACCACCCAGGGATTGAACAGGTACGCCTTGATGTAGCTGCCCGCGATCAGGCCGATGATCACGGCCGGCAGGAACGCGACGAGAACCCCGATCACAAAGCGCCGCGCATCCGGATCGCTGAACATGCCGAGCGCGATGCGCCACAACCGGGCGAAGTAGATGACCAGGATGGCCAGGATGGCGCCGAGCTGGATCAGCACCGCGAACGATTTCCAGAAGCCGCTTTCATCGAGGCCGAAGAAGCGCTCCGCCAGCAGCAGATGGCCGGTTGAGGAGACCGGGAGGAACTCCGTGACACCCTCGACGATCCCGAGAATGATCGCCCTAATCGTATCGGAAAGCATGTCTTGACCTCGATCCTGCCCGACAAAAAGCGGGCCCCTTGTGGCCTATTCGCCTGCCAGCCGCAATGTCAAAAGAGCCTCCGCGCGCCGCACAAAACGGCGTCAGTGAGCCTCAAGACATTGACGTTATGGTAGTTCTCGCGACTGAGCCGAAACTTAGCCCCCGGATCATGGCCTCAGCCACGCACATGGGTAGTGTGCAACACACGGCTGTCATATAACGGCCACGAACTTTTAAGCTTTTCCCTGTCTATCCTCGGGTTTTCTTGGGTCCTCATGTTCACACTGTTCCATCATCCGTTCTGCCCACACTCCCGCTTCGTCCGGCTCGCGCTCGGCGAATACGGTCTCGACGTGCGGCTGGTGGAGGAGCGGGTGTGGGAGCGGCGCGAGGCGTTTCTTGCCCTCAACCCCGCGGGCGCAACGCCCGTGATCGTGGCCGAGGGCGTTCCGGCGATCCCGGGACCAGCCATCATCAGTGAATACCTCGACGAGAACCATGGCGCGGAGCTCGCCGACCATCGCCTGCTGCCGACGGCGCCTGGCGACCGCATCGAGGTGCGCCGGCTGATGGCCTGGTTCAACGAGAAATTCTACAACGAGGTCAGCAATCCTCTGGTCACCGAGCGCATCTACAAGCGCTACATGAGCGAAGAGGACGGCGGTGGCGCGCCGTCGATGGACGTGATCCGCGCGGCCAAGGCCAATGTGCGCTATCATCTCGCCTACATCGGCTGGCTGGCCCGCTCGCGCAATTTCCTCGCGGGCGACACGCTGACCTACGCCGACCTCGCGGCGGCAGCACACCTGTCGGCCATCGACTATCTGGGCGATGTGCCATGGATCGAAGACGACGCAGCAAAGGCGTGGTACGCGCGGATCAAGTCCCGCCCGTCGTTCCGCTCGCTGCTGAGCGAGTGGCTGGCGGGCGTGCCAGCGTCGCCGACCTACGTGGATCTCGACTTCTGAGCCAACCCCTCCCGGCAACCGGCGCCGATCTCAGGGATGCGCTGGCGCGCGAAGCCGCCGCGCTGGGTTTCGATGCCATCGGCATCGCCGACCCCAGCATTGGAGACGCCGGCGACAAGCTGAAGCTGTTTCTGCAATCCGGCGCTCATGGCGACATGGCGTGGCTTGCGGACGCGCGCCGCACCGATCCCCGCCTGCTGTGGAGCGACGTGCGCTCGGTGATCATGCTCGGGGTCAATTACGGGCCCGACGACAACCCGCTGGCGATTCTGGCTGATCGCAGCCGTGGCGCGATTTCAGTCTATGCTCGGGGCGACGACTATCACGACCTGATCAAGAAACGCCTCAAGGCGCTGGCGCGGTGGCTGCTCGCGCAGGCCGGCGGCGGCGACGTCAAGGTGTTCGTCGATACCGCCGCCGTCATGGAGAAGCCGCTGGCGCGCCAGGCCGGCCTCGGCTGGCAGGGCAAGCACACCAATCTGGTGTCGCAGGATTTCGGCTCCTGGCTGTTTCTCGGCGCGATCTTCACGACGCTCGACCTGCCGCGTGACGACGCCAAGACCGATCACTGCGGCTCGTGCCGGGCTTGTCTCGACAGCTGCCCGACCGCGGCCTTCCCAGCGCCCTACCGGCTCGATGCGCGGCGCTGCATTTCCTATCTCACCATCGAGAACAAGGGACCGATCCCGCACGAATTCCGCAAGGCGATCGGCAATCGCATCTATGGCTGCGACGACTGCCTGGCGGTTTGCCCCTGGAACAAGTTCGCCCAGGAGGGGCGCGAGGCCAAACTCGCGGCGCGGGACGAGTTGCGTGCGCCATCGCTGCAGGATCTTGTCCGGCTCGACGACGCCGCGTTTCGCGCCCGCTTCACCAAATCGCCGGTCAAACGCATCGGCCGCGATCGTTTTGTCCGCAACGTGCTGATCGCCATCGGCAATGCGGACGACCCTGCGCTGGCGCATGATGCGAAAAACTTGCTCACCGACGACAGCGCGCTGGTGCGCGGCGCCGCGGTGTGGGCACTGGCGCAATTGCTGCCGGCCGACGAATTGTCAAAGCTTGCCGCGTCCGCGCAGGATCCGGACGAAAGTGTGCAGCGGGAGTGGGCACTGGCTGTCGGCGCGTGAGCCCGCGTCACCTCTCCCCCGCATCAAAAACCCGCGCTACGACAGTTCCGCGACCGTCGCCACCAGGCGCGAAATATCCTGCGGGCGGGAGAGCCTGTGATCGCCGTCCTGGATCATGGTGAGAACCACATCCTCGCTCGGCAGACGATGGGTCAGCTCGAAGGCGTGCTGCCAGGGCACATCGGGGTCTTTCGCGCCCTGCAGGATGCGCACCGGGCATCCGGTGTCGATGGTCGAGCCGAGCACAAGATGCTTGCGCCCGTCCTCGATCAGCGCGCGCGTGATCGGCTGCGGATCGCCGTACTCGGAGGGGCGAAACCAGACGCCCTTGCTCTCGATCTCGTCCCTGATCTCCGGCGAGAACGCCTTCCACATCAGGTCTTCGGTGAAATCCGGCGCCGGCGCGATCAGGATCAAACCGGCGAGCGAGGCGGCCGGCCGGGAACCCGCATTGCCCGGCGCTTTTGCGCGCTTCATCAGTTCGCGTGCCAACAGCAGCGCCATCCATCCACCCATGGACGAGCCGACCACGATCTGCGGCCCCTCGCAGAACCGGTCGAACACCGCGAGGCTCTCCTCGGACCAGCGGCCGATGGTGCCGTCGATGAATGCGCCGCCGGACTCGCCGTGCCCCGAATAATCGAAACGAACGCAGGCCCGGCCTTTCGTCGCCGCCCATTCATCCAGCGCCTGCGCCTTGGTGCCTTTCATGTCCGAGGCGAAACCACCGAGCCAGAACAGCCCCGGCGAAGTTCCGCTCCGCGCGCGCACCGCGATGCGCCGCGCGCCCTGCGCAGAGCCGACATCCAGGAAGACAGGTGCTTCAGCACCGGAAATGCTCATGAATTGACCGCCTTGAAGATGAAACCCGAAACCGGGTTTCGCGTTACCGCTTGCGGAATCCGGCTGCTCTTTCTATGTCACCGCCGGGTGTTTTGAACCACTTGATATTTCCGGACTACCCAAGAGCTGATGTTGGCGCACGTGGCCAAAATACCTCTCATTTGATGGTTTTGGCGCCATACCTGCGTATCGGCGCTTGCTCGCACCGGTTGAATGCTTCAAACTGCCTGCTTCACCAACAACATTGGAGTTTTACCCATTCGCCGTCCCAGCAGAGCGCCAGCCCCCGTCCAGAAGGACGGACCGCGCATCAACGATGAAATCCGCAACGCGCAAATCCAGCTGATCGATCAGACCGGCCTCAACCACGGCACCGTGGAAACGATCGTGGCGGTCAAGATGGCCGTCGAAGCCGGCATGGATCTGGTCGAGATCTCTCCGAACAACAATCCTCCCGTATGCAAGATCATGGATTACGGGAAGTACAAGTTTCAGGCGCAGAAGAAGGCTGCCGAAGCCCGCAAGAAACAGAAGGTCGTCGAGATCAAGGAAATCAAGCTTCGTCCGATGATCGACGATCACGACTACGAAGTGAAGATGAAAGCGATGCAGCGGTTTTTCGAGGAAGGCGACAAGGTCAAGATCACCTTGCGCTATCGGGGCCGCGAAATGGCGCACCAGGAAATCGGCACCAAGCTGCTTGATCGGGTCAAGACCGACGTCGCCGAGCTCGCCAAGGTCGAGCAGGACGCCCGCTTTGAAGGCCGCCAGGTCGTGATGGTTCTGGCGCCGCGCTGATCGATCCGCGATATTTGGTTTGACGGCCCGTCAGCACCTGGCGGGCCGTTTTGCTTTGAGGCCTGGTTGCCTTGGCGCAAGCGCCACATACAAAAATGGCGCCGCAGACAATGCGACGCCATCTCGAATTTCAGCGACGACGAATTACAGGCTGCGCACCGCTTCCCAGCGACCGCTGCAGGCGGTCGAGGCGGACTTGCCGCTCCATTGGCCCGCGCCGGCGCTGCCGTTGAGCTTGCCGCTGGCATTGGCGCGCTGGTCGCCGCGGGCGATCGACACGTTGACGTTGCCGGCTTCGCCGACATTGCCCGAGATATCGAAGTCGCCGTCGCCGGAATAGCTGACCTGGCCGCCCGCCACTTTCACGGCATAGCTGTAGGCCGCATCGCAATTGCCTGACTGGGTGATGATGGTGACCCGCCAGATGCCGTCATGGGACGCGCCCGCCTTGGAATGGCCGGCCAGCGCAATCGCCAGCGCAAATGCGGCGACGGCGAAGATCCAGCGAAACAGCTGCAGGCGCGAGGTGTCGGGCGACACGGCAATCGTCTTGGCAAAACGGGCCATGGGGGGAGCGTCCAGATGGAATGAGAAAGAAAGAATGAGGCGGCGGCGAAGAACGGGATATAGGGTTCCCCGGCCCATTCCGCCAGTGCATTGCACAATAAACCCGTCACCCGGTTGCCATTTTTGCGTCTGTCTGCCATAAGCCCAGCCTTCGTCGCCCGGCTGATTAAGGGCTGCCGTGTCGACGACCCTGCTGGCCGTCTTGATTATTTCGAGATATCCCAGCAATTTCAACGCTCTAGCGAGCATTTAGCCGACCGAACCCCCTCGCGGGGAGTTCTTGCGTGTCGGAACAGGAGAGCCAAATGCCCAAGCTGAAGACCAAGTCGGGCGCTAAAAAGCGCTTCAAGGTGACCGCCTCCGGGAAGGTCAAACATGCTCAGCGCGGCAAGCGCCACGGCATGATCAAGCGGACGAAGAAGCAGATTCGTCAGCTCCGTGGCACGCGCGTGCTGTTCAAGACCGACGGCGACAACATCAAGAAATATTTCTTGCCCAACGCCTGATCGATCCCCCCGGGCCGCGCTCGCGCGGTTTATCTGTCACCATTGATTTGAAGGAGATCTGTCATGGCACGCGTTAAACGCGGTGTGACGGCTCACGCCAAGCACAAGAAAGTCTACAAGGCCGCCAAGGGTTATTACGGCCGCCGCAAGAACACCATCCGCACTGCCAAGCAGGCGGTGGAGAAGGCCGGCCAGTACGCCTTCCGCGACCGCAAGCGCAAGAAGCGGACCTTCCGCGCGCTCTGGATCCAGCGCCTCAACGCGGCCGTGCGCCCGTTCGGCCTGACCTACAGCCGATTTATCGACGGCCTCGCCAAGTCGGGCGTGACTGTCGATCGCAAGGTGCTGTCGGATCTGGCCATCCATGAGCCGGCGACGTTCCAGCAGATCGCTGAAAAGGCCAAGGCCGCCCTCGCGGCCTAAAACCTTCGCCCGTTTGACGAGGCCGACATGACCGGGGCTTAAAAAGCCCCGATGCGTTCGGCTGGGCTTGCTTGACCCCTGCCGGACGGTCCACAGAGATGACCGTTCCGATTGGGGCTCATGATGTCCGATATCTCCGCACTACAAGACGACTTGCTGACACAGATCGCGGGCGCAGCCGACGAGGCCGCGCTCGAAGCCGTGCGCGTCTCCGCGCTCGGCAAGAAGGGCTCGATCTCCGCGCTGCTGGCCACGCTCGGCAAGATGTCGCCGGACCAGCGCAAGATCGAGGGCGCCGCGATCAATGCGGTGAAGGACAAGGTCACCCAGGCGCTGAGCGAACGCCGCGACCTGCTGAAATCAGCCGCCCTCGACGCACGCCTGGCGCGCGAAACCCTCGACGTCACGCTGCCGGTGCGCGAGGCCGTCACCGACGCCGGCCGCATCCATCCGCTGAGCCAGGTGTGGGACGAGATCACCACCATCTTCGCCGACATGGGCTTCGCGATCGCCGAAGGTCCGGACATCGAGACCGACGACTACAACTTCACCAAGCTGAATTTCCCGGAAGGCCATCCGGCGCGGGAGATGCACGACACCTTCTTCTTCGCGCCGGACGCCAATGGCGAGCGCAAGCTGCTGCGCACCCACACCTCGCCTGTCCAGGTCCGCACGATGATGTCGCAGGAGCCGCCGATCCGGGTGATCTGCCCGGGCCGGACCTACCGCATGGACTCCGACCAGACCCATACGCCGATGTTCCATCAGGTCGAGGGCCTTGTCATCGACAAGAGCTCGCACCTCGGCCACCTGAAGTGGATCCTGCACGAGTTCTGCAAGGCGTTCTTCGAGGTCGACAACGTCAACATGCGGTTCCGGCCGTCGTTCTTCCCCTTCACCGAGCCGTCGCTGGAGGTCGATATCCAGTGCCGTCGCGGCAAGGATGAGATCCGTTTCGGCGAGGGCGAAGACTGGCTGGAGATTCTCGGCTGCGGCATGGTTCATCCGAACGTGCTGCGCGCCTGCAACATCGATCCCGATGTCTATCAGGGCTTCGCCTGGGGCATGGGCATCGATCGCGTCGCCATGCTGAAGTACGGCCTGCCCGACCTGCGTGCATTGTTCGACGCCGACGTGCGCTGGCTCAATCACTACGGCTTCCGGCCGCTGGAAGTCCCGACGCTTGCGGGGGGCCTAAGCACGTGAGCTCATATGTGAACCTGTACGCGCGGCATACCCCCCTCCCTAGCCCTCCCCCACAAGGGGGGAGGGAACAGCGAAATCATGCGCGCGCGAATTTCCAGCTCGTCAGGGGGCCACGCCATCTCGTTCCCTCCCCCCCTGTGGGGGAGGGTCAGGGAGGGGGGTAGCAGCGGATGCCCCACGCCTCCGTCAGTGATCGGCAACGCGGCCGGGCAAGGCAGCTCCGGCAAGCGATGACACCTGCCGAGACTCTGCTTTGGCGCTACCTCAAGGCCCATCGAATCGAAGGACTAGGCTTCCGCAGACAGGTCCCTTTCCAGAACTACATCGCCGACTTTGCTTGCCTCTCCGCAAAAATCATCATCGAACTTGATGGTGAGAGTCACGATTTCGCAGAGCGACAAAAAGCTGACCGCACGCGTGATGCATTCTTTGCGGCCGAAGGTTTCGACGTTCTGCGTTTCACCAACAACCAAGTCACGTCGAGCCTGGAAGGCGTCGTCGAAGTCATTCGGCAAACGGCTTCTTCCCGTGTTCGTCACTCACCCCCCTCCCTAACCCTCCCCCACAAGGGGGGAGGGAACAGGAAACAATCATGAAGTTCACTCTCTCCTGGCTGAAAGAGCACCTCACCACCGACGAGCCGCTGGACACGCTGGCCGACAAGCTCACCATGATCGGGCTCGAGGTCGAGCACATCGACGACAAGGCGAAGGCGCTGGCGCCGTTTTCGATCGCGCGGGTGATCTCCGCCGAACAGCACCCCAACGCCGACCGGCTGCGGGTGTGTTTGGTCGACACCGGCAACGGCGTGGCGCCGGTGCAGGTGGTGTGCGGCGCGCCGAATGCGCGCGCCGGCCTCGTCAGCGTGTTCTCCCCGCCCGGCACCTATATCCCGGGCAAGGACATCACGCTCGGCGTCGGCACCATCCGCGGCGTGGAAAGCCGCGGCATGCTGTGCTCGGCCGCCGAACTGCAACTGTCGGAAGACCATGACGGCATCATCGAGCTGCCGGCCGATGCGCCGATCGGCGTGCCCTATGCGCAGTGGGCGAAGCTTGGTGATCCCGTCATCGAGATCAACCTGACGCCGAACCGGCAGGACTGCACCGGCGTGCACGGCATCGCGCGCGATCTTTCCGCCGCCGACATGGGCACGCTGAAGGATCCGACGATCAAGCCGGTGAAGGGCGAATTCCCCTGCCCGGTTCAGGTCAAGGTCGAGGACGCGGCTCTGTGTCCGGGTTTCGCGCTGCGACTGGTGCGCGGGGTCAAGAACGGTCCCTCGCCGGAATGGCTGCAGAAACGCCTGACCTCGATCGGGCTGCGGCCGATCAATGCGCTGGTCGACATCACCAACTTCATGACCTTCGACCGCAGCCGGCCACTGCACGTGTTCGACGCGGCCAAGGTGAAGGGAAATCTCACCGTGCGCCGGGCGCATGGCGGCGAAACGCTGCTGGCGCTCGACGGCCGCACCTACACACTCGACAGCAACAACTGTGTCATCGCTGACGAGCATGGTGTCGAATCGCTCGCCGGCATCATGGGCGGCGAGGCCTCCGGCTGCTCGGACGAGACCACCGACGTGCTGATCGAATCGGCGCTGTGGAATGAAATCAACATCGCCCAGACCGGCCGCAAGCTCGGCATCAATTCCGATGCGCGCTATCGCTTCGAGCGCGGCGTCGATCCGGCCTTCATGGTGCCCGGTCTCGAGATGGCGACCAAACTGGTGATGGAGCTGTGCGGTGGCACGCCATCGGAGGCCGTCGTGGTCGGCAAGAGCCATGGCGACGATCGCGTCATCGATTTCCCGCTGGCGGAAGTGAAGCGGCTCGCCGGCATCGAAGTGCCGCTGATCGAGATGCGCCGCATCCTCGGCCATCTCGGCTTCATGATGGCCGGTAACGGCGCTGTGGTGAAGGTGGCGGTTCCGTCCTGGCGAACCGACGTCAGCGGCAAGGCCGATATCGTGGAAGAGATCGTCCGCATTGTCGGCGTCGATCGGGTGCCGATGGTTCCGTTCGAGCGCGGCGACGCGCCGCGCAAGCCGGTGCTGACCCAGCTTCAACTGCGGACACGCCGCGCCAAGCGGGCGCTGGCCGCCCGCGGCATGACCGAAGCCGTCACATGGTCGTTCATTTCGAAGCCGCATGCCGAGCTGTTCGGCGGCGGCCAGGCCGAGCTCGCACTCGCCAATCCGATCGCGGCCGATCTCTCCGACATGCGGCCGAGCCTGCTGCCGGGGCTGGTGCGCTCCGCGCAGGCCAATGCCGACCGCGGCTTCACGGACGTGGCGCTGTTCGAGGTCGGGCAGATCTTCAGGGGTGACCGGCCGCAGGATCAGTTCATCGCCGCCAGCGGCCTGCGCCGCGGCCTTGCCTCGTCCAAGGGAGTGGGACGGCACTGGACGGGCGCGGCGACCGCCGATGCCTTCGACGCCAAGGCGGATGCGCTCGCGGTGCTCACGGCAGCCGGCGCTCCGGTGCAGGGACTGCAGGTGGTGCCGGCGCAGGAGGCGAAAAATGTTCCGGCGTGGCTGCATCCCGGCCGCTCCGGCGCCATCCAGATCGGCCCGCAGAATGTGTTGGGCTATTTCGGCGAGCTGCACCCCCGCGCGCTCGAAGCGCTGGGTGCTGAAGGTCCGCTGATCGGTTTTGAGGTGATTCTCGACCGGATTCCCGACGCCAAGGCGAAGCCGACCCGCGCCAAGCCGCTGCTCGAACTGTCGGCGTTCCAGCCGGTGTCGCGCGACTTCGCCTTCATCGTCGATCGCGGCGTGAAGGCCGGCGACATCGTGCGTGCGGCGCAAGGCGTCGACCGCAAGCTGATCACCGCCGTCGATGTCTTCGATCTCTATGAGGGCAAGGGCATCGAGGACGGCAAGAAGTCGATCGCCATCGCCGTGACCCTGCAGCCGCGCGACAAGACCTTGACCGATCAGGAGATCGAGGCGGTCGGCGCCAAGATCGTCGCTGACGTGACCAAGAAGACCGGCGGCGTGCTGCGAGGATGAGCCTCGCTGCGCTGCTGCCATCCGACATCAGCGTTGGCGCGGTCACCGCGATCTGCATCATCGCGGTGATCGCCGGCGTCGCGCGCGGCTTTTCCGGCTTCGGCTCCGCACTGATCTTCATGCCGCTCGCCAGCAGCATCGCGCCGCCGAGCCTGGTGGCCGGTGTACTGCTGATGATCGATTCGATCGCCGCGGCGCCGCTGATTCCCAATGCCCTGACCCACGCGGACCGCAAACCCGTCATCGCCATGGTGGCGGGCGCGGCCGTTGGCGTGCCGCTGGGCACCTATGCGCTGACCCAGCTCGATCCGGTGGTGACGCGCTGGATCATCTCCGCCTTTGTTTTCGCCATGCTCGCTTTGCTGGTCTCGGGATTTCGTTACCGGGGCCAGGAGCATGGGTCGATCGCGGTCGGCGTCGGCGGCCTGTCCGGATTTTGTGGCGGGCTGGCGCAGACCGGCGGACCGCCGATCGTCGCCTACTGGCTGGGCCGGCCGATCACACCGAGCGTCGCCCGCGCCAACATCGTGCTGTTCTTTGCGGGCTCGGACCTGTTCTCGCTGGTGAGTTACGTGGTCGCCGGCCTGCTGACGATGGATGTCTTGAAGCTGTCGCTGCTGGTCGGCCCGATCTACGCCTTCGGCCTGCTGATCGGCGCCCAGATGTTCGGCAAGGCGAGCGACACGCTGTTCCGGATCACCTGCTACAGCCTGATCGCACTCGCCGCCGTGATCGGACTGCCCCTGCTCGACGGCGTGCTGCGCCTGTCTCTTATACACATCTAGATGTGTATAAGAGACAGACGGCGTGCTGCGCTGATCTCTTTCCGCAACACGCCTGCGTTGCTTGCCTTTGCCGCTGGCTGGTTTCAAATTCGATCCAGCAACAATGGAGCACGCCCGTGATCGATCGTCGTGACATTCTGAAGTTCGCCGCAACCGGCGCTACGGCATCGTTCGCGCGCATGCCGTTCGCCTTTGCCGAGGATGCAGCGAAGAAACCGCGCACCCGCATCATCTTCCTCGGCACCAAGGGCGGCCCACGCGTCGGCGCCGGCGCCTCCAACCCGGCCAATGCCGTGATCGTGAACGGTGTGCCCTATGTGGTCGACTGCGGCAACGGCGTGACCCGGCAACTTGCCAGCGCCGGCATCTCGATCCCCGCGATCAAATACATTTTCATCAGCCATCACCACTCGGATCACAATCTCGAATACGGCAACCTCGTCTACAATGCCTGGGCCGCCGGACTCTCGACGCCGATCCATTCCTTCGGACCCAAGGGCATCGAAGAGATGACCCGGATCTACTGGGAGCTGAACAAGTTCGACGTCGACACCCGCATCGCCGATGAAGGCCGGCCCGATCCGCGAAAACTGCTGATCGCCAAGGATATCACCGAGGATGGCGTGGTGCTCACAACCGATGACGTCAAGGTGACGGCGTTCCGCACCCCGCATCCACCGATCACCGACAACTTCGCCTACAAGTTCGAGACGCCGGACGGCACCATCGTGTTCTCCAGCGACACCGCCTACAATCCGAAACTCGCCGAGTTCGCCAAGGGAGTCGACGTGCTGGTGCACGAGGTGCTGTATGTCCCCGCGGTCGACCAGCTGGTGCTGCGGACCAAGAACGGCGCAACCCTGAAGAAGCACCTGCTCGACAGCCACACCTCTGCCGAGGACGTCGGGCGCATCGCCGAGGCCGCCGGCGTCAAAACGCTGGTGCTAAGCCACATCGTTCCACCGCCCGGCGACGGGCTCGACGTCACGGAAGAAGGCCTGATTGCGGGCGTGCGGCAGAACTTCAGCGGCAAGGTGATCGTCGCCAAAGATTTGATGGAGCTGTCGCTGCCGGTGTGACGCCGCAGAAGTGACCTCAGGTCCGCGGCCACGCCAACCCCGGCGCACGCGGCGGAGCATCGCTCTTTGTTCGAGACCGCCGCGCCGGACGCTCCGGTTTCGCCGGCTCAGCCTCCTTGATCCCTCCGATCTTCTTCAGTGCCGCATCGGCTGCGCGTTCGCCGCTGTCCCAGGCGCCGCCGACTGTGCCCCACATGGTTTCATGCGTGGCCTCCCCGGCGAGAAACAGCGCGCCTGACGGCTCCATCAGCACGCGGCGGCCGGCCTGGCCGCCGGGTGCGGCGGCCGACATCGCCCCCATCACATAGGGCGCGGCGTCCCAGCGCGTGACGCTTGAGCGTTTGACGATCCCGGCGATGTCGCTGCCGAACAGCTTGACCAGCCACTCGGTCGCAAACGCGACCATCGCCGTCTCGCCCTGCCCCGCGAGATCGTGTCCGAAACTGCCGCCGACATCGAGCATGCAAAGCGACGAGCCGCCGATATTGGCGTAGAGCATGGCGGTGCGGTTATCCCGGCTCTGTTCCATCAGAACGTCGTCGCGCGACAACCCCAGCGGATTTCCGGGCAGATCCAGCGCGATATGATCGTAGCTGCCGAGCGAGAGTTTCGCCGCCGCGTCGAGCTGGCGTTTCGGCAACTCCGGCGCAAACCTGATCTTGCCTGATGTCAGCACATTGGTGGACGCGGTGACGATGACGGCGCGTGCGGTGATGGTGCCTGCGGACGTTTCGACATTGGCATCACGATTGCTCCAGACCACGCGCGTGGCCGGCGTCGACAGCGCCACCGGCAGGCCTTCGCCGAGTTTGGCGATCAGCGTTCCAAGCCCCTGCCGCGATGCGGCGGCGGCATCGCGATGCGTTGAACGAAACTGATCGCCGACCGAGAGATCCTTGAGATCCTTGCCGGTGCTGGAAGGGCCGAGCAGAAATTCGGTGGCGCCGCTCCAGTCGCCGAGATCTTTCGGCAGCACCGCGGCGCAGGCGATATCGCTGCGGCGCGCGGCATCATCGATGGCACGGTTGGCACGCACCAACGTCGCCAGGAAATCTTCCGCTTCGCTGGCGCGCGCATTGCGCCGGCCGATCCGGATCTTCTGGCCCTGCGACGCCGACGCGATGTCCATCCCGGCGCCGCGCGCCAGCTTCACCAGCGGATGGCTGTCCGGATTGTACATCCACCAGGCGCCGCGATCGAACGGCCGGCTGAATGTGGTGGAATCGGTCTGGCAGCGGCCGCCGATCTGGCCGGTGGCCTCGATCACCACCACCCTGCGTCCGGCAGCGGCGATCCGCCGCGCCGCGGCAATGCCGGCCGCGCCGGCGCCGATCACGACAATGTCAGCATCGCGCGGCAGCGGCGCCGCCCAGGCCTGGAACGGCCGAAACGGGCCGGCAGCAGCCAACCCCAGCGATAACCCCATGAAACCGCGGCGCGTCACCGGCATTGCGGCATTTCCAAAATAGTCATTCGCATGGTTTCTGAAACTTTGCAGGCGACTGGCACAGGGCGCGAACTTGCCGTATTGAGATGCCGTCGGCAACGGTCATGGTTACCCGGGGATGACCGCAATGGCCGGCCCATGAACCAAATTGCAATGGCTTTCGACCACCATGATGGACACAAAACAAGCGGCCGGGATGAGCCGCGGTGGGGGAGAGACCATCATGGGCTTCGTGCTCGACACGGTCGGCAAGCTGATCGCGCGCTATCTCCAGAAGGAGGTGCCGGGCTATGAGCCGTTCACGCCAAGCGATCCGGAACGGCTGCGCGGACTGATCCAGCCCGGCGACGTACTGCTGGTCGAAGGCAACAACCGCATCTCCGGCATCATCAAGTATCTGACGCAATCGACCTGGTCGCATTCGGCGCTGTTCGTCGGCCCGATCGACGGCGCGTCCGAACCCGATGGCGAGCCGCATGTGCTGATCGAGGCCAATGTCGGCGAAGGCGTGACGTCGGCGCCGCTGTCGAAATACTATCCCTATCACACCCGGCTTTGCCGCCCGGTGGGGCTGTCGTTCGAGGACCGCACCACGGTCTGCCGCTATGCCATCAACCGCATCGGCTTCGGCTACGACACCAAGAACATCCTCGACTTGATGCGCTTTCTGATTCCGCTGCCGGTGCCACAGCGCTGGCGGCGACGCATGATCGCGATGGGATCGGGCGATCCGACCAAGATCATCTGCTCGGCCCTGATCGCGCAGGCTTTCGGCGCCGTGCGTTATCCGATCCTGCCGAAGATCACCGAAGCCGGCAGCCGCCAGGCCCGCCGCGAAATCTTGCACATCCGCGATTCATCGCTCTACATGCCGCGCGACTTCGACATCTCGCCCTATTTCGCCATCATCAAACCGACCATCGAGCGCGGCTTCGACTACACCGCGCTGCATTGGGCGGACAAGCCGAAGCCGCTCGCGGAGGTAGCGGCCGAGGAAGATCCCTTTCCAGCGCGAGTCCTCCAAGCGCCGGAGGCGCCGCTCTCGCCAGGCGACACCGTCGTAACGTCCGCGCAAGTCCGGCCGAATGCCCGCCGGACTCCGGAGCTTGTCGACTGACCGGATCGTTTCCGCGTCCGGATCCCTCTGGCCTAAGCAACAGGCTCATGCTGGATCAGTTCGACCTTGTAGCCGTCCGGATCCTCGACGAATGCAATCACGGTCGTACCGAACTTCACCGGGCTAGGTTCGCGCCTGATCGTCACACCGGCTGACCGCAACGCCTCGCACAGCGCAAACACATCAGGCACGCCGATCACCAGGTGACCAAACGCTGTGCCATGCTCATAGTGCGAAACGCCGTAGTTGTAGGTCAGTTCGACGCCCGCGGCGCCCGCATCATCGCCATAGCCGAGAAAGGCCAGCGTGTACTTGCCTTCGGGGACGTCACGGCGCCGACGCTCGGCCAAACCGAGTTGCCGATAGAATGCGATGCTTCGTTCAAGATCGCCGACGCGAATCATCGTGTAGAGAATGCGACTCATGGTTCATCCATTTCGTTGATGGGTGGTCGATTGCCGCGCGCAAAGCGCCCCGGCCTTATCCAGCGAGGGCGGACGCGATCCATTGCGCCCACGCAAGGCCTTCGCGATCCGCACCGCGCCGCGCCACGATCTGGATGCCGAGCGGCAAACCATCGGGGCCAAGGCCTGCGGGAACGGTGATGCAGGGGACATGCAGCGCCGTCCAAAGCGAGTTGAAAGCCGAGTCGCCGGTGGAGCTCAGTCCTTCGGGCGCCTGCCCCGTCGCCGCGGGTGTAACGAGAATGTCGAAGTCTTCGATTGCCGAGGGAAACGCGTGGCGGAGACGAGCCAGGGTTTCGACGGCTTCGAAATAGCAGGCCGCCGTTTCCGCACGTCCCGCCGCAAGCTGCTCGCGCAGCGCCGGGCTGACCTGGTCGGCAGCATGCGCCATTTCCCAGCCGAGCGCGTGAGCGGCTTCGCGGTTGAGCACGCGCGGAAACGCCTGGTGAAACTCACCGAAGACGGGCGGCAATTCATGCTCGACAACACTGGCACCGGCCCGCGCCAGCACCGTTGCGATGTCGAACAGCAGGCGTTGCGTTTCCGGCTGCGCCTTGTCCCATGAGGGCGAGCGGCATAGTCCGATGCGCGGCGCGCGGTCGGGCTTGCGATCGGGATCGCCGAGGTGCTGCCCCGAGACCGCGCCGACGAATAGCGCGCAGTCCGCCACGCTGCGGGCCAGCACACCGATAGTGTCGAGGGTTTCGGAGACGACTTTGACCCCGCCGCGATTGATCGTCCCATACGTCGGCTTGTAGCCGACCACGCCGCAATACGCGGCGGGCTTGATGATGCTGCCCATGGCTTGCGTGCCGTAGGCCAGCGGGAAGAAGCCATCGGCGACACCGGCGGCCGAGCCGCTGCTCGAACCGCCCGGCGTGTGCTTCAGTGTCTGCGGATGCACCGTCGGCCCGGGCGTGCGAATGGCAAATTCGGCCGTCACGGTTTTGCCGATCACAATGCCGCCCGCTGCACGCGCGGCGACGACAGCGGCCGCGTCGGCTCTCGGCCGCCAGCCCTTCCAGATCGGCGAGCCGTGTTCGGTGGGCATGTCGGCGGTATCGAAGACGTCCTTGACGCCGATGGGCAGGCCGTGGAGCAGCCCCGCGCTGGATGTCGCGCGGCGCACTTGCGCGGGATCGATAAACGCGAACGCGCGCACATCGCCTTCGCGGTCGCTGATGCGTGCCAGGCACGCCTCCAGCAGGTCCGTCGGCGCGAGCCGGCCAGTGCGGATGAGATGAGCGGCGGCGGTGGCGGTCAGGCGGGAGGGATCTTGCATGGGCTGAGGATTTCCGGAGCGATGACCACATCTAGATGTGTATAAATGCGTGCCAGGCACGCCTCCAGCAGGTCCGTCGGCGCGAGCCGGCCAGTGCGGATGAGATGAGCGGCGGCGGTGGCGGTCAGGCGGGAGGGATCTTGCATGGGCTGAGGATTTCCGGAGCGATGACGATGGCGTTGTTGGAAACTAACGATCTGATATGATAAGAAAATCTCATATTTCTTATCCAACAGTTTCGAGAAACTGAACAATGGCTCACATCAACCTCGACATGGATGTCCTGCGAACCCTGGTGACGGCGCAGCAGCTTGGCGGGTTCGGCCGCGCGGCCGACCAGATCGGGCGCTCCCAATCAGCAGTCAGCCAGCAGATTCGGCGGTTGGAGGAGCAGACCGGCGAAACCTTGTTCCGCAAGAACGGACGCGGCCTGGCACTGACAGAAGCCGGCGATGTGGTGCTCGCCTATGCCCGGCGGATCCTCGAGCTCAACGACGAGGCCGTGACGGCGGTTCGCGGTGTCGCCGTCGAGGGCACCGTGCGCTTCGGACTACCGAGCGATCTCGCCGAGACATGGCTGTCGATGACGCTGGGCCGCTTCAAGCGCGCGCACCCAACCGTCCTGATCGAAGCCGTGGTGGATCGCAACGCTTTGCTGCTCGAACGCCTGGACAAGGGACAGCTCGACCTCGCACTGGTGTTCGGCGGCGAAGCGCGCAGCGATGCGGAACACCTGGCGACCTTGCCGATGAAATGGATCGGTCCGGCCACGGGCGATCGAGGCCTGATGCCGGCGACGCCGCTCTCGCTCGTCATGTACGCCGCGCCCTGCTTCTTCCGCCAGGCCGGCGTCACCGCGCTTGATAGAGCCGGCATTCCCTGGCGCACCGCCTTCACCAGCCCGAGCCTGCATGGACTGTGGGCTGCGGTGGATGCGGGACTCGGACTGACGCTGCGCACGGCGGTGGGTCTTCCCGACTCGCTTGTGGTGCTGGACGAGCGCGCCGGTTTGCCGCCGGTTCCGACCATTGCGTTGTGCCTGCACGATGCAGGACGTGGACTTGCACCGGCCGCAAAGCGGCTGAAAGAGATTTTGATCGATACCCTGGTGTTGAACCTGGCCAATGTGCCGCAGGCCGAGATTCCCGTCCGAACCTGAGTTCCCGCCGGTGAACGCCGGGCATCTTGCATCCCCGCCCCGGCATATCTAACTCTGCCAGCGGTTTTTGCGGCACGGTCCGCACCAGGAGAGATGAATGTTCGACGCGGCGGCGAAGGCCCTGTCCCAGATGTTTTCGGCTCCGATGCGCGCCATCCTGTGGAAGGCGATCGGCTTGTCGCTAGTGCTGATCGTGGTGGCGGGCATCGCATTGCAGCGGCTGCTGACATGGTTCGCCGGATCGGGCGAAGCCTGGATCGAGGCCTCGCTCGGCCCCGACTATCACACCGCGATCAACGTGCTGGCCTGGACCATTTCGATCGCCGCGAGCCTCGGCATCCTGTTCGGCGCCGTGTTCCTGATGCCGGCGATCACGTCGTTCGTCGCAAGCTTCTTTGTCGACGACATCGCCGATCATGTGGAGCGCGAGCATTATCCGGCGGAACGCGTCGGTACGCCGCTGCCGGCCGGCGTCGCCATCATTGAGGGCAGCAAGACCGCGCTGCTGACAATTTTGGTCTACCTGATCGCGCTGCCGTTCGTGTTCGTTGCCGGCGCGGGCTTCATCGTGTTCTTCATCGCCACCGCGTGGCTGCTCGGGCGGGAGTATTTCGAGCTCGCCGCCATGCGCTTCAGGCCGCCGGCCGAGGCCAAGGCGATGCGCAAGCAGAACGGCGCCATGGTGTTTGTGGCAGGCCTGTTCATTGCGGCGTTTGTGTCGATTCCGATCGTCAACCTGGCGACGCCGCTGTTCGGCATGGCCTTCATGGTCCACATGCACAAGCGGCTGTCCGGCCCGCGGCCGGAGTTGCTGGAGCCGGTGCGGATGAAAGTGCCGACGACTTAAAGCGGCAGGCGCAGATCGCTGCGGCTGGTGCTTCAAACTCACCACCGTACCGTCGATTTAATCGTTTTTTCCTACGGAATAGGACAATTACTCTGGGCCTGCGGTCAGGCTGCGGAGACATTGGATGCTGAAAATTCTGGTTATTGCGTTCATGGCGGCGGCCTTGGCGAGTTGCGTGACCGCAGCGCAAAGTAACCCTGGACCGAGCGCCGCGATCTTGAACAGCGATCTGACCGGCGCGGATTTGACAACGTTGATCGCCAACGATCAGCAGTTGGTTCGCAACGGCTTCGCGCCGCCGGAGATCGTCACATACGATCTGGAACTGTCGAAGCTGGTGCCGGAGGGGCAAGATATTCTTGCCAAGCAAGACAAGATACGGGCGCGGGCGTGGTCGCAAAAAATGCATGCTGTGGTCTCGGCGAGGAACGAGGCCGTGGAAAGATTTGCAGCGAAAGCCCGCGCGATGGCAGCCGCAGCCGGCAACATCATCCGGTCAGATCCATGCCGGAACGCAATGGGGCAGAACATTTGTCAAGCACCTGAGCCGGCACCCGAGCCGCGACGCATGTGTTCGTATGGTGGAGGTGGCACCGTCGGTCAGGGGCCCTGTTGATCGTTGCCATGAGGACGGCGCGGACTGGATGTCGTCGCTACACTTCGGCCTGTAACCGGAATCGCAGCTAAACCGTCTTCTCCGGCCAGCGGCAGAGATCGTTGATCAGGCAGACATCACAGCGCGGCTTGCGCGCCATGCAAATATAACGGCCGTGCAGGATCAGCCAGTGATGCGCATGCCGCTTGAATTCCGCGGGAATGATGCGCTCAAGCCCCAGCTCGACCTCGAGCGGCGTCTTGCCGGGCGCCAGTCCCGTGCGATTGCCCACGCGAAACAGATGCGTATCGACGGCGATGGTCGGCTCGCCGAACGCCATGTTGAGCACGACATTGGCGGTCTTGCGGCCGACGCCGGGCAACGCTTCCAGCGCTTCGCGATCGCGCGGCACCTCGCCGCCGTGCCTTTCGATCAGCAGCCGCGACAGCGCCATCACGTTCTTGGCCTTGTTGCGATAGAGCCCGATGGTCTTGATCGCATCGCGGACATAATCCTCGCCGAGCGCGATCATTTTCTGCGGGGTGTCGGCGATCGGAAACAGATTGCGCGTCGCCTTGTTGACGCCGGCATCGGTTGCCTGGGCCGACAGCGCCACGGCCACCAGCAGCGTGTAGGGATTGAGATGTTCCAGCTCGCCCTTCGGCTCGGGATTGGCTGATCGAAAACGGGTGAACGCCTCGGCAACCTCGGCGGCCGTCCAGGGTTTTGGCGCTTTGGCCTTTGGGGCTTTCGGCTTTGGTGCTTTCGATCCCGCGGTCACGGACATCTTGGCGGCACGCGGCCTCGCTGTCTTTGCTTTCACAACCCTGGTTTTTGATGCAGTGCCGCTCGTCTTTTTTGCCATGATCCTCCTATAATGAACCGTCATGACCTCGGGCAATGATTTTGATCAAGTGCTGCGGCAGCCGCTGTTCACGGCACGCCTGACGCCGCACCGGTCGTTGAATCGGACCGGCTTCATCGTGCTGATGAGCTTTCTCAGCGTGGTGAGTTTTGCCGCCGGCGTCGCATTCCTGTTGATGGGCGCGTGGCCGGTGTTCGGATTCTTCGGGCTCGATGTGCTGGTGATCTACTGGGCGTTCAAGGTGAATTTCCGCGATGCCCGCGCCTATGAGGACATCCGCGTCTCCTATTCCGAACTGCGCGTACGCCGGGTCACCCACCGCGGCCACAGCATGGAATGGGTGTTCAATCCGCTCTGGATCAAGCTCGACCGCGAGGTTCATGAGGAGTTCGGGCTGGAGCGGCTTTATCTGGTTGCGAACGGCCGCCGTCTCGGCCTGGCCCGGTTCCTTGGCCCTGCTGAAAAAGACAGCTTCTACAAGGCATTATCCGCCGCCCTGCAGGAAGCCCGGCGCGGCCCGACCTATAATCCGGTGACGTGATTGCGCTGTCGGGAATCGGGTGGTTCACGTGTCCACCGCCACCTACATTGGGGTCATGATGAACCTTGCTCTCAATGACCATCGCTCCGCAAAGCCCGGCCCGCAGGACGCGGCGCTGCGCGATTATGATTCCGTTCGTCGCGCCATCGCCTTCATTTCCGAACGCTGGCGCTCGCAACCTCCGATCGAAGCGATCGCAGAGGCCTCCGGCGTGACCCCGGATGAACTGCACCATCTGTTCCGGCGCTGGGCGGGCCTGACGCCGAAGGATTTCATGCAGGCGCTGACCCTCGATCACGCCAAGGGCCTGCTGCGCTCCTCCGCCAGCGTGCTCGACGCCGCGCTCGATTCCGGATTGTCGGGGCCGGGACGGCTGCACGATCTGTTCGTCACCCACGAGGCGATGTCGCCGGGCGAGTGGAAAACCGGCGGCGCCGGCATGACGCTGACCTACGGCTTCCACGCATCGCCCTTCGGCACTGCCATTGTCATCGCGAGCGGCCGCGGCCTGGCCGGCCTCGCCTTCGCCGATCCCGGCGAGGAGCGACCGGCGCTGGCCGACATGCAGCGGCGCTGGCCCAACGCCAACTATGTGGAGGACCACGCCGGCACCGCCGGGCTGGCGCAACGCATTTTCGACTCCAAGATGTGGCGGCCGGACCAGCCGCTGCGCGTCACCATGATCGGCACCGATTTCGAAGTCCGGGTGTGGGAGACGCTACTGAAGATCCCGATGGGCTGCGCGTCGACCTATTCGGACATCGCCGCCAAGATCGAGCGCCCGAAGGCCTCCCGCGCCGTGGGCGCGGCAGTCGGCAAGAACCCGCTGTCGTTTGTCGTCCCCTGCCATCGCGTGCTCGGCAAGAGCGGCGCGCTGACCGGCTATCACTGGGGCATCACCCGCAAGCAGGCGATGCTGGGCTGGGAGGCCGGGCAAGTGGGGATGAACTAGCTGCGGGCGACCTGCTTGACAGCCCGCTGGATAGATCTTCTAATATAATGGAAAAAAATCCATTATATTAGAAGATGCATGGAATCGGACATCAATCGCCAGATCGCAACGCGGGTGCGCCAGCTCCGGGCGGAGCGGGCGATGTCGCTGGAGGCGCTGGCGGAGCGCAGCGGCGTCAGCCGGTCGATGATTTCCCTGGTTGAGCGCGGCGAGAGCAGCCCCACAGCCGTGCTGCTGGAGAAACTCGCCGCCGGCCTGGACACCACCCTGGCCGCATTGTTCGAGCCGGTGGCCGCCCCGGCCGATCCGGTGGCCCGCCACGGCGACCAGCCCGTCTGGCGCGATCCCGACTCCGGCTACGTGCGTCGTAACGTCTCGCCCGCCGGCCAGCAGACGCCGATGCAGATCGTCGAGGTGATGTTTCCGCCGGACGCGCACGTCATCTACGACAGCGGCGGCCGCCAGCCGACCATTTATCACCAGGTCTGGGTGCTGGAAGGCGCGATCGAGGTCACGGTCGGCGACGCCAGGCATGACCTCGCCACCGGCGACTGCCTGGCATTCGTTCTCGATCGGCCGACGGCGTATCGCAACCGGACACGCGCGCCGGCACGTTATGCCGTCGTCATTGTCGCAGGTCCTCTTGTCACAAGTCTCGTCGCCACGGTGAAGCCATGACGAAGGGCGCATCCGAAAACATCGTGATCCGCCGGCTCTCCGCGCTGCACGAGACCGACATCGGAGAGCTCGCCGCGGTGCTGATCGACTGTGTCGAGGGCGGCGCTTCCGTCAGCTTCATGCAGCCGCTATCGCACGACAAGGCCGGTGACTTCTGGCGCGACGTGGCGCGCGAGGCCGCGCGCGGTGCGCGCATGATCCTTGTGGCGCGCGACGCCGACGGCATCGTCGGCACCGTGCAGATCGTTCTCGCCCAGCCGGACAACCAGCCGCACCGCGCTGACATCGCAAAAATGCTGGTGCACCGGCGCGGGCGCCGCCGCGGCATCGGTGCGGCGCTGATGCAAGCGGCGGAGGTCGCGGCCCGCGAGGCCGGCAAGACGCTGCTGGTGCTCGATACGGTCACCGGCGGCGATGCTGAGCGGCTCTACAGCCGGCTCGGCTGGGTGTTCGTCGGCATCGTGCCCGACTATGCGCTGTGGCCGGACGGTCGATTGTGCGACACCAGCATCTACTATCGCAGGCTCGCGTGATCAGCCCGCCAGATCGACCTTCGAGGCGACCGTGGAATCGGCGTTCAGCGTGTAGATGATCGGCGCACCGGTCGCGAGTTCGCGCTTGAGGATCTGCTCCGGCGACAATTTTTCCAGCACCATGATCAGGGCGCGCAGCGAATTGCCGTGGGCCGAAATCAGCGTGCGCTTGCCGCGCAGCACGAATGGCAGGATCTCCTGCACGTAATACGGCAGGGTGCGCGCCAGCGTATCCTTCAGGCTCTCGCCGCCGGGCGGCGGCACGTCGTACGAGCGCCGCCAGACCAGGACCTGCTCCTCGCCCCATTTGGCGCGGGCGTCGTCCTTGTTGAGGCCCGAGAGATCGCCATAGTCGCGCTCGTTCAGCGCTTCGTCCTGGATCACCGGCAGGCTGGGCTGTCCGAGTTCAGCCAGTGCCAGCTTGAGCGTGTGCTGCGCGCGGGTCAGCGCCGAGGTGAACGCGATGTCGAATTCGAGACCCCGCTCCTTCAGCTTGCGTCCAGCCGCCTTGGCTTCCGTGATCCCCAGCTCGGTGAGATCGGGGTCCTTCCAGCCGGTGAACAGGTTTTTCAGGTTCCATTCGCTCTGACCGTGACGAACCAGCACAAGACAACGATCGCTCATTCTTCAAGCTTCCGATTTGCGAGCATGATCCGGAAAAGTAGGAACCGGTTTTCCCCCGCGACACACGCAAATCGTTTGCGCGGAGATCATGCTCTAACCAAAGACATGAGATCATGATGCGGTTCTCATCGCATCATGATCCCGGTTTTCAATCATTCAGTCACTGAGACCGAGCACGTCGGTCATGGAATAGTGGCCCGGCTTCTTGTCCTTCGCCCACAATGCCGCCTTCAGCGCACCATGGGCAAAGATCATGCGGCTTTCCGACTTGTGCGCGAGCTCGATCCGCTCATAGGGGCCGGCGAAGATCACGGTGTGATCGCCGGTCGCGGTGCCGCCGCGCAGTGTCGCGAAACCGATGTCGCCGGGATTGCGCGCACCGGTATGGCCGTCGCGCGAGCGCACCGAGTGCTGCTCCAGGTTGATGCCGCGGCCCTCGGCGGCTGCCTTGCCGAGCATGTAGGCGGTGCCCGACGGCGCATCGATCTTCTGCTTGTGGTGCATCTCCAGGATTTCGATGTCGAAATCGTCGTCCAGAGACTTCGCCACCCGCTTCACCAGAGCGGCCAGCAGATTGACGCCGAGGCTCATATTGCCTGATTGCACCACCACCGCGCGCTTGGTGACGCTCTTGATCACGGCATCGTCGGACGCCGACAGGCCGGTGGTGCCGATGACATGAACGATGCCGCGCTCGGCGGCGATCGCCACATTGGCGATGGTCGCTGCCGGCACCGTGAAATCCAGGATGCCGTCGGCCTGGGCGGACATCGCCCACAGGTCCGCCGACAGCAGCACGCCATTGGCAGGCAGCCCCGCAAGCACGCCGGCATCCTGCCCGATCAGTTCGGAGCCCGGCGCTTCCAGCGCGCCGGCCAGCACGGCACCCGATGTCTCGGCAATGGTGCGCACGAGGGTGCGGCCCATCCGGCCGCCGGCCCCCGCAACGATCAATCGCATGTCAGCCATCGCTTGCACCCTTCTCAAAAGACCCCGCCTCTATAGGCGATGGGGCCGCCCTTGTCAGCCCGGCTGCGGGCCGTCATAGCCCTCGATGACGATCAGATCCGCCACGCTGTGGGGCGCGCGAATCGCGATCAGCCGCTGATATTCCGGTGAATTGAAGCAGGCCAGCGCCGTGGCGTAATCGGGGAATTCCAGCACCACATTGCGGCTGCGATGGTTGCCGCCTTCCCTGGCCTCAAACGGCCCGCCGCGCACCAGAAACTTGCCGCCGTATTTCGCGAACACCGGCCCGTTCTCCGCAACGTACTGCTTGTAGCCGTCGGGATTGTGCACATCGACACGTGCGATCCAGTAGCCTTTTGCCATTGTTCTTCTCCGTTCGTTGTTCGAGTCTCAACCAAGTGCGCCGGCGATTTCGGCAACGATTGCCTCGGCCGCCGCCTTCGGATCGGCCGCCGCAACCACCGGCCGCGCAACCACGAGGTAGTCCGCGCCCGCGGCGATCGCCTGCGCCGGCGTCATCACCCGCTTCTGATCGCCGGCATCGCTGCCGGTGGGACGAATTCCCGGCACCACCAGATCGCGCCCTGGACCGAGCAACTGTCGCAGCCGCGCGACCTCTTCGCCCGAACACACCAGACCGTCGACGCCGATCGCGTGCGCCTGTTTTGCGCGCGTCTCGACCAGCGCGGAGACGCCGAGGCGATAACCCGCATCCTGCATGTCGGTTTCGTTGTAGGAGGTGAGCACCGTGACGGCGAGAATCCTGAGCGAGGAGGCGCCGCGGCCCTCGACGGCGGCCTGCATGGTTTGCGGATAGGCGTGCACCGTGAGGAATGTGGCGCCGGATTTGGCGATACCTTCGACGCCGCGCGTCACGGTGTTGCCGATGTCGTGCAGCTTGAGATCGGCGAACACCTTCTTGCCGGCGTCCGCCAGCTTGTTGATCAGCGGCAGGCCGCCCGCGTAGGCGAGCTGGTAGCCGATCTTGTAGAAGGTCACGCTGTCGCCGAGCCGTGCGATCATGGCTTCGGCCGCCTCCACGCTCGGCAGGTCGAGGCCGACAATCAACCGGTCACGCACATCGATTTTGGCTGTCGGCATGGGCCTGATCCTTTCACATCATCTGTTGCGCGACGTCGATCAATTGCCGCGCCAGCGCGCGCAAGGCTTCGGCGTCGGCGGTGTCCTTCAATTGCGCGTTGTCGTCGAACGCACGATCCGCGCCCGACAGCGTAAACTGCCGGGGAATGACGGTGGCGCCGCAGCCGAGCGCCAGCACCTGCCGCAACGCCATCAGCGCTCGCAAGCCGCCGAATTGGCCCGCTGAGGCGGAGGCAATGGCAAAGGCGCGACTTTGAAACACCTGCAACGGCGGCTCGCCGCGTTCGCGCACCCGGCTGACCCAATCGATCGCATTCTTCAGCAGCGCCGGTACCGAGGCGTTGTATTCCGGGCTCACGATCAGCACGCCATGATGGGCGCCGATCATGCGCTTGAGGTCGAGCGCCTGATCGGGCACGCCGGACTGGACTTCCAGATCGGCGTCGTAGATCGGCAGCGGATAGTCGGCCAGCGAGATCCGCGTGACTTCGACACCGGCCAGCGCGATCTCCTTCGCCGCCACGGCTGCGAGGCCCGCATTGAACGAGCCGGCGCGGAGCGAGCCGGGAATAACGAGGATTTTGATCGCGGGCATCGGTTCCAAAACGCAGGGGACGCCGCGCCAGGCGCGGGATTATCCCTTGCGATACACCCAGACGCGCGCCGGCGGAAGGTTCATCCAGATCCGCTCCGAAGCCTGGGTGTGGACACCCGAGAGCGATTTGGGGATCGGCGGCGTCACCGAGTAGGTGAACTGGATGAAGGGCGCGCCCGGCGCCAGCGCCACGAAAGCGTCGCGGATCAGTTTCAGGCGGGTCCGCATCGGCTTGGTGACCAGCGGCAGGCCGGAGACCACCGCGGACGCGGGCTTGCTCATGACGTCCCACAGCGAATCGCGCAATGCATAGGCATCGCCCTGCACGATGGTCGCCTGCGGATAACGTTCCCGCAGCAGTGCGCAGAACCCGGGGTTGTATTCGACAAGCACCAGCCGCTTCTGGTCGACGCCGCGGGCGATCAGTGCGGTGGTGATGGCGCCGGTGCCGGGCCCAAGCTCGATGACCGGTGCATCCGAATGCGGATCGACGTACCGCGCCATGGTCCGTGCGAGCACTTTGCCCGACGGCATCACCGCACCCATGTGCAGCGGCTTCTCGATCCATGAGCGGAGAAAGCGAACTTCGTCGTCGAGACGAAGTGGCTTCTTCAGGACACGCACAGACGATTGCGGAGGCATATCGGGACCGGCAAAGCTGAAAGCGGGCGGGGCGGCGTCAGATTTTCGTCATAAATGGGTATCGCCGCACGCTGCCATGGTCAAGTTTTAGGCTCACGCGGTTCCGGCGCGCGGTCCGAAGAAGTCCTTGACCTTGGTGAAGAAACCTGAGGCTTCCGGCTGGGTATCGCCGGAGGACAGCTTTTCGAACTCGGCGAGCAATTCTTTCTGCTTCTTGGTCAGATTCTGCGGTGTTTCAACCACAACCTGGACATAGAGGTCGCCGGTCTGCCGCGATCGCAGCACCGGCATCCCCTTTGATGCGATGCGGAAACGCCGGCCGGACTGGGTTCCTGACGGCACTTTGACCTTGGTCTTGCCCTTGTCGATGGTCGGCACTTCGAATTCGCCGCCCAGAGCGGCCGTGATCATCGAAATCGGCACCCGGCAGTGCAGATCTGCCCCGTCGCGCTGGAATAGCTCGTGCGAGGCCAGCGAGAGGAAAATATAGAGATCGCCCGAGGGCCCACCGCGAACCCCGGCCTCGCCTTCACCGGCCAGGCGGATCCGCGTGCCGTCCTCGACACCGGCGGGAATGTTGACCGACAGCGTGCGTTCGCGCGTGACACGGCCGGAGCCGGAGCACGAGCCGCACGGATCCTCGATTACCTGACCGCGGCCCTGGCAACCCGGACAGGTGCGCTCCAGCGTAAAGAAGCCCTGCGCCTGGCGGACGCGACCGGCGCCGCCGCACATCGAACAGGCCTTCGGCCGTGTCCCGGTCTTGGCACCGGTGCCCGAACAGGATTCGCAGGTCACCGACACCGGAATGTGGATTTCGGCGGTCTTGCCGAGGAAGGCTTCCTCGAGGGTGATTTCCATGTTGTAGCGCAGATCGGCGCCGCGCTCGCGACCGCCGCTGCGGCCACCGCCGCGCTGCCCGGCCATGCCGAACAGATCCTCGAAAATGTCGGAGAACGATGAGGCGAAGCCCGCGCCGAAGCCGGCCCCACCGCCGCCGCCCATGCCCTGCTCGAACGCGGCATGGCCGAAGCGGTCGTAGGCGGCTCGCTTCTGGCCGTCCTTGAGGACCTCATAGGCCTCGTTGATTTCCTTGAAACGCACTTCACTGGACTGGTCGCCCGGGTTCTTGTCCGGGTGCCATTTCATCGCCAGCTTGCGAAAGGCGGTTTTCAGACCGGAGTCGTCAATGGAGCGTTCGACTTCCAGCGTCTCGTAATAACAGCGTTTCGACATCGAGTGACATGCTCGCAAAAACCTCCCCCGTGAGGGGGAGGTGATTGGTTATGAGGATTACGCTGACTTCTTGCCGTTCTTATCGTCATCGACTTCGGTAAATTCCGCGTCAACGACGTCGTCCTTGGCAGCGTCCTTCTTGGCGTCGGCCTCGGCCTGCTGGGCGTACATCGCCTCGCCGAGCTTCATCGACGCCTGGGCCAGGGTGTTGGTCTTGGCCTTGATCGCTTCGGCATCGTCGCCCTTCAGCGCTTCCTTGAGGTCGCTGACGGCATCCTCGATGGCGCGGCGCTCGGTCTCGGCGATCTTCGCGCCATGCTCGGCCAATGCCTTCTCGGTGGAATGCACCAGCGCGTCGGCATGGTTCTTGGCGTCAACCGCCTCGCGGCGCTTCTTGTCTTCCGCGGCGTTCGCCTCGGCGTCCTTGACCATCTTCTCGATGTCGCCTTCGGACAGACCGCCAGATGCCTGGATGCGGATCTGCTGTTCCTTGTTCGTCGCCTTGTCCTTGGCGGACACGTTGACGATGCCGTTGGCGTCGATGTCGAAGGTCACCTCGATCTGCGGCATGCCGCGCGGCGACGGCGGAATRCCCATCAGGTCGAACTGACCSAGCATCTTGTTGTCGGCCGCCATTTCGCGYTCGCCCTGGAACACGCGGATGGTCACCGCATTCTGGTTGTCTTCCGCGGTCGAGAACACCTGGCTCTTCTTGGTCGGGATCGTGGTGTTGCGCTCGATGATGCGGGTGAACACGCCACCCAGCGTCTCGATGCCCAGCGACAGCGGCGTCACGTCGAGCAGCAGCACGTCCTTGACGTCGCCCTGCAGMACGCCGGCCTGGATCGCCGCGCCGATGGCRACGACTTCRTCCGGGTTGACGCCCTTGTGCGGCTCCTTGCCGAAGAACTGCTTCACCACTTCCTGGATCTTCGGCATGCGGGTCATGCCGCCGACCAGCACCACTTCGCTGATTTCACCGGCGGAGAGGCCGGCGTCCTTCAGCGCCTTGCGGCACGGCTCGATGGTCTTCTCGACCAGGTCGTTGACCAGCGCCTCGAACTTGGCGCGCGTCAGCTTCATGGTCAGATGCTTCGGACCGGTCTGGTCCGCCGTGATGAACGGCAGGTTGATTTCGGTCTGCGTGGTCGACGACAGCTCGATCTTCGCCTTCTCAGCCGCCTCTTTCAGGCGCTGCAGGGCGAGCTTGTCGTTGCGCAGGTTGATGCCCTGCTCCTTCTGGAACTCGTCGGCCAGGTAGCCCACCAGACGCATGTCGAAATCTTCACCGCCGAGGAAGGTGTCGCCGTTGGTGGATTTCACCTCGAACACGCCGTCGCCGATTTCGAGCACCGACACGTCGAAGGTGCCGCCGCCGAGATCGTACACCGCGATGGTGCCCTGCTTGGCCTTGTCGAGGCCGTAGGCCAGTGCAGCCGCGGTCGGCTCGTTGATGATGCGCAGCACTTCAAGGCCGGCGATCTTGCCGGCGTCCTTGGTGGCCTGGCGCTGGGCGTCGTTGAAGTAGGCAGGAACGGTGATGACCGCCTGATCGACCTTGGCGCCGAGATGGGCTTCCGCGGTCTCCTTCATCTTCTGAAGGATGAAGGCGGAGACCTGCGAGGGTGAATAGGTCTTGCTGTCGGCCTCGACCCAGGCGTCGCCGTTGCCGGCCTTGACGATCTTGTAGGGAACGAGACCCTTGTCCTTCTCGACCATCGGATCGTCGTAGCGGCGGCCGATRAGGCGCTTCACYGCGAAGAACGTCCGCTCGGGGTTGGTCACCGCCTGGCGCTTGGCCGGCTGGCCGACCAGTCGTTCGCCGTCATCGGTGAAGGCGACAATGGACGGCGTCGTCCGCATGCCTTCCGCGTTCTCGATAACTTTCGGCGTTTTGCCATCCATCACGGCGACGCACGAGTTCGTGGTGCCGAGGTCGATACCAATGACCTTTCCCATGGTCCTCTAATCCTTCTTTTGCGGCAGGTCGGATGGGCCCTGACGGCACCCCGAACCGAACCCCCTCATTCATCACTTCTCCGCGACATGCGGCGCTCCGCCTCATATAGGAGGGGGGGTGCTGCCCGCAAGGACCGAAACGCAGGTCGGCCCTTGAAAGACGCGGAAGTTTCGCGCGTCGGCCCCGGGGGCGTGCGCGTTCCGCCTCTGTCCCGGGCCTTCGTTAAGACCCTTTAAATCAAGGGCGCTGTCAATCAAGCCCTCCCCGGCGGAGCGGCCGTCGCCGCCCTTGGCCCCCCGGCCGATCGAACTGGAAGGCCCATCCGGCAAGACCTAGTCCGCGAGGCGCTGTCAGCGGAGCCTGAAAGGAGATACTGAGAAATGCATCGCGATCCGCGGCCTTCCGTCCCATCATCCGCACCACGGAACGGCCTTATTGCAATCACATGAGACCTGCCATGAGACATCTCCGCTCGATCGCCTTCGTCCTCGTCTGCGTTGCCGCAAGTCTCGCCTCAAATCTCGCCTTCGCCGCCGATCCGACCTTTCCCAAGGGATCGCGGGTCGGCCTGGTTCCGATTGAGGGTCTTTCCACCGCGACGACCTTCCCCGGATTCGAGGCGACCGACCAGCGCGTCAAGGTGGTGGTCACCGAGCTGCCCAAGGAAGCCTTCGCCTCGGTCGAGGCCGCCTTCAAGGCCGACCCCGCGCCTGCCAATCGGCCGAAGCTCGAGCCGTTCGAGCTGGCATCCGGCAACAAGGCCTACATCACGCGCGAGACCGCGGTGGACGAAGGCACCAATGTCCGGCGCTTCTCCCTGCTGGTCGCCGGCCCCGCCTTCTCCGGTTATGTCGCGGCGCAGGTCCCCGACAATGCCGCCGCGGCCTATTCGGACGAGGCCGTGCGCAAGATGCTCGCGACCACCACGCTGCGCACCGACGTGCCGCCCGAAGAGCAGCTCGACCGGCTGCCGTTCAAGATGACCGAGCTCGGTTCGTTCAAGACCATGCGCACGCTGCCGATGGGCACCACGGTGCTGCTGACCGACGCGACCGAGGAGGAAAACCTCGACACCGCGCCCTACATGCTGATCGGCCTGATGGCGAACGGCCCGGCGACGCCGGACGACCGCGGCCGCTTCGCCCAGCAGATCGCCGCCGCACTGCCCGGCTTGCGCGACGCCCGCATCACATCGTCGGAGCCGATGCGGATCGACGGTACCGCCGGATACGAGACGCGGATCGAAGCCGTCACCGGCAAGGACAATGCGCCGGTCACGGTGGTGCAATGGCTGCGCTTTGGCGGCGCGAACACGACCCTGCGGATCGTCGCCGGCGCCAAGCGCGACGAGTGGCTGCCGGCGTTCACCCGCTTCCGGGCCGTGCGCGACGGCATCGCGCCGCGCTAAGCCTCCTTGCGGAGGTGACGCCTGCCTGACAGCCGACACCAAGATTTGGTCTTGTGATTCAACGGCCGCCTGTTGATTATCGAGCCGTCATTGGGCGGAGGCTTTGCGATGTTCGACAGACGGCAATTTCTCGGCGGACTGGGTGGGATGGCAGCGATGGCCGGCATTTCGACAAAGGCGGGCGCGGCTGACAAGGTGAAGGCCGACGACGCGTCGGTCCTGATCGTGGTCGACGTGCAGAATTGCTTCCTGCCGGGCGGCAGCCTCGCGGTGAAGAACGGCGACCAGGTGATTCCGGTGATCAACCAGCTCGCCAAGGGATTCACCAACGTCGTGATGACCCAAGACTGGCACACGCCGAACCATGTTTCATTCGCCTCGAGTCACCCCGGCAAGAAACCGTTCGAGGTGATCGACCTCGACTACGGCAAGCAGGTGCTGTGGCCGGACCATTGCGTGCAGGGCACCGATGGCGCGGCGCTGTCGAAGGATCTCGCCATCCCGCAGGCCCAGCTCGTGATCCGCAAGGGCTTCCACAAGGACGTCGACAGCTATTCGGCGTTCATGGAGGCTGACGGCAAGACCACCACCGGACTGAGCAGCTATCTCAAGGCCCGCAAGATGAAGCGCGTGTTCGTCACCGGGCTCGCCACCGATTTCTGCGTGGCCTGGACCGCGCTCGACGCCCGCAAGGCCGGCTTCGATACCTATATCGTCGAGGACGCCTGCCGCGGCATCGATACCAAGGGATCGCTGGCCAAGGCCTGGCACGACACCAACAAGGCGGGCGTGAAGCGGATACAGTCCGCCGACATCGCGTTTTCCTGAAGCGGCTGCGCGGGCACGAACGGCGCGGCGCCGGGCTGCGCGCGAATCCGACGCGTCAGGATCGTTGCGTTACGTCTCGGCCTTGATCATTCCGTCACGCAGCGCCTGAACCTTGTGGTTGAGGTCGATCATCTCCGGCACCGTCAAACCGGAACGACTCAAGAGCGTGTCCGTGAGACAGCCGGTCTTCGGGTGAAGGTTGCTTCCCTTTGGGGTCAGATGGACCTGCACCTGGCGCTCGTCCGAGGTGCTGCGCTGCCGCGTCACGAACCCCGCGCTTTCCAGCCGCTTCACCGCCGGCGTGATCGTGCTCGGCTCGAGTGCCAGCCGGTCGGCGATGGCCGTGATGGTCAGGGCATCCGTTTCCCAGAGCGCGCTCAGCACCAGATACTGGGTGTAGGTGATGCCGAGTGCGTCGAGCATCGGCTTGTAGACCCGGTGAATGGCAATGGACGCCGAGTAGATTGAGAAGCACAGCTGGCTGTCCAGCGGCACAGTCGGGGCATCGGCCATCGCTATCTCCTCGATTTGATTGAACTTATATCCCTTACCACAAAAAATGATATCGCGATAAAGAAATCGCTTTACAAGCCCTGCGCTCCGTCGTATCAAATAATTATCGCGATAACAATTATCGCAGCAACAAAGAGGAGATACGCCGATGACCAAGTCCCTGATTGTCGCCGCTGCCGCCACGCTCGCAATGGCCGCCGCCACCCTCAGCCCCGTTCACGCCGCGCCGGCCCGGGCCAAGAACATCGTCCTTGTCCATGGCGGCTTCGTCGAYGGCTCCGGCTGGCAGGGCGTCTACAACATCCTGAAAAAGGATGGCTACAACGTCACGATCGTGCAGAACCCGACCACGACGCTGGCCGATGACGTCGCCGTCACCCGCCGCGCGATCGCCCAGCAGGACGGTCCCGTCGTTCTGGTCGGCCATTCCTATGGCGGCGTGGTGGTCAGCGAAGCCGGCACCGACGACAAGGTGAAGGCCGTGGTCTACATCGCCGCGTTCGCACCGGACAAAGGCGAGTCCGTCTCATCGCTGATCGCCAATCCGCCGGCCGGCGCGCCGGTGCCGCCGATCCTGCCCCCGGTCAACGGCTTCCTGTTTCTCGACAAGGCGAAATTCGCTGCGTCCTTTGCCGCCGATGTCGACGCCAAGACCGCAGCCTTCATGGCCGACTCGCAGGTTCCGTGGGGTGTGGAAGCTCTCGGCGGCGCGGTGACCAATCCGGCCTGGAAGAGCAAGCCCAGCTATTACCTGGTCGCCACGAATGACCACATGATCCCCCCGCCCGCCCAGCGGATGATGGCGAAGCGCGCCGGAGCAACGGTGGTCGAAGCCGCCGGAAGCCACGCCGTCTACGTCTCCAAGCCGCAAGCTGTCGCCGCCCTCATTGCGCAGGCCGCGAACGCAAAGTGAAATCTGCGAAAGTGACGTACGCAACGTCGGGTTAAGTGAAAGGGCCTCCATTCGATCTGAATGGAGGCCCTTCGCGTTTGCGTTTTTTGACGCTCAAGGATCAGCTGGTGATGTCGGTGGTCGGCGCCGGCTTCGGGCCGCCCTTGGCCACGCCGACCAGCGCAGGACGCAGAATGCGCTCGCCGATCTTGTAGCCCGCCTGCACCACCTGGACCACGGTGCCCGTCGGCACCGATGCATCGGGCACCTCGTACATCGCCTGCTGGAAGTTCGGATCGAACTTCTCACCGGTCGGATCGAACTTCTTGACGCCGTTCTTTTCCAGTGTCGAGTGCAGCGAGCGCTCGGTCAGCTCGACGCCCTCGATCAGCGCCTGCAGGCCGGGATCGGCCGCGGCGCGGGCTTCCGCGGGAACCGCGTCCAGCGCGCGCTGCAGATTGTCCGCAATATCGAGCACGTCGCGCGCAAACGACGAGATGCCGTAGCTGCGTGCGTCCGCCACTTCCCTGGTGGTGCGCCGGCGCAGGTTTTCCATTTCCGCCAGCGTGCGCAGCACCTTGTCCTTGGCCTCGGCAACGTCGCGGGTGAGCGCTTCGACCGACCCCTCTTCCGGATCGTCCGGCATGACATAGGGCTTCGACACCACCGGCTCCGCTGCAGTTGCTGCGTTGTCCAGGTCGTCGGGATTTTTATGGCCGTTCGCTTCGGTCATTACTCCGCCTTCTCAAAAGTTCTTGTACAAACTCAAGCCCGCATATCAGGGCTCCGGGCCTGAAAATCAAGCTCCAGATTTGCCGGGAACCGGAGGTTTCGCCGCCTTCGCGGGCCGCGGCGTCATCTCCAGGTCACTTGATCAAGTGACCTGGTCAGGTCATTTGGCGAAATCATTTGCCCAGCATCTGGCTGACGATGCGGGCGGCATAATCCACCATCGGAATCACCCGCGCATAGTTGAGCCGGGTCGGGCCGATGACGCCGAGCACGCCGACAATGTGTCCGGCAGCGTCGCGATAGGGCGCAATGATGGTGGACGATCCCGACAGCGAAAACAGCTTGTTCTCGGAACCGATAAAAATGCGCACGCCCTCGGCGCGCTCCGCGCGTCCCAGCAGATCGATGACGCCGCGCTTGGTCTCCAGATCATCGAACAGCAAACGCACCCGCTCCAGATCCTCCATCGCATGGAGATCTTCCAGCAGGTTGGCGTGGCCGCGCACGATCAGTTGCCGCTCGTCGCTGGCGCCGCCCGACCAGCTGGCAAACCCGGCGGCGACGATTTTTTGCGTCAATTGATCGAGCTCGCTGCGGCTGTGCGCCAGCGCGCTTTCGAGCTCGATACGGGCTTCCGCCAGTGTCCGGCCGCGAATCCGGGCGTTGAGGAAATTCGACGCCTCGATCAGCGCCGACGCCGGCACGCCGGGCGGCAACGCCAGCACGCGGTTCTCGACCTGGCCGTCTTCCGCGACCAGCACCACCAGCGCCTGCTCGGGCTCCAGCCGCACGAATTCGATGTGTTTGAGCCGGACGTTGGACTTTGCTGTCAGCACCACGGCGGCGGCGCGGGTCAAGCCGGACAGCCGGCTCATCGCCTCGTTGAGCGCCGCTTCGACCGACTGCGCCTTGTTGACGGACGCGAGTTGCGCCTCGATCGATTGCCGCTCCGGTTCGCTGAGATCTCCAACCTGCATCAAGGCGTCGACGAAAAAGCGCAGGCCGAGTTCCGTCGGCAGCCGGCCCGCCGAGGTGTGCGGCGCGTAGATCAGCCCGAGCTGCTCCAGGTCCGACATCACGTTACGGACCGAGGCGGGCGACAGCGGCAGCGTGATCAGGCGCGAGATGTTGCGCGAGCCCACMGGCTCGCCGGTCGCCAGATAATTCTCGACGATTTGCCGGAAAATATCGCGCGATCGCTCATTGAGCTGCGCCAGCCCCGGGTTTGGCGTGATCAAATGACCGATCGGATCGTGGTGGACCACGGCTCACTCCTTTGCGGTGACCCCATTTGTTCATATTCCCCGGCAGTTTCAAGCCTTTGAATAGGGCCTGGAATACGACTTGGAACAGGGCTGACCAGTCCCACCCGTTTCAGCCCTTGCCGCTGGGGGCCCGCCCCCCTAAAAGCACCGCGAGATCAAGATATCCCTGTTTCCGGAGGACTTCCCCATGCGGCCAAGCCGCCGTGCGCCCGATGAGCTGCGCCCCGTGTCGCTGGAACGCGGCGTGGTCAAATACGCCGAAGGTTCCTGCATGGTGAAATTCGGCGACACCCATGTGCTGGTCACCGCCACACTGGAAGAGCGCCTGCCGCCATGGCTCAAGGGCCAGGGCCGCGGCTGGGTCACCGCCGAATACGGCATGCTGCCCCGCGCGACGCTGGAGCGCACCCGGCGCGAGGCCTCCGCCGGCAAGCAGGGCGGGCGTACCGTCGAGATCCAGCGCCTGATCGGCCGCTCGCTGCGTGCCATTGTCGATCTCGAAGCGCTGGGCGAACGCCAGATCACAGTCGACTGCGACGTGATCCAGGCCGATGGCGGCACCCGCACGGCATCGATCACCGGTGCCTGGGTGGCACTGGCGGATTGCCTGACCTGGATGAAGAGCCGCAACATGATCCGCGGCGAGGTGCTGCGCGACAATGTCGCCGCGGTGTCATGCGGCATCTATCAGGGCACGCCGGTGCTCGATCTCGACTACGCCGAGGACTCCGAGGCCGACACCGACGCCAATTTCGTCATGACCGGCGATGGCCGCATCGTCGAGGTGCAGGGCACCGCCGAGAAGACGCCGTTCACCCAGGACGAATTCCTGAAACTGCTGGCGCTGGCGCAAAAGGGCGTGGCGCGGCTGGTGGACCTGCAAAAAATGGCGGTGGCGTAACGCGCCGCGGCGCGGACCCGCTGGACTTCATATCAAGCCGAGCCTCCCGACATCAAACCAGGTGGCACGCTTCGCTCTCCGGGCCCGCCGCGGCCCGGATCATGATAGGATTCGTTTCATGCATCGCCGAATCACCGGACGCCTCGTGATCGCGACCCACAATCCCGGCAAGCTCGCCGAGATGCGCGAGTTGCTGGCGCCGCACGGCGTCGAGGCGGTGTCCGCCGGCGAGCTCGGCCTGCCGGAACCGGAAGAGACCGGCACAACCTTCCGCGCCAATGCGGCGATCAAGGCGATCGCCGCAGCGCGAGCGACCAACCTCCCGGCCTTCGCCGACGATTCCGGGCTTGCTGTCGATGCCCTCGACGGCGCCCCCGGGATCTATTCGGCGCGCTGGGCCGGCGAGAGCAAGGACTTCAACGCCGCCATGGCGCAGGTGGAACGGCTGCTGCAGGAACGCGGCGCGAGCACGCCGGACCGGCGCAAGGCGCACTTCGTCTCCGCGCTGTGCGTCGCGTGGCCGGACGATCATCTCGAAGAGGTCGAAGCGCGGGTCGACGGCACGGTGGTGTGGCCGCCGCGCGGCACCGCGGGCTTCGGCTACGATCCGTTCTTCCTGCCGGATGGCCATGACCGCACCTTCGGCGAAATGACCAGCGTGGAAAAACACGGCCTGCCGCCGCACGGCCTGGGCTTGTCGCACCGCGCCCGCGCCTTCGTGAAATTGCAGSAGCTGTGTCTTTTGCAGGAGAAATCCCAGGAGAAACCCGTTGGCAAATCCTGACACGCGGGCGGCTTTCGGCGTTTATGTGCACTGGCCGTTCTGCCTGTCGAAATGCCCGTACTGCGATTTCAACAGCCATGTGCGCCATGCGCCGGTTGACGAGGAGCGCTACGTGCGCGCCTTCACGCGCGAGCTCGAGACCACCGCCGCGCGCACGCCGGGGCGAACGGTGTCCTCGATTTTTCTCGGCGGCGGCACGCCGTCCTTGATGAAGCCGCAGACCGTCGGCGCCGTGCTCGATGCCATCGGCAGGAACTGGTCAGTCGCCAGCGACGTGGAAGTCACGCTGGAGGCCAATCCGACCAGTGTGGAAGCGACACGGTTTCGCGGCTATCGCACCGCCGGCGTCAACCGCGTCTCGCTTGGCGTGCAGGCGCTCGACGACGCCTCGCTGAAGGCGTTGGGCCGTTTGCACACCGCGCAGGAAGCGCTCGATGCCGTCAAGATCGCGCGCAGCGCGTTCGATCGTTACTCGTTCGACCTGATCTATGCGCGTCCCGACCAGACGCCGCAGATGTGGACGGCTGAGCTGAAGCAGGCGATCTCGGAAGCCGCCGAACATCTCTCGCTCTATCAGCTCACCATCGAACCGGAGACGCCGTTCTTCGGCCTGCATGCCGCCGGCAAACTCAAGACGCCGGATGAAGCCGTCGCCCGCGCGCTCTATGACGTGACGCAGGAGGTCTGCGCCCAGCACGGCCTGCCGAGCTACGAGATCTCCAACCACGCGCGGCCCGGCGCGGAGTGCAAACACAACCTGGTCTATTGGCGCGGCGACGAATATGCCGGCGTCGGCCCCGGCGCCCATGCCCGCCTCGACATCGACGGCGTGCGCCATGCCATCGCCACCGAAAAGCGCCCCGAGACCTGGCTGATGCGGGTCGAGGCCAGCGGCGACGGCATATTGACCGACGAATTGCTCAACAGCGAAGAGCGCGCCGACGAATTCCTGCTGATGGGCCTGCGGCTGGTGGAAGGCATCGATCCGCAGCGCTATGCGGCGCTGGCGGGACGGCCGCTCGATCCGGCGCGCATCGCGCTGCTGCGCGACGAAGGCGCCATTGTCGTCGATCCCAGCGGCCGGCTGCGGGTGACGCAGGACGGATTTCCGCTGCTTGATGCGGTGGTGGCGGATCTGGCGGCGTAGCAAAAGTCTCAGCGGAAAAATTGAGCGTCACGACGCGCGCCTCTTCTCCGTTCGCGCCTGCCGAATTCAGGCGCCCACCACTGCTGTAGGAAACGAAAGCATCACCACCCACTTTGTCATCACCGGGCTTGTCCCGGTGATCCCGCTTAGGGAGGCAGTGCGCCCCTAAGCGGGGTTGCCGGGACAAGCCCGGCAACGACAAAGGAAGATAGCTCGCACGCGGGGAGAGGTAATTTTTTTATGTCGCAAACGTCTTCGGCGAACCGGCCACGGCCTGTCCGCCGCCGGACGCCACGCGCATCACCGCGAGGCCGCGCTCATTGGTGCCGTCGCTGCGGAAACGGAACAGGCCGTCGATGCCGGCGAAGCCCGATGAATTGAGCAGCACGTCCGACGAGAAACGCTGGCCGCCCTGGGTGCGCGCCAATGCGGCGACCAGGGCCACCGCGTCATAGGCGAGCGTCGCGGTACGCACCGGCTGCTGGCCGTACTTGCTGCTGTAGCGGCCGGCGAACGAGCGGAAACCCGCGGGATCGGGCGCGGCATAGAGGCCGCCCTGCAACGAGGCACTGTTGAACACGCGCGGGTTGTCCCACAGTCCGGTGCCGAGCATCTGCACGCGCTTCAAATTCGCACCACTTGCCACCAGCGCATCGGCTGTCGCCACCAGCGAATCGCCGTCGTCGGCCATGAACAGGGAGTCCGCGGTGCCGAGCGCGGCCGCGACATTGCGCACCGCCGTCGAACGATCGGTGCCGTATTTCTCGAAGGCGACGATGCGGCCGCCGCGGCGGCCGACCGCCTGTTTGAATGCGGCTTCGACCACGCTGCCATAGGCGTTTTCCGGCAGCAGCGCCGCGAACGAGCGTTTTCCCGTGCCTGCCGCATAATCGATAATTCGATTGACGTCGGACTCCGGCAGGAAGCTGAGCAGGTAGACGCCGCGGCCCGCCACGCTCGAATCGGTCGAGAACGCGATCATCGGCACGTTGCGTGTGCGGGTCAGTTGCGACGCCGGCGGCACCGACTGCGCGAACAGCGGGCCGAGAATGATTTCGGCGCCTTCATCGAGCGCCTGTTGCGCCCCCTGCTGCGCACCTTGCGGATTGCCGCCGTCATCCTTGACCAGGAGCTGGATATTCGGATTCTGGAATTCAGCCAGCGCCATTTCCGCGGCATTCTTCATCGACTGCGCGGCGACGCCGGCATTGCCTTGTCCCGACAGCGGCAGGATCAGACCGACCTTGACCTGGCCGGTGCCGACGGACGTCGGCTGCTGCGGCGGCCCGGACGGACCGGGCGGCGGCGAATCCTGCCAGGGCAGGTTCGACGAGATCGTGTTCCAGCCCGATTGCATGCTGGAACAGCCGGCGACCAGCGGAGCGCCCAGCAGCAACCCAAGCGCAGACCGCCGGGTGGAACCCCGGCGCGGGGTCAGCGGATCATGCGGGGCAGCCATCGAATCTCTTTCCTTGCCCTCGCCGGATCGAGATACGAGGCACCGTCCCCGATCTGAAACGAGATTGGGGCATATTGTCGTCCATTCGTTAAGCAAGGCAAAAGGATTTTAACCACCGCAGACCAAGGAGTTACGCCATAATCGCATAGCTTTTAGGCAAGAGCAGGGTCCAATCCGGAAACCGCTCTCCCTTTTCGGACGCTTGGACTTGATTTGCTTTGACGCGTTTTCTTTACGCGAACCGGTGTCCACTTCGCTCGAAAACGCTCTAGATTGGCAATCATGCGCGCCCGCCCCCAGTCCACACCCGCTCCGACCGATCCATCCGCTGCCGAGGCCCGGACCTTCACCCTGGCCGGGCACGTGCTGGTCGCCCCCAAGGCCGCGGCGGGCCTGCACCTGGTGGCCACCCCGATCGGCAATCTCGGCGATATCACGCTCCGCGCGCTGGAAACCCTGGCCGGCGTCGACATCATCGCCTGCGAAGACACCCGTGTGACCCACCGCCTGGTCGATCGTTTCGGCATCAAGGCCACGCTGAAGCCCTATCACGAGCACAATGCCGCGCTCGCCCGGCCGGTGATCCTGCAGCATCTGGCCCAGGGCGCCGCGATCGCGCTGGTGTCCGATGCCGGCACGCCGCTGATTTCCGACCCCGGCTTCAAGCTGGTGCGCGAGGTGGCCGCCGCGGGTTATGCCGTGAACACCCTGCCTGGGCCCTCCTCGCTGCTGGCGGCCTTGACGGTGGCGGCGCTGCCGACCGACCGGTTCTTTTTCGAGGGGTTCCTGCCCTCGAAGCAGGGCGCGCGCCGGACCCGGATCGGCGAACTGGCATCCCTCGACGCCACGCTGGTGCTGTTCGATTCCGGCAACCGCGTCCAGGACAGCTTGCGGGATCTCGCGGACATCCTCGGCAGCCGCGACGCCGCGATCTGCCGCGAGATGACCAAGCTGCATGAAGAGGTGCGGCGCGGGTCGCTGGCCGATCTCGCGGCCGCCGCGGATGGCCTGGAGACCCGCGGCGAATTCGTGCTGGTGGTCGGGCCGCCGCAGGCCGCGGCCCGGATCATGCCGCAGGCGGATCTCGACGAGCTGTTGCGCAGCTCGCTCGCGCGCGACAGCGTCAAGGATGCGGTGGCGCATGCGGTGGAAGTCTCCGGCCGGCCGCGGCGCGAGATCTATGCCCGGGCGCTCGAACTGGCCAAAGAGCGCAACAATGACCAAGCCTGAGGACGCTGCCCAAGAATCAGCTACCCAAGAATCAAAAGCGCCCGCGCCCGCGCGCGTGATCGCGTTCCAGACCGGTATTTCGGCGGAGAGCCGCGCCAGCGCCTACCTGCTGGCGAAGGGTTATCGCATTCTCGCCCGCCGTTTCCGCACCCGTTACGGCGAGATCGACATCGTGGCCCGGCGCCGCAATCTGCTCGCCTTTGTCGAGGTCAAGGCCCGCGCCACCCTGGACGACGCCGCCTATGCCATCACGGCGCAGCAGCGCCAGCGCATCATCGCGGCCGCCGAGGCCTGGCTGATGAGCCATCCCGAACACGCCAATTTCGATTGCCGCTTCGACGCCATCCTGATCGCGCCGAAATCGCTGCCGCGCCACCTGACCGCGGCGTTCGACGCCAGCACCTGAAACACCTCATTTGAGATCCTGCGAGACCCTAGCAACATCGCACCCCAGCGCCCAAATTGACCTGCATCTGACGCCTTCGTCACTCGAGACCCGGACATCCTCATGAAGCTGAATATCGCCGTCCAGATGGACCCCATCGCGCGCATCAACATCCGCGGCGATTCCACCTTTGCCATGCTGCTGGAGGCGCAGAAGCGCGGACACACCATCTCCTATTACACTCCGGACAAGCTCTCGTTGCGCGGCGAGGACGTGGTGGCGCCGGTGCAGCCGCTGGCGGTGCGTGACGAGGAGGGCAATCATTTCACCCTCGGCGAAGCGAAGCGGACCCATCTCGCGTCGTTCGACGTGATCCTGCTGCGGCAGGATCCGCCGTTTGACCTCGCCTACATCACGACCACGCATCTGCTGGAGCGGATCCATCCCAAGACGCTGGTGGTCAACGATCCGGCCAGCGTGCGCAACGCGCCGGAAAAGATCTTCGTCACCGAATTCTCCGACCTGATGCCGCCGACGCTGATCTCGCGCGACGTCGACGAGATCAATGCGTTCCGCGCCGAACACGGCGACGTGGTGATGAAGCCGCTGTATGGCCACGGCGGCTCGGCGGTGTTTCGCATCATGCCCAAGGACATGAATTTCGGCTCGCTGCACGACATGTTCTCGGTAACCTTCCGCGAGCCCTGGGTGATCCAGCGCTTCCTCCCCGAGGTCAGGGCTGGCGACAAGCGCATCATCCTGGTCGACGGCGAATTCGCGGGCGCGGTCAACCGCGTGCCGGCGGAGAACGACCTGCGCTCCAACATGGTGCGCGGCGGCGCAGCAAAGGCCACCGATCTCAGCCCCAGGGAACGCGAGATCTGCGAACGGCTGGGACCGGCGCTGCGCGCGCGCGGACTGCTGCTGGTCGGCATCGACGTGATCGACGGCCACCTGACCGAAATCAACGTGACGTCGCCGACCGGCATTCGCGCCATCGCCCGTGTCGGCGGACCGGATGTCGCCGCCATGGTCTGGGATGCCATCGAACACAAACGCACCTGATCCCCCCTGACCCGCGCCGCCTTAATCAATTGCTGACGACCTTGTGGCATTCAAATTGACGGGGTGAGGGTCGGGTCAGTACGTACGCCACGCGGGCACGCGGTTTCGGCGCGGTCCCGACGCTTAGAGGGCGCGTGGCGGGGTTCAGCAGTCTATGGCGATTGAGGTTTTCACCGGAACGGCGATACCGCGCGATCTGTCGACGGCCGCAATGGAATATCTGTGGGCCAAGTGGCGCACGCTGAACGGCACCAACACCCTGACACTGCAGCGACTGATCGATGAAACGGATCGACCGTTGCGCGACCGCTGCATTCACCTGGTGCCCGCAGGCAACGATTTCGCTTATGTCTATGTCGGCGAGGCGATGCTGGATTTCGTCAAGCGCGGCCCGACCGAGACGCTGCTGATGCGCGACGACAGTGTCGTGTCCCGGGATCTCGCCGAGGTCTATCGCCGGGTGGTCCGTGAGATGACCCCCGTGTTCATCCGCTTCACCGGCGCCCGCTCCGCACCCGGCACCATTTGGCATCAGGTCATTTTCCCGATCCCGATTGCCGGCAGTTCGGTGATGCTGGTGAGCTATTCGGAGCTCGTCAGCCACCAGCTCGAAATCTATGAGCATCTGTTCCGCACGGCTCCCGACGCGATCGCGGTGGCCTCCCCGATCACCAATGACGCAGGCCACGTCACCGATGGCTGGGTGCTGATGATGAACGATCGCGCCCGCGAGCTGTTGAGATTCACGGGGCCGCTCGGCAACCTGCGTCTCAGCGCGCTGCCGCAGTTCACCGGAATCGACCTGTGGGGCCGGATCTACGCGCCGCGGTCGGCCCTGACCACGACCTTGATGACGGCACCCGACTTCAACATCGAGATCCTGCGTTTCCCGCGCGTGTTCGGGCTGCGCCTGACCCCGAAGCCGCCCGCCATCCTGGACGATGCGGTGACGCTGGCGTCGCAGCCGTTTGACAGCGAACCGGTGCTGTAAGGCAGGTATGCAGCGAACGGCAGCTTGAGAATACCCTGCCCCAGGACAATAAGTCCGCAAAGACTCGCTAGTCGCGCTTCTGGACCGTCGGCGCGACGACCGGCTTGGCATCACCGAACATCGCCGGATCGATGGTCAATTGAAAGCGCTGGAAGCGCCAACCGTCCGCTGTACGCTTGACGACGCAATCGCCGCCCGCCGTTGCAATCGCCACCGGCCCGGTCGCGATGTTCATCTTGGTGATGTAGAAACGATAGCGGGCACCGTCCTCGTGCGCGTCGATGACGTGATTGGTCAGAAAATGACGCACGCCATCCTCCTTGCCGGCGGCGATGTGGCGCGTGATGAAATCCTTCACGGCGGCCGGCCCGACGAACTCGCCATAGGGAGCGACGAAAACACCGTCATCGGCAAAGCCGGCAGCGAATCCAGCGGCATCTTCGCTATCGAGCCCGATATAGGCCCGCGCGGCGAGTTCCTGGACTTCAATCTTGTCGTCAGTCGTGATGGTCATTGATGGTCTCCTGGTTTGAGGAATGGGATCAGGCGGACGCGATCTGCTTTCGCAGTAGTTCGTTGAAGGGGGCACCAACCTTCTGAACGGCATGTCCGGCTCCCGGCAGGTGGTGACATTCGAGGTTCAGCAAGCCTGCAAGCCGCATGCTGATGCCGTCGAAGGCTTCGCTCCAACCACCGGTGACGACAAGCTTCGGGTAGGACGCATCCGCCACCGCACCAATCGGGACATCCACGCGCCAGGGCCGCTCGGTGATGAGATTGACGGCCGCGTCCGCGACCGGCGCTGGAAGCGGGTCGGGCAGTGGCATGTTCATCTCAAGTGCCGCCACGAACCCGGTCACAAAGGCATGAAGCTCGGTCGGATCCGCGACGGCCCAATGGGCCTTCAGCGCCTCCGACACCCGGCGCACGGCGGGCAAATCGCTCGCGAGCGCGAATGCCGGCGGCTCGATCACCGTGAGCGATCTGACGAGGTCGGGGCGTCGTCCGGCAGCATTCATGGCGACGATGCCGCCCATGGATGTTCCGACAAGATGAGCACCGCTCCCCAACAATTCGACGACATCCTCCGCATCACGAAGCACGTCCACCGCATTGATTCGACATGTGCCGCCGTACCCTCGGCGGGTCATGACGGAGAGGGAGAAGGAATCCGCGAGCGCCTTCTGCTCGCCGAACGCGGCGGCACCGACCGCGAGGCTGCCATGGACCAGGACGATCCGTTCTCCGCCACTACCCCAGTTTTCAACTGCATAGGTCATCGAAATTTTCCCGTTTCTGTTGACGGATTCCGGTCGCAGGCACGCCCGACGGGGCCTTGCGCGGATCTCCGATGTTGCGTTTGAGCTGTGCCGCTATTTCCGAAACTGCGTGCGCGCGGGTGCGGCGCCGGGCGCATCGGGCGCCCACAGCCGGTAGCTCAGGCTGGCGAAGACAGTGAAGCCTTTCGAGACGGCCGCTCTGTCGATGCCGGACACAGGCGTCCCTCCGGAGGCACGGCCCGATACTTCCTGCGTCCCCCAGACGTTCAATGAGGCGGGGCCGAAATTATATCCGACCAACGCACCGGCTCCCCAGATGTCATAACGATTGACGTTGATAGCGCCTGCGTAGAACGCGCTGGACCGGTCGTCGCTCACCTGTCCCACGTAGTAAGCAACGGGACCGAACGTCCAGTTGCCGACCGTTTTGGTCGCTGTGAATTCGGCATGAAGAACGTTGCCGCTTGTATAGCCAGTCACGGAGTTGGCCGTATTGATCTCTTCAAAGACATTGGCCGTGAGATTCCAGCCATCCTTGAAGTACGAAATCACGAGGTTCGGCTGGAAGGTCCACCAAGGGGCCCCAACGTTTCCGAGCCCCGAAGGACCGGACGTCGTACCCGTCGGCATCCACATGCCGAAGCCCGCTTTGGCGTAAAAACCGCTGTCACCCAGCTTCCAGCTCAACTCGACCGGCGCCAAAAACGTGTTGTGCATGCCCGCTGGATTGACGTTCACCGGCGAGCCGACGTCGACCATCATGAACGGCTGGACGATAACCGCGTTGTAGCTTGCTCCCAGCACTGTCCATCCGGGCACCCAGAGCAGCCCCGCGGCCGCGGCTGCGATATGAACCGAGGTTTTATCGCCTCCGGCGTTGGGCGCACCAGGGCCAACAAGCGATCCCGAATAAGCCACCGCCTGATCAAACATATAGAGACCCGGTGGCGGTGTGACCGCGGCATTCCCCAGCACAAGGCCCGGCTTCTGCGCCGAGCCGATATAGCCGGCCTCAAACGCGGCAGCGGGCCTGAGGGCCATCGTCAGCCCCACCGTCAATGCGGTCGCAAACATCCGTCTGGAAAGCATGTCCCCCTCCGATCCAACTCCCCGCTCTGATCGCCGAACCGCGACGGCAGAGTTCATTGACCGGAGTGTTGGACGGAGAAGGAGGAGGCGCTAGCGAGAGCACGAAGATGATTATCGGAATCGTGCAGTTTTTTCCCGAGCGTCTTCCGGCGTCAGGAGCCCCGCTTTGCAAGCACGGCGGAAGGCTTTTCGCCAAACCTGTCCTTGAACTGGGCCGAAAAATCTCCGAGGTGGAAGAAGCCCCATTGCAGCGCGACGTCCGTGACCGCGACGCTGCCGGGCGCGGACGATGAGAGAATTGCGTGGACCCGATCGAGCCGTTCTGCACGCAGCCAACGACCAGGTGAGGTTGCCAGATCGCGCTGAAATGCAGCCTGGAGGCTGCGCAGGCTCAGGCCGCAGTGTCGCGCGACTTCGCTTAAACGAATCGAATCGCCGATGTGCTCCCGCATATAGTCCATGGCCCTGCGCACGTGCGCCGCCGGCGCGGGCCGAGCGGCCGCGGAAATCGCGGCGCTGAAATTGTTCGGTTGCGCAACGAGCAGGGACTCGATGATCAGTTCTTCGAGCCGGATGAACATCTTCGGGCGCGCCAGCGCTTCGCTGAACATGGACAAGCTGGCCGCCGCTTCGAGAAGCTTGTGCCAGAAAGCCGGGATGGTGCGGAGCGCCAAGTCGAAATGAACCGGCGCCGACTTTTCCGCACCGAGCAAGTTCGCGCAAACTACCTCAACTCGCCGGCGGTCGAGACGCAGAAGGATTTGATCGAACGCGCCGTCGATGTCCAAACGGAATTCCTGGTAAGGCCCGACGATTGTCCCGAATCCTGGTGCAAGATCCGCAGTAGAGGGACCGTAGCGGAATCGCGCATTGCCCTGCAGCGGCAGGGTAACGAGGAAATTTCCCTCCTGCGGCACGGCCGGTACGACAGTGACGTCGCCTCCGTAGCACAGCCGATTGAGCGAAAGCGGGCCAATCGGCAGATGGTGCAGGCGCGCCGCGAGTTTCGACCGCCGTCCCCTCATCTGGAGATCATGTGGGCGAAGGGCTTTGCTGCACCCGTCGATCACCTCATCGAGATCGCCGCTCGCAAGGACCAGGTGTTTCGCGCCGAACAGCTGGTCCGCGATAAATGAAGCGGATGCGATCATTGCCCTCCCTCTCCGGTCACTTTCACTGCCGACGCTTTCATCACGCTAACACAAATGCGCGCTGGCCGTCAGAGACATCACGCCGTGCCGCATGTTCGCCGCTTTATCGCCGACCCGACGAATTCGACGCAATGCGGATATCTCATCCTGGCCCCGTCGCACGCAGCTTCGCGAAAACGTGGCACCGCCCTCGGGCGGCCTCCAGGCCTCGCGATGCCGCCAGAACAAGTCGACGAGTTGGTTCCTGGAAGCGCGTTGCTCCGCGACGATGCGCGCGACTCCGCCCGGATCGTCTGTTTCACGAGACCGGAGGCGGTGCCAGTCGAGACTTCAGAGTCGAGACCTGTCAACGAATGCGGGGTCTCGGCGGCGAGGGCACGCGACATTTGGACGGTGCCGATGTTTTTCGATCATGCGGCGGGGCAACTGGTCCTGGCGGCGTTGTTGCGAGTCGAAATCCTGCCGCGCCACTGGGCGAGCTATGATCGCAGTATCGCCATCGGAATGTATCTTCACCATGAGGCCGGCACGGCAGTGACAGCCGAGGCCGCCCCGACCGACCAGGCACGATAATGATAATGATAATAAGGTCACGAGTTCGCATTCGCCCGGCTTCCGGGGCGCCTGGGGCCCGGCGTGTGAATTCCCCTTCCGCCACGCTGTTCACTTAATGTTCTTGCCTGCCTCCCCCGCTTCGGCTAGCTTTTTGCCGGATACGGGGGCGGCATGGTCCAGCGGGTTTCCACGGTGGCGTTCGAGGGCATCGAGGCCCGGACGGTCGACGTCCAGGTCCAGATCATCCCGGGACTGCCCAACTTCCTGATATTGAGGACAATTAACCTGATAGGTGAGCTCCGGAAGTCAGCCGTAGCCCCGACGACGCAATAGGGGGTAGGGAATCCTTGGTGGATGCCAGGACTTTACGGGCGCCTTCCTGATGCCCTCCTAGGACGGTCTCTGGTAGCCATCGACCCGATACCAGTTCCCCGATATTCGGCACTCGTCCCCTATGATCGTTCCCCCAACAAAACCTATCCGCGATGAAATCTGGTCAAAAGTCGTTCGTGAGGGGCGCCTCACCGACGCCTACCGGGATCACGTGCAGGACGCGATCAACGAGTATCGGCTCGACTTGATACAATTCCGGACGTCGCCCGAAACAAAAACGCGGATCAAACAAGCCCTCGGCGCAATTTCGAACACGGAGTCACTGCTCACCGCACTTCTCGCAGATCCCGGCTACCATTGGGCGGGCCTCGCTACGGATGGCCCCGCGCCGAACCCACGCGCCTTAGAGCAGGCATCTGCTGCGCTGGCCGCTATCCGCGGCGAACTGGAAAGCGCGAGCGAGCGGTTGAACATTCGAAACTGGCAGATGCCGAAGAGCTTTCTTTCGCCGGAACGGCAATCCACTCCTCTGACCAACCTCATCACCAAGCTCCTCAACATTCAGGCGCATTGCCTAAGGCAGGCGCCGCCAACCCGGCCAAGTCAATCCAGCGCGGAAGCGGGCGTCCGCCAGTTCAGGGGTTACCTCAACGCCTGCATCGATTTCGCATCGGACGGCGCTGAGCAGAAGCTGGATATCGATCGCGATTTGCTCCTCGTCACCGACGAATTCGCATTATGCGCGACCTTCGATGACTGGGAAGAGCGTTGGTCAACGGGCGATCCATATTTCATGCATAAGTCAATAAAAAGCTGGCCTTAGCGAACGTACAGATTCTGTCTTTTCCGCATGCCGTCTTAAGATCGAGATCGTCGGCCTCGCCGTCTATGGAAGCTCCACGCCTATCGCTTTTGGTAGGCGATTAGAAGGAGTATCCAAATGCAAGAAGTCTTCGCAAATCCCAAAGCCATCCCGCAGTCCGCGCCGCCGCCCATCGCGGGTTCGGCTTTCTTCCAGGACCTCGACAATCTCCGCATCGGCCCCGAGGCGGATTTCTTGGCGGGCGCCACCAAAGCGATTCGGACCGTGGACGTCGGCAAGCCGAAGCCGAACGTCTGGTTTCGAACCGATCCGAAGCGATCGCTGACCACCACCGTCTATGAGGACAAGGAGACCCGACAGTTCTTCCTCGTCACCAAGGGCATGGCTCCGAAGCTCCGGGAGCTGGGGGCGCTCACCGTTGCGACCTTGGTCCCCTACATCAATCGAGCGAAGGACGTGGCCATTTGGCCCGTCAAGCTGGGGATGGACGGCATGGGCGGTAGCCTTTGGCACGCGACCGCCGCCGATGCCGTTCGGGCCGCATCGGACCAGTGGACGCGCATCTTCGCCGACATGTCGCTCGGCGGGTACCGGATTCAGGTCCCGATCGCCGAGTGGTCGGAGCCGGCATGGCCTGAAGAAGACCTCAGTCAACTGCTTGAGCTCGGCTTCAAGAAGCGCGTCATCGACTCAGATGATCATCCGGTCATGAATCAGCTTCTGGGCCGCATCTAAGCTCTCCAGAAAGGGGATGACGCGCGCGTCATCCCCTCTCTCCTCCCCTTCCAGCAATCGTCACCCAGCCCGCGCAGATTAACGCGCCACGGAGAAGTCATGACCATACAAGATCAAGTGCAGGCAAAACTCAGCGCATTGGGCATTCGCGAAGCCTGGTGTTGGGACACCGAATATGAGGATCGCCCCGGAGAACACCTCCGACCCGTGGTGCTGGTTGCCCAAAACGTCTTCACCGGTGAGCAGCGCATTTCTTGGCTAGCCGACGGGAGCAGGCCAACGAACCTTCCCTTCAATACCAGCTCAGAATCGGTTGCCATCTCGTTCTATGCGGCAGCCGAGAATCGATGCGCGCTCGCGATGGGCGTGCCTTTGCCTACCAACAATATATGCCTCTTCGCCGAACATCGGGCAGCAACCAACGGATTGGCGCTGCCGATGGGCAACGGCCTCGTTGGCGCGCTTGCCTACCGCGGCCTCTCCCATATCGACGCAGGCGCCAAGAAAGCTGAGCAAGAGTTTGCGGCTCAAACGCGTGTATTCGATGATGAGGGTCGCAATCGCACGACCGGCTATTGCTGCTCGGATGTCGCCAGCACCATTGAGTTGTTTTGGACTCTGGCGCCCAGCATGCATTTTGGACACGCAATGCTGCGCGGTCGCTACATGAAGGCGGTCGCAGCGATCGAATCCAACGGCGTCCCAATCGACACAATGCAGCTCGACGCTCTGGTCTTTAAGTGGGATCAGATCGCACCGAAGCTGATAGCCCATGTCGATCGCGATTATGGGATCTACGAGGGAGCGACGCTTAAGCACGATAAGTTCAGCCTCTACCTGCGTCATCGCAATAGACCGTGGCCCAGGACCGAAAGAGGTCGTCTGGCGCTCGATATCGATACGCTTGACCGGCAGGCATCGATCTGGCCCGACCTAAAGCCGCTCTATCAGCTCAGGCGAATTTTGAACGTGCGTCTGCCGGACCTTCCGGTTGGGCACGACGGTCGTTGCAGGACCTCGCTCTCGCCGTTCCGATCTAAGACGTCGAGGAATCAACCTTCCACGACCCGATTCCCGTTCGGTCTGGCAAAAGACCTACGTTGTTTGATCAAGCCGCCGAAAGGTTACGGGCTCGCGTACATCGATTTCTCGGCTCAGGAAAACTGCATCGCCGCAGGGCTCTCCGGCGACGAACGATTGGTTGCAGCGTACCAAGGGGGCGATCCATACCTCGCGTTCGGAAAGGATATCGGCATGATGCCGCCGGACGCTACCAAACAATCGCACCCCAGCGAACGAAGCGTCTGCAAGGAAGTCATTCTGGGCTTGAACTACGGCCTGGGTCCTCAGCTGATGGCTGAGAAGGCTGGGATATCGGAGGCGCGGGCGCGCGAACTCATTTGGCTTCACAAGCAGGCGTACGCGACGTTCTGGAAGTGGAGCAACGCCGTTGTTTCTGCAGGTCAGCTCAAGGGCGAGATGTCGACCGTGTACGGCTGGAAGATGCGCGTGTCACCGGAGGACAGACCAACGTCGTTGATGAACTTCCCGATGCAGGCGAATGGGGCCGAGATGATGAGGCTAGCCGCCATCGCAGCAACCGAGGCCGGCATTGAGGTCTGTGCCCCAGTCCATGACGCATTTCTGATCGCCGCTCCGTTGGAACGCCTCGATGAAGATATTGCCCGCATGTCCGAGATCATGACGGTGGCGGGCGAGAAGGTCACCGGCGGCGTGAGGATCAGGACCGACGCGAAATCCTTCAGGTATCCGAACCGATACGTGGACGAACGAGGCGCGGAGATGTGGAACTTCATGGTCAACCTCGCGGGGTATCCCGAGGCCGCCGTCTAACCGTTGCTCCCGCGCGACGCCACCGTCGCATCCATCGGACACCGTCTCATCTTATAAAGGTCTACTGCTATGAATCAGCACGTTGCAGTTCAAGAAATCCCGACGCAAGCCACCGCCCTCCAGAAAACGCGTCAGCAAGGACGCTTCTTGAAGGGGCCTATCCCAATGCGCGACATCGCCTCAGCCGCAAATCTTCCCGGACAAGCCTTGGCGGTACTGCTCGCGATCCATCACCGCGCAGCTCTGACGCGACAGTCTTGGGTCACATTGCCCAAATGGTTCATGCAAGAACTTGGAATCAGCCGAGACTCGAAGTGTCGAGCCCTGCGTCAACTCGAAGAGGCGTCGCTCGTTCGAATTGAAGCGTCCGCGGGGATGTCGGCGCGAATCAGCCTCCTCAACACGCGCGAGTTGGACGCGGCCGTGCGGCTACCTTGGCGTAACTCGTGTTGGAGTGTCACGGCAGATGGCATGCAGTCGCTCACGACGACCTATGAGATACCCGCCTCGCAGTTGGCCGAACGTCGTGGGCATCTCGCAATGTGGCCGGTGCAGATGGCCGAGAAGTCCTGGGTGGACATCGAAGTTTTCTTGGAAGCGTTTCGAAACGCATTGTTGGCCCTAAGGCCAACGGATCTCGGGACGATCGACTCGGAGGCTACATTCGCGCTGGCGCGGGAAGTCGCTGCTCGAAGAACGATCACGGCCGACACGCGAAAACCAGTTCATCGTCGGGCGGCCAGCGACGCAGGTGAACCTCACGCTATTGGCTCCAATCAAAAATTCTGACGGAGTTACAATCGCTTAGGTGCTGTATGTGATTGTGTTTTCCTCGCTTTCCACCAGATTTGGTATTCCAGACCCCGGAACCCACACTATTCATTGACCCCCGGAATGGACTCGTCATAGCTTTGTCTGATGGCGCCGTGGATTCGCCAAACGAAAACGCCCCAACCTTTCGGTGGGGCGTCTCGTGACCGGGTGGCAGAATGGCTATGCAGGGCTCTAGAAAATCTCGCACGCCGGTTCGATTCCGGCCCCGGCCTCTCCAAAAGGGCCCTCCAGTGGAGGGCCCTTTACCTTATGGCTCTGTAACAACTGAGTCGATTCGCTTTTCGTGAGCAAGTGTACGACAATGTCTCGACATTGCAACGACAATGTCTAGGGGTTTTGTATATGGCGACTGGTGACGGCAATACCCAGTTCTCCGTCACGCTTCCTAACGAAGTCCTGAAGCTATTCGAACAGCTCTATCCTCTTGGGCTGTATGGGAAAAATCGCGCCGAAGTCGCCCGACAGCTCATATTGGACATGGTGAAGCGCATGAGCAGCGAGCGAATAATAAAGCTGCCCGACTAGGGTTGCTGTCATTAAGGACTAGTGATTATGGAAATCGTTGTATTTCGCGTCCAGAGCGACCGCGGCATAGATTTCAAGAAGCGCTTGCCTGTTGGGATCATTTTCCTCGACGAACCGAAAATCCATCTGGCCAACCCCCTCCTTCGCTGATTGGAAGGCGGTCAGAAACTCTGGTTGTTGCACCAACCAAGCACGCCCACCTTTGGTGCGATATGCAGCTCGAAGATTGTTGGTCTCATGCCGGGCAATCAGAAATGCCAATGTTGCCTGATTGTGAGGCGATCCGGGTCGCGTGTGCAACGCATATCTGCGCCGAATGTTGTTTGATCGGCCCACATACAGGTGGTCATCGCCGATGCTGAACGGATAGACACCGGACTCAGGCACTGCTCGCGGCAACTGGCTTTTTCGATACGGCCCGGATGCCAAAAGCAGCTCCAGTTTTGGGGCGAGATCTTCAACAAGTGCCGCGAATTTCGGGTTCATTGATCGCCTCTAAGATGGTCAGCAAAATCCAAACCCGAAAGTAGTCAGCTTGTCGACGCTGCTTCACTCACCCTCGCTTCGCTCGGGTGAGGCCTTCGGCCCGTCCTGTTTCCATCGGCTGTCGGCGAGCAACCACCAAACCTGCATGTGCGGCAGTGGAGAGGATACAACTTTGCCGTTGGGCAAAGTCATATCGGAGCCGTGCGTATAGTGGCTTCGAACACAAGAAGGATCAGAGGAACCATCGCTGGAAGGGTCAGGTAGTGCGGTTTGACCCTTTATCCTCCGCTTGCCTACGCAAGGTTCTCGACGGACCGATCCTTCCGATCCACCAACCTCGACGGCCTAAAGCTTTCCCGTCTCTCGCAGGCTTCGTTTTACGACTGTTGCCTGCTTTAGTCGCTTCGTCTCGAACCTGCCGGTCCGGCCAGTGTCTCAGTCCACCGGTCCTTTCACCACAGAGCCCCTGACTCTCGATAGCCAGACGTTGCGGGACGCCATCAATATTGCGTCGGTACTGAGATGTCGTTCTCGGGTTAATTTATCGAATCTCGTCGCTCTGCGAGGCCGAGAGAAGGAAATAAAGGTACGTTGGTGGATGGCTGGCATGGTCGTCGACGGTGTGACGATGATCAATCACCATCTGTGGAGCCTTGCTGGGAATTGATCGAGTGTTCACCTATGGCCTGCACGATTAGGCCGTTCTTCACGGGGTCGATACGATCTGCTTCACGTTGAGCCCAAGACGCCCATTGCTCAAAGTCAACTCGCGCTATTGGCATTTCCGTAACACGCGATCGCACCGATTCCACGTAGGATCGTATCTGCTCAGCACGGTTGAGCGACTTAGCCTGTGATAGCAAGCGTCCAATTCGCTCCGTTGCCAATTTCTCCTGAAGTTCGCGCGCCTGACGCTCGGCCTCGTCCTTTTGCCGCCTAATTTCCACTTCCGCCGCGGCCTTGCGCTCGATTATCCACTCTCGATGGCGGACGATCCCAGTACGGTACGAAGCCTCGGCATTGACCAATATCTCTGCCAACACATCCGTCAGCTGATCTTCGAGCAAGCTTCCGTCACGGTCCTCCCAGAACTTACTCGCCTTGGCTCGATCGCGAGCCAACCCGAAGCTGAGGCGCAGGTGCTGACCTTGGCTCTCCTTCTTTGAAACGGTCGGCTCGACGGCAAAATTGGTATGCGATTTGCCGACCGTGACGCTGAGGTCCCTCTCGCTCCTCGGATCTTGGTTGTATTTTGAGGTACTCATAGAGGGGCGGCAACCAAGACGAACGCTGACAAGAAATAGGGTGTTGATGATCAGTAGGCGCCTTCGTTCAATTCCAGCGTCGTACAATGGCTTATAGTACTCGGAGCGCCATTTGTTGAATTCCTTTCGTCGCTCCTCGTCATGCGCAAGGAGCTTCGCGACCAGTGGATGCGCGGGCTCGAATTTGCGCCCACAGCGGACCTTGCCGACCAATTCTAGGGCGCGCTGCGAGACGGAAGACATCTCTTCCTCGAAGACAGGTACGGGGGGAACCGGCACGTCCATAAACTTTTCCGCCCAGTTCGAGCCCCAGTAGTGGTTCTTGTCGGCTGAACCACCAATCCGGTCGACAGTTCCGGGGAAGCGAGGTGGCAAGGCAATCTGGATCGTCGGTTTGCCGGCTTCCTTGCGCGCCCAATACCCCCTGCTCGGCACGGGGATATTGGCTTTCTTGCAGTGCTTGGCCAGCGCAACGTCGGAGATACCGACGCTCGCCGCAACGGTCGTCATTGGTTGAGACCAGACCAGGTCGTACAGCTGCTTGCGGGTGAACTCGGCATTCATGAGCATCACTCTCGATATCGAGAACCTTCTCAGGTCATGTGGGCTCGCGAGAGCCCGTGCTCTTCCAGTGAAGCCGTTATACGTGAGTGAGCGCTAACCTAATCGTCGTCTTCGGAATCTGTCGATGGGCCAGTTATCGTCCGGGTATCGAGGCCACGACTCCAGTCCCGATCCGGTGCCAAGCCGCCTCCCGGCGCGATAGACAGGCCGCCGCCGGGGGCAATCGATTGACCTCCACCCGGAGCTATCGACAATCCCCCACCCGGGGCGATCGACATTCCACCACCTGGGGCGATCGATAAGCCCCCACCGGGCGCGATTGATTCACACCCTCCCGGAGCGATCGAACCCTGCACGCAATTGCGCCACGCCTGAGCGTGAGATTCGCATCCGTAAACCAACCCGACAACTAATGTGCAGACGGTGATAATTTTCGACATGTCGATCCAGTGTATCGATAATCAGATGACGAGTAGGTTCAGCGAGGTGGGGAGGCCGGCGCAACTAAAGCCGTTACCTTTACTTCTTCTTCAACCAGCCTAGCGTTTCGAAGTTGTCAACGTGCTTACAGATAGCGCCACTCTTCAGCTCGCGAGCGTTAACTTCCAAACTGCTGCGCACGACTTGCGTAACTTCAGGGATGATGTCTTTGCGATCATAGTCTTGATCCATGAGGACCAGCATAGCGGCTCTCGACGCGTCCCAGATACGCACTCCGTCAACGCCCAACTTGTCTGCGTTCCGCATAGGAGTGTCGTCGTCGGATACGTATCCGGGACACTTCAACAACATTAGCCGAGATATGACGTACCCGTTTATGAAGGTAATGTCGTCGCGAGTGAGCGATCCAGCATAAGCTGGCACAGTGATACTGATGGTCGCTAAGACCGTTAGAATGACGCGCTTCATAAAAAGGGCCTCATCTCAAAAATCAGAGGAGCGTTTCTTTATCGCGTCGCGCATTGCTGCGCTAGGCGTGCCCTACCTGCGTGTTGCAATTGCCGTAGGGCGGCACCAGAAGCCTTGACGCTTCACCGGATGAATGGATCCTGACAAGGACGCAATTGTAAGCGACTTAGCAAATCCGAAAGCGTGCTCCGGTATGCCGATTGGTTCGCCAGCAGGTCTCTCCGCGACGGCTGTGGCCCCGGTATCCATTACCTCGGTGCCCGCGATGGCTCCATGCGGTCGCCTCTGACGCGGCGAAGATCGAGACGGCCGGAACGGAAGTGGCAACCACGGCAACGGCGAGCAGGATTGAGGCGAGTCTATTCAAAGTCATTCTCCGGTCGACGAGGGAACGACTGCTGCGGGCAGTCGGTTCGGGTTATTTTCTCTTTGCTGCAGTATCGCGAGCGCTGGCGCCCGCCTCGATTGCCTTAACACCATGCTCTGCCGCAACGCTCGCCGCCGCCGACGCGTTTTCTGCGGTGCAACGCGTGGTCGGAGGATTGCCGCAGGTTCGGCCAATATCGGCCCATCCAACGCAACGACCGTCGGGCCCTCGATAGCCCGGTCCACCTCTGTCACCACACGCAGCCAACGCCAAGTGAGGCTGTACCCCCACGACCAACGCGAGGGTGGCGATAGCGAATCGCGAGTCTCGACCCATCAGTACCTTGGAGTTCGGGTGCCAACCTGACCGGTGTACGGATTGACGTTGCCGCGCGTTGAATAGTTGTCGTATTGCGTGCGGTTTGGATTGGTCGCTTGGTACGGCTGAACGTAGGTGCCTCGCTGGGTGGTATACCCTCCGACCGGATGGTTCTGCGAGTTTGAACCCGTACCGAAATATTGCGCGTGCGCAGCACTCGAAACCGCGGCCAGCGCTGCCGCGAGCAATAACTTTTTCATTATTTGATTTCTCCCCAGACCCCTTGAAATCAGTTGAGATAACATCACGCGTGCAACCCGGGGTAAAGATCGCCTTTGGGAGTACGGCCCTGCGTCAGGTTGACGCGATTTTCAGCGCTAACGAGTATGGGGACCAGAAGTGAAGAGCCCTAAGATTTCTACAATCAAGCGTCTGTTTGCCGTATCCGGCAATCGGTGCGCCTTTCCAACTTGCGATTCTCCCTTAGTCCACGATGGAAAAGTCACGGGACGGGTCTGCCATATCAAAGCGGCCAGGCCCGGCGGAAAGCGCTATGACCGGAATCAGACCAGCAGCGAGCGTCATGGCTGTCAAAATCTCATCCTGATGTGTCCTGTGCACCACGACGTTATTGATGATGACGAGGTTGAGTATCCTGTCGGCCGACTAATCAAGCTGAAGGCCGATCACGAATCACAACGAGGAGCGCCGCTGGAAATTGATGATCGGAGCGCCCAACAATTCATCGTCCTTCTATCCACAGCGACGACCAACGTGACCAACGTTTACAATCAGAACGTCAGCTCGATAAATCAAAGCGGAGGCATCACCGCTCACACGGTGAACATCGGAAAGCCGCGCAGAGTTATGGGGCAAAGAATGAAGAGAGGCATTCTTGAGCAGTGCCCGCGTGATAAGAAGATCGTTGTCTGGTCCGTTGCGGGTGACGAAGAGACCCATTACCTAGCTCAAGAGGTCTTTGAGTTTATGCGCACGAACGGCTTCTCGATGTTTGGCGAAGGACCTCAAGGAAATGTCTATCTTCAGCCATCGAGAGGCGTTCGTTTGGTTCTAGGTGATCAGCTCAACGAATTGCACGTGGGACATCCTGACGGATCAGAAAATGTGAGGCCCTAGCATTCCCAACGCTAATATATGCTGGAAGCGCGGCAATCGGGCTTACGCCATCTGTACCACTCGTGCTTGTGCATGGGGGTTGGCATCGATGTATCGCTGTGTCGTCCGCAAATTTGTGTGGCCAGCCAGCAGCTGAACGTCTCTCAATGAGCCACCTACCGTCGAAATCTTTCTCGCCGTCACTGTAATGAAAGTGCGCCGGCCGCTGTGGCTCGAACAGCCATTGAACCCGAGGTCATTGTACCAACGTGAGAACAGGTTGACGACGGCCTGAGCGGACGTTTGGTCCGATCTTTCTGTCGAGACGACGAACGGCGATGCTTTCAATTGGGCCGGCCTCCATGCGATCAAAGCCAACCTGAGTTCGCCGTTGAGCGGGATGACCCTTCCGGATCGTCCTTTGCTCGCCTCGTCCCGAAGGTGGATTGCCGGTCCGATCTCACCCGACGCGTCTGTAATCATGTCCCAGGTCAGGTGGGCGATCTCCTTGGCCCTAAGGCCTGCCTTTGACGAGAGCAGGAAAATCACCCGATTCCGTTCTGGATGTCTCGTCTTGGTCAGATACCCCAAGGCGGCCTCGACCTGACCCTTGCTCAGGGTCTTGGCCTGCTTCCCCAATGACATTCCAATCCTCCAACCCGTTATGCTTGGGCCACAGGATGACGAACTATAACCAGTCACTGGACGACGTACACAGCCGACCTTGAACTATTTGAAGCCAGTCAATGGCTTAGAAGAACTGATGATAGAAGGGACCAAGTATCATCAGTCACGCGGCGTCGACTTGCTGTTGGGGAACAGGAGGCCGATTGGACTAGCCCTCTCAATACAGGAATATTTCCGACGAGCTCTTGTTTCAAAACGGGAACCTACCACATGGGGTACCTGGGGGGCTTTTAATCTAGCTTTTGGGGCAAAATATGGGGTCTCCGCTTTACCCGTTTGGGTCGGCATATTCGAGTTTGCTGGGATCTCTGGTGGAGCGGCCAGTTGTTCCACCGCCCAGCCCGTACAGCATGACGTTGCTCGGCCAAGGCGCAACGGCATCACCGGCGCTGTCGCTGCTTTCCCAGCCTGCGCCCGTCTTGCGCTGGGTCCACGTGCGAGGGCGATTCAAAGCCTTCATCAACAATCTGGCGATCACGCCCGGGCAACTTGAGGACGGCACCAAGAAGCAGGCCGGGGTTCGCGCCTGTCTCAACCGCCACTATTACGGAATATCCTCGGAGACGGCGAACAGCCGACTTATCGGCTCTTGGGGCAAGGCAACCCGAGTCCGCCCGTCGCGCGATGTCGATATTCTCTTCCTCTTGCCGGAAGCCGTTTACTGGCGCTATCAGGCGCGCACCGGGAATCGACAATCAGACCTTCTCCAAGAGGTGAAGAACGTTCTGCTCGTCACATACTCGCAGACCAGCATGCGCGGCGATGGACAGGTGATCGACATCCCTTTCAACCAGACCCCAGTCGAGGTCTCGCCTGGGTTCCTCTGCACCGATGGCAGCGTTCTCGTCTGTGATACCAACAATGGCGGCCGCTACACAGTCTCGACAGCCGCCGCCGAGGAAGCCAGTCTTTCGGCGTCCGACACTCTCTGCATCGGCAATACGCGAGCGCTGGCGCGGATGATGAAACGGTGGCAGCGTGAGAATAACGTGCCGCTGAAGTCGTTCCAGATCGAGAGATTGGCGATAGAGTTCCTTGCGACTTGGGACAACAGGCAGCGCGATCATTTCTGGTACGACTGGATGGTCCGCGACTTCCTAGCCTACCTGTGTGGTCGCGCCAACACCTACATCTACATGCCCGGAACCAATGAAATCGTGGGCCTGGGAAGCGAATGGCTTTCGAGAGCACAGACAGCTCACGGTCGCGCCCTGAAGGCGTGCGAGTATGAGGACGGCAATTACGAGATACTTGCTGGTGAGCAATGGCAGGGAATTTTCGGTTCAGCAATTCCTCTGAGGTCGTCGTGACCGATAATATGAAGCAGGAATTGGCCGCCGAGTGCGAGCGGCAGTTCGAGAATTGTCGCGACACCGCCGTCAGCTTTATTGTCTGGTTGAAAGTGCTGCGCTGGACGCGGATTTTCTTTGTCGTATCACCAATCATTTTCGGCGCGCTCGCGACTTGGAAGTTGCTTGCGGACGCCACCATCCCAGCGGCAATATTCACGCTGTTGGCCACGGTGCTGCCGCCTGTCTTTCTGGCCGTCAACCTCGAGGACACGATCAAAGACTACGAGAAGCTGGCCGGTGAGTTCACGAATCTCCGAGATCGCTTCCGGCAAGCCAAGCTGATCGCGTCACAGAAGCCCTTTCCAGAGTTCGAGGCTGAAGTGCAGACGCTCATGGCACGGCTGGAACAAGCGCGAAGCCGGGTTTTGGCGCCACCGAATTGGTCTTTCAACAAAGCTCGCAAGCTGATCAAATCAGGCGTCTATACTCACGATCACGATTTGCGCGAGACGCCGCCGGGTTCGTGATTTTGTCAGTGCGCGAAATAGATGAGTTCTGGCGATACTTTGACGAGGACCAAGCCACGAGGAAACGTGCTGCCGACTCTTTCGCCACTTGCAGATGTATAGAGGGTCAACTGGCACACCGGATCTCTCGTGAAGAATGTGATCCGCCTGTGCTTGCGGCATTTAGGCAGTTAACCGTAGCTGGCCAGTGTACGTGCACGTGCGCGTTGTTAGAATCGGCTGGGTTTATTCCAACCACGGAGAACCCAATGCCCGTCCTGAAGTCCCTCTCGTTCACCAGCCTGCCCAAGTCCGCCAACGATCCGGTGCTCATCCGGAGGGCCAAATTCGCGGCGAAACTGGAGGAGCAGAAGCTGCTCCTTGATGATCCAGCCTATATCCGGACCGTCCAGAGGACGGCCCTAGTCGACGGTCAGAAGCAACCCACGGTCTTGAAGCAGCGGGTCCGGCCCTGGTGGAAGACCGACCCATCGGGCCAGATCGTCATGTCCGTCAAGTTCGGGTCCAAGCCCATCGAGTTCGAGAAGGGTAAGGCTGGCGTCGTCGTTCCGTCCAAGGACAAGCTCCCGGTCGTCATCGACACCCTGATCCAGGCCGTCCGGGCAGGTGAGCTGGACGACATCCTCGCCCAGGCCAGCAAGGCCCGGCCGGTCCCGAAGCCCAAGCGGGCGGCCTGATCGATGAACCGGCGGACGGGCTTCCTCCCGTCCGCCGTCCCCTTTTCATGCCCGGAAACGAGCTCATGCTCAAAATCCTTCAATGCTTGCTCGATGGGGTCGTCTCGGAAACGGGCGTCAGAATTCAGGTGCGGCGTCGGGGCGATACGATCTGGCGCGACCACTGCTTTGCTGCCAGCAATCCCGAGAGCGTCCAGAGCGCCCTCCAAGCGACAGTTGGCTTGTTTCCAGATACCGACGTTCGGGCCGTTGATCGGTACGGCCGGATGGTCGATTACAGGTAGCGCCGATGGAGTCGGCTTAGCCAATGCCCATTACCGACGGGTGAGCTTCCGAACAATCTCGGCAGGGTCGAAGCCGACCACTCTGCCCAACTCGATCAGTTCGATTACATCGATCCGTCGTTGACCTGACTCCATGTGGGTAACCCAGGACTGGTAGACCCCCAGCTTCTCGGCAAGGTCAATCTGGCGCAGGCCGGCCCTCTTCCTTCGCTCGACGAGCATTGCTGCGAGCTTCTTCTGGAGCGGTGATGTCACCGTTTTCGGCATCTGGCCTCACAAAGAGGGCCAGAGACATAAACCGACTTTTCAGATACCTAAAAAATCGGTATTTCATCCTGTTACGCGGGCATCGGGCTGAATAGAATGGGATGGGTCGACCATCCATTCCAAAAGGGGGAATCATGACAGAGGAAGCTGGCCAGTCTCGGCCTTCAAAATCGGTCTTTAAATCAACCGCCGCCGCTATCGTTTTTGTTGGGTTCATCGTGGGAGCAGGGGCGGCTTCCAACAAGCTCCTCAATCTCGCTGGCATCGCCGACGAACCCGGGCTGACCATTGAGCAACGGAGGGAGAAAGCCCACCGCAATCAGGAAGAACGGAAGAACGGCCAGTACTCTGACCAGCGCTCCACATCTGCCAACGCTTCTAAGATGTGCGCCGATCTCGGCATCATAGAGACGGCCAAGCAGCTGATCAGCGACGAAACCCCGAACCTCGGGAATGTCCTGAGCGAACTGCCGGACCTTGAGAAGGCGAGGACCGGCGATCCCGTAGAGGCCCGGCTACGGGACCGAGAGAAGAACCTTCAGGACACGAAGGACTATTACGATCGCAACCCAGTAGATCCGAACGACCACACGATGGGTGATCAGAACGCAGCCCGAGCGAAACGCCTGTCCGACCTTGAGAAGGAGATCGCCGAGCTGCGCCAGAAAACGAGCCAGAAGCAAGGCAACATTGATGAGTTGCGTAAGCTCAAGAACGAGATCGTCTTCGTCGACGAACCAATACCGACGGATTTCGACACCAACCTGAATCGGGTCGTGTGCCAGGTCGCGTATCGAGTGAAAGGGTTGGGATACGACCAGGCCGAGTCAAAAACGGCTTTCTACACAGTTCAACCGGGCCAACGAGGCTGGATCATAACGTTGGTGTCAATCTCCGACTAGCGCAACCCATGCCGCCCATGTGGTCGTGACGCTATCCTCGGCAGATAGGACCAGGAAAAATAACGTCCTCCACGTTCTCCTTAAATGGACGCAGCTGTTACTTTCTCCAAATGGTTTTGGTACCAACCAATCTGATCTTTGGAAACTTGGAACCGGCCGTCCATCATTGCACCTTTTTTCCGGTCCTCTCCGATCATTATGCAGCCAAGCTCCTGAATTCGCGCGAATGATGTCACGATCGTTCTTGCGCACTCAGTTAAAGTCTCTCTCGTAAACTTCACGCCGTTGTACGCGACCCGACTTTCACCGTCGTCCAAAGCCCTCTTATAAGTCTCGATAATAGGCCGGATGTACATCAACGCGGCCTCGTCCACTTCACGGGGCGCGTCTCTGTCACCAAACAGCACCTTTGACAGGTTGAGCGCTAACCCCCACGCCCCACTCTCCTGCCCCTTGGCCAGTGTCGCCTTCATAACTTCAATGAAGTCCAGCTTGTTGTACTTGAAGGGAGCGTTGGGCCACCCGTTGTTGATGTAAAACTCATACATGCCGTGAGCGAACAGAGACCTGATCGTCTCATCTGCGGCAATCTTGGATATTTCACTGTGGCGTGCCGTCGAGAGCTTATTGCTTAGGTAGGCAAACATTATCTCGGTGATTTGCCGCACCGAGTAGATGCCCTGGGACGCTTCACCGAGCAGCGACCCGATCATAGGTAACTCCGCCTTAGTCGCAAACTTCTCCAACCATTCTGTGGACGCTCGTCGCAGGCGTACGTCTATGGGATGCGGCGGTTGTGTGAGCTGACGCGCGTTTTCCAACGCGACCCTATAGCGGTGTATCCAGTATTTTGTTCGACTTGGCGGCTCTAGGAAAACGTCACCATACGCGGTCTCTATTTCTTTCGCGAGCCACTCTTCCTGCTGTCGCTTGAACACTCCGGTGCGCGCGTCGTGAAGCATCCCCCCCAAGTCTCTGAGAACCTGATGTAGCCGCGCCTTCACGCCAAAGATTTCCTCCAGCTTGGACTTTTCCGCATCGCCTTCCACGATATAGGGAGCTTGCTCCACCCAAAATATGATGGGAGCAGGATCTCCGATGCGGAACATCCGCTGCCGGTACTCATCTGGAATATTGGACGTTAGCTCATAGCAGTCTTCGTTCTCGAAGTGCATGAACGCGCTGATGTTAAAGTCAGCGTCCATTTCCGGGAGATACATCGAGTTCCCAGCCATCATCACGGGCACGCCGATAGAATCGACCGGCGACAACCGTATTGCCGAGGAAACGGGGAGGGCATCCGGAGTCAAATCTTGACTCCCGCTCTCTTGTAGACCTGCTCCACGCATTCGTAGATCAACCCATAATGTTGGCTGATATTGAGCGGTAGCAGGCGGTATGTCTCAACCACTGTGGTCAAGTCACGCAAGGATTCCCTAACACCAGGCGTTCGCATGTATTCCTCCGGAATTACGACGCCGAGGAGATTTTCCTTCTTGAGCGGGATGTCTTCTTCGACCTGCAGCTCGATCGCCGCCGCCCGGTCATCATAGTTCTTGGTAGATCCCTCCTTGTACAACTTCGCCACCGCAAGAACCTTCGCATGGCTCATCGTGAGCAAGTGTTCGTCCTTGAGCTTCTTTTGATCGTTTGCGTCCCGGTCGACGTATCGACGGGGCGTTTCGAAGTAGAGAGATATCATACGCCCAATTTGATCTTGATCGCTGCCGGCGTCGAAGTCCTGCAAACTAAAGGTGGTCAGGTAGTCCGGCATCCTCCCCTTATCGAAAGCACCAGTGTCAAAGGGATGTATGCGCTTTAAAGGTGGCGGGGTATTGAACCTCATGACAAAAACTGACGGGAGCTGCCAAGGTTCAGGGTTCAGTGCGTCCTTGCCCTTATAAGCTGCCCGACCAACGAACAGGTAGCAGAGCTTCTCCCCCTTGAAGACGTTGCATTTAATCGCGAGCAGCTTTTCTTGCGTTAAAATCGAGATCAAACGGCTGGAAGGGGTGCTGTGAATCCAGGGCGGGCTCTTGGGGACAGCAAGATTGCTGTTTGTTAAGAAGTCGCGGAGCGTCACGTCTTTCGGCTTTGCCATCGAAGCGCCCATCGGGTGAACAAATCACCCCTACAGTCTAGCAGGATTCGGGGAAACTCGGTTCCCGCCGGGGAAATAACCCACGCTTTTGGACACGCGAACCATGCATTGCCCTCAATGAGCGCTAGGTTTTCAATGGTCCGCTTGAGTAGCCGAGCTAAGCTAACAGTAGCCGTCAGCGCTGCCGTCAGAATACCCATCGCAGCATCTCATCTTATCAGTCCTGCCAACCCATTGCAGACGGGATGGGATGATCTGGCGTTCTGCGTGGACCTCGTCTTAATGGACGGGAAGAAGCACTTGACGCCGTCCGATAACGATACCGTCGTATTGGAAGATAAGACCACCCCGAATGCCAGGGCAACAACTGGCACGTGGGAGCTTTCGGATAAGGGCGACCACCATGCCATCAAACTTGGCGACGAAGACGCCTCGTATGAAAGAATTACTCCACAGGGAGTGGGCATGTGCATTCCTCGCGGCGGGAAGCGCCTCTGCAAAACCTTCAGAGCCGGTTCGTGATCAGGCCGGAAGATGGGCCGCCGGATGAATGACGTTTGAGTAATCCAAGGACGGCCCTAACGCATCGTTTCTGCGGCATTGAGTTTTCGAACAAGAACATCGATCAAAAGTCCGGCACGATCAAGTTCGGAAGAGGCGGTAGCGCTGTATCGATGGCGCGATCCATCTCGATACGGCGCACGCTTTGGCTGCTCTTGCCGATTTGTAGGTGAAAGCCGTCGCGATTGATGTAGTAGCCGATCGCGGAGCCTTGCGTCTGTCCCCAACGTCTGATCGAGCCTAATGACGCGGCAGATAGGAAGCGTCTGACATCCGAGAGTTCATCCAGCGGATCTTTCGCAGATCGGAAGCCCTCGTTCATGGCTCGGGCAGTCTCGCGGCGCTCACCATCCGTGAGCGTGTTAATGTCCACGTCAAAACGAGCGGATAGCAATTTTCGCAACGCGCGCTCGAGTCGCGGTTCGAGAGGCTTTCGTCTCGGCTCGATCATCCGATAACCATCAACAGAAGCAAATTGGACCAGGACTTCTTGCTGGCGAGAGTCCCCTTGTCCACTTCGGGATTGCGAATGCGTGCGCCGCAATTCAGAGACCTTCAGCATCCCGCCATCCCGCACGTGAGGCCATAGGTCTGGAACCATCGGAGTCCGCTGCTCAGCCGAAGTGAAGAACGATTGAAGTCGATCAATTTCGCGAGCTAACGGAAGCGCACGCTCCACGATACTAATCGCCGGCGTCAGGAACTCACGGTTGGAAAGCAAAAACGCTATATCGGCTTCGCTTTGTTGTCTCGCTCTCATATCCGCGAGCGCTCGCTCATGGCCCTCCCTGTTCAAAGTTTTAAAGCAGTTGGGGCCAATAAGCCGAATCACATACTCATCCGGAAACCAGGCAATGCGACCCGTCCTAAATTTTTCGTGCTTTGGCCAACAGCAAGGACATGGCGTCAGCCTGCCTTTTGGCAATTGAAAGTCTGCAACGTACTCGACCGGTGCATTCGCGGGGGGCTCAGTGTGCGTGTGACCCCGCCACGTGAAGCTCGGATTACCGTCTGCGATCCATCCGCGAATTTCGCGTACTACATCCTTGCCGGGAAAGGTCAAAAAGTCAGCTTTGGTTATTAAGGACTCGGGTGGAATCTCGACTTCAATGGCTGGCAAGGGACTATTCTCGCGACTCGGTTGCAACAGTGTGAAGCTACACCTTAGTTGCGCTAAATGAGACGCTGACCTTGATCTATCCCCGATTTCCCAGCCATAGAATCGCAAAACAGGAAGCCGGCGGCCACCTACAAGGACCGAGCAGACGGGAATGAGCCATTACGTGGGTACGCCCGCGACCTGAATTGATGGCCGCCTCACACAATCCGTTCTCATTAGACCGCTTGAGCCGATGCGTTTCGCTGATATGGCAGTGTTGCCGCCTGGGGATCACAGGTTTTGGACCACGAGTCATTCCGACGATTGTGGAAGCAAAGCCCGCGCGAAGAAACGCACGCCGGTCAGAGCAAGCAGACGTTCACGGTACTGGCATCATTCAGCGGCGTCTTTGACCCCGCCGATGGTTTCAATCTCTGCGATATATTGAAATTCTGTCAGATACTCCTGTCGATTCTGCGCGAGCCACCGCACGACTCTTGCGTTAGCCAGGAGCTTGGCGATGTAGCCCTTGGCGACCGTAAGATGCAGGTTGTCGACTCCGTAGCTCTCCTCGACAGATTTCACTTGGCTTTGCAGACCTGCCAATTCGCGTTCCATCCGTGCAATCTGTTCTGATGTCACAGACGAACTTCCCGCGGGCCTTTTCTTTCCGACATCGACGAGCTGTTTCTCTGGTGTCGCAGCCAGAAGTGCATTGGCAAACATCGTTGTGAAATTGCCTTGTCCAATCATCAACTCGGCTGCTTCCACCTGCCGGAAAGCTACCATCTGACGAAGAATGTCGAACACCTTCATTGGACACGGCGTGTCCTTGAGCAAGTCAGCAGCATCTGGGCAAATCCCATCGAGCAAGCGAAACCGGCGACGAACGGTCACAATATCAAGGCCCAGGGCCTCAGCGATTCGCTCCTCCGGAACGCCGCGCTCCACCGCCCGAACGATCATGCGATGCTCCTGGACGGCGGCCAAACGATTTATCCGCTTGTTGTAAGTGTAGGCTTCGTCGTCTGTGGACACCAAGCATTCAACTTCGTTGATGCCGAGATCCTTGAGAGCCTCGATGCGCAAATGCCCATCGAGGAGAAAATAATTTCCGGGATGTTTCTGGTCTGGAGTGACCACAGGAGCTTCCACCAGCCCTATCGTACGGACGGAGCTGAGGATCTGTGCGTATTTTCTGCTTTCTTTTGTTCCGGGGCGAAGCCCTTTGAGTGCAACGATTTGATTCAGGTTTAGCACGACTGGATCGCGCTCAAACGCCAGTTTTACCATGCCAGTCCCATCAAGCTGGTTCATGCGTTTCCTCCCCGGCAATCCTGGCGGCCAACGCTCGCGGCATCGTGTCGAGGCGTTCCGCGCGAATGAGCATGGTGAAACGCTCGTCGGCCAGAAGCTCCTTGAGCGCCTCAACGACAAACAAGAGTTTTGTCTGTGCGAAGTCGGACTTCTTAACGAGCAGACGCTGTTTTTCAGCTTCGCGCTGATAAATCCGCATCAGATCTGCAGTTGTCACCTTTCGCGGCGGGTTCTTGCGGCCCAGCCCGTTGTCTCTGACCGATTTGCTTCGCTTCATACGTCGATCTAGCAACTTTCGTACGGCGACGAGCTTCTTTCCTTTGATCATTCCCGACGCGTATGCGTCCATCAAAACCTCTTGGACCTCGGCATGGTCCGCCCGTGCAATATCAACTGCGAAGCTGACGGGAATTAGGCCGGTTTCGACAGCCGCAAGTAGTCTCTCCTCTCCGCGCGCAAGCAGGTTAACAATCATATTCACCCAAGCGGGCGTGACGCCAATCTTCTCCGCGATTTCCGCCTCTGAATATCCCCGCTTATGAAGACTGTTAATCTCCTGCATAAGGTCCAATGGTCGATGCTGACGCCGGGCGATGTTCTCGACGAGGCTCATTACCAAGCAGTCGGACTCCGGGGCGTCGACCACGACGGCGGGAATCTTGCTCGCGCCCAGTGCCCGAAACGCTTCCAGTCGTCCTTCGCCGCAAATGAGGTCGTACCGCATACCATTCGAGCTTTGACGGGAGCTAACCTTGATTGGTCGCTTGAGGCCAATCTGCCCAATGTTGTCAATAATTTCGCGATGCTGTCGCTTGTTTCGAGCACGGGGATTCAGAACGTGAATCTGATCGACCGAAATCATCTCAACCCTCTGACTGCCAGATCTAGCCATCAAGCTACCTCCGCTATGGGAACGGGTCGAAGAAAAGCATAGAATGGATCGAGGCTATCAAACCGGTACCCATCCAAGATGAGCCCATTGTCTTCCGCCAGCTTTAGTTTCGCGCTGGCAATATCGATCCTGGGCAACAGATAGAAATCGAGCGGGATGCGATTCGTCGTGTCCATTCGAACCGCTATTGTAATGTCTGGTTGGAGGCCCGTATCGAACCGGAGATGCCATCGGTACGATCCGGTACCTGTCTGACTACATCGAGCGATAACGACGGAGATCGTGAGTTCCTCGCTTATCGTGACGAGATCGGTCTCCTGATCTGAGTGTAGGCTACAACCGGCCCGTCGCAGTCCCTCGACGATCTCGGATAAAATGCTGGGATGCAGCGCTCGTATGTTGCGGTTTGTTTCGACATACCGATAATCCCGAGGAGGGGCATAGTTCACCAGCTGATATGCGCGAAGAAGGCTCCCAAACCGCGACCGGTAAGCACTGCTCGATGGAGTTCCGTCGGCTTCATCAATGATGAGGCCGGACAGTAATCCCATGGCCTGGCGCAAATTTCGGAGAGCAGCGAGCATCTCTTCGTCCGACATCCGGAAGGAGCGCGCCGATATAATCGATTGGGCCGCATCAAATAGGTTACGGTTCACTAAACCGGGAAAAGCGCCCTCGGAGCGTACCCACATGCCCGGATGATTTCGGACACGTTTTCTCTTCAACTTGAAGGAGACGCGATTCCAAACGTTGTTTCCAATGTACTTCTCATTGATAAGCACTTGATGCACCGTGCCGCGCGTCCACGGCTGTCCGAGTTCACCGGAAATCCCGCGCGCATTCAGATCCTCGGCTATCTGTCGCTCCGAAAAGAGGTTCTCCACAAAACGAAGATAGATCTCCCGCACCACCGCGGCCTCGTTATCTGGCCCGATCGCTAGAATAACTCGATCGGTTTGGAGACTCTTATATTCTCCGCGTTTGAGCTCGCCCTTGGAGATGCCGGATTGGTCGATTAACACGCGGCGCAAACCGTAACCTGGCTGGCCGCCTTGTCGAAAGCCAAGTTCGATTAGCCGACACTGCCCAGCAAAGACCTTTGCAGAGAGTTCGCGGCTATACTCCCCCGCCATCGCCCGCTTAACCCCTTTGACGATGGTTGAAATGGGGCTTCCGTCATTCTCGAACTGCTCGGCACAATATTGTACGACGATACCCGCGCGCTTGCAGATGTATTCATAATAGGCGCTTTCATCGGCGTCCTGAAAACGACCCCAGCGGCTGACGTCATATACTAGGATTACATCGAAGTCCGCGCGATTGTTTTGCACGTCATCGATCAACAGCTTCAAGGCATCGCGACCAGCTATATTGAGGCCACTCTTCCCTTGGTCAGCGTATGTTTTGACGATGTCTATCCTGCGCTCTGCAGCATAACGCCGGATCGCTTCTGCCTGATTTTCGGTTGAGTACTTCTGATGTTCAGTTGACATCCGGACGTACTCAGCGGCCCGGGTCCATCGCTGGTCACCGGACGATGTATCCCTGTGCTGTCGGATCGAATCCGCCACGCCACGTCATCCCCAGCGGTCTGGGCATCGAGAACATGAGTTGCGACCCCTCAGACGAATAACGGTTTCGGGCAGCAGATGCCCATTTCCGCATCGTCACAAAGATAATGAAAAAGGACAGGCAATATGTTTCCGAAGAAGGGCAAGAAGTTGCACCGTGAGTTGCAGCAATTTGAGCACAAGATCGCTGCGGCGCTCAGAGTCGAATTGGGCTCGACAAATCGGGCGACCAAGACGGTGATGCGCTGGACGGGTGCCAGCGAGAGAACGGTGAAGCACTGGTTCGCTGGAACTCATGGCCCCAGTGGCAAAAATCTTATCGCGTTGGCGCGACACTCCGATGCTGTGTTGACATATTGCCTTTCCGCAGCGAATCGACGCCCGATTCTCATCGGGATTCACTTGGTAGGTGTGCGGGCAAAGCTCGTTGACCTTATTGAGATGCTCAGTGCGTTTGAGTAGTCCTGGCAACGAGAGGCCGACCTGCCGATTAATCGTTCACGCATAATCGATTGGCGACAAGACATGCATGGCTCCACAAAAAAGTTCATCGTGATTTTATGCGCTGCCGTCGTGGCCATATTTGTTGCAACGCGACTAACTGGTGCTTCAAAGCCTATCCCAGAAGGTTGGGATGATCTGGCGTTCTGCTTGGAACTCGTCTCAATGGACGGGAAGAAGCACTTGACGCTGTCCGACGACGGCGCTGCAACCATCGAAGACAACTCAGGTCCCAAGCCGGAGACGACGACTGGCACTTGGAAGCTCTCGGATAAGGGCAACCGGTACGTCATCAGGCTTGGCGACGACGACGCCTTCTACGAGAGGATTGCGCCACCGGGTGCAGATATGTGCATCTTGGCGGCGGGAAGCGCCTCTACAAGCAACCTCAAACAGAGCTGGTTCGCGATCAGGCCGGAAGCGGATTCTCAGGGTGAATGATTGCCGATGAGCCTTGACCAGCCACGACCTGCTGCACGAATCGAAGGGGATCGCCGTACGTCGGAAACACTGCCCGAACAGCCGCGTCACGGAAACCAACTGCAAAGTACCGGCGTGATTGATCGGGATGCGCCGCCACTTTTTCCATGTGTGCGACGACATCGTCTGACGGATCGTCCACGATCTCTTTGAGCTGCTCGATGGATTTCTTCATCTTCGGGAGCTCACCGATGGGCGCAATGAGCAACGTCTCGACGAGCACCTTGAGGCGGGAGGCGATCTGCGCGCGCAACTTATACAGTTCGTCGGTGGGGGCTCCTTGCAATCTTCCCACGAGGTCCTTGATCTCCTCCTTGCTCGTGTAGAATCGCGACTCGCGCGCGTCGAACTCCTGCCTCTCCACTTCCTTCGCGGCAAGGCGGGCGTTCAGGTCTGACTGCCGAGCCGTCAGCTCATTGAGCTTCCCGGCGATGAATTCCGGTGCACCACCGGCAGACAAGACCTGGTAGGTCTTTTCCATGAGGTCGGCGACTGACGAGAGCTCACCTTGGATCGCCGAAAGCTCTGCTTCGAGATTCTTCCGTTTCGACGCATCGTCGGTCGCATTGATGATGCTCTCAAGGTCCAGTTCTTGGACGAACGCGAGGAACGAGGCCTCAAAATCCCGATACCTCCATCTCGTGCCGACGCAACCTCGGCCTCGCTGGGCGTCATCGCAGACGAGATATGTGCCCCCTTTCGGGCCAACGCCTTTGTTCTCGTAGGCCATGATGGAGCGGCAGTAGGCGCAGCGGGCGATGCCGGTGAACAGATTGGTGTAGCCTGGTCCCTTACGACCAGCGCCAGAGCCGCCTACCTTCCGTTGCGACTTGGAGTACTGGGCCTGAAAGAACAACTCCTCCGTGATGATCGCCGGGAAATAGCCAGGGATGGGTTCACCGTCCGCAACGCGCTTCCCGTCAATTTTTGTGTGAGGCTGGAATTCGCCGAGCGCTGCGCGGTTGCCTAGGATTTTGGCGATGTAGGACTGGTGCCACCCATTGGGGCCGCCAAAGGAGTCCACCTTCAATTTGTTGAGGCGACCGGCGATGACGAACATGCCGACCCCCGACGCGGTCTCCTCAAAGATCTTCCGAACAATCTCGACCCTCTCCGGAATGAGCGCGTAATTTTGCCGATCCGCCGAAAGCTGCATCCATGCCGGGCACCACTTTGTCATCGGCTGATGGTTGCTTGCTCTGTTGCGCTTATTTTTCCAGGCAGCACCGATACGCACGCTCTTGGTTTTCGACTCTTCATGAGCGCGTTCCATGATCACGAGCGAGGTGATCATATCCACTAGATTGGTAGTCTCAGCCCGGTAAACCCGTTTGTCTGTGAGCGTCACCAGATTGATCCCAGCCTGAACGATGCTGAGGAACAGCGTGTGGGCTGTTAGGATTTCCTCGCGGCTAAGCCGATCCAGTGATTCTACGAGGAGGTATGATCCCCGCTCGATCGATCCCGTTTTCACGGCAGCCAGGAATTGACCTAAGGCCCCTACCCGTACGTTGGCGCCCTTAAAGGCCGAAATGCCTATGTCTTCGAGTTGGGCGTCATCGGCCAGCTCCAAGCCTTCCGCTTCGGCGTAGGCCCTGGAAGCCTCAAGTTGTCGCCTGCGGCTGTCCCCTTTGAGCTGGAGGTCCGTAGACATACGGAGGTAGGAATAGGCCCGAGGTTTCACGAAAAGCCCCATGTGACCGGAATGGGCTAACCGGATTCGGGTTAATTGTACACGATATCTTGATCGTGGGAACAATTAACCTGCAAGCTATTGGCTAATTATACCCACCATTCTGATCGTCGGCCTGCCGGACAAGGCCGTGTCGGAAGCCCGCGAGCGGGTGCGGGCGGCGCTGGTCGCCTCCGGCCTGGCGCTGCCGGCGCGGCGCATCGTGGTCAATCTCGCGCCCGCCGATCTGCCGAAGGAAGGCAGCCATTACGACCTGCCGATCGCGCTGGGATTGATGGCGGCGATCGGCGCATTGCCATCGGATGCGCTCGCCGGCTTCACCGTGCTCGGCGAACTCGGCCTCGACGGCTCGATCGCGCCGGTGGCCGGCGTGCTGCCGGCAGCGATGGGCGCCAATGCCCGCGACGAAGGCCTGATCTGCCCCGCGGCCTGCGGACCCGAGGCCGCCTGGGCCAGCGCCGATCTCGAGATCATCGCAGCGAGTTCGCTGATCCAGCTCGCCAACCATTTCAAGGGCACGCAGGTGCTGTCGCGGCCGCAGGCGAAAATCCGTTCCGAGGCGGCCAGCCTGCTGGATCTCAGAGACATCAAGGGACAGGAAAGCGCCAAGCGCGCGCTGGAGATCGCAGCAGCCGGCGGACATCATCTGCTGATGACCGGCTCGCCCGGCTCCGGCAAATCGATGCTGGCCGCGCGCCTGCCCTCGATCCTGCCGCCGCTGTCGCCGGCCGAACTGCTCGATGTCTCGCGGATCGCATCCGTCGCCGGCGAGATCAGGGACGGCGCCCTGACATCGCAACGCCCGTTCCGCGCGCCGCATCATTCCGCCAGCATGGCCGCGCTGACTGGCGGCGGCATCCGCGCCAAACCCGGTGAAGTCTCGCTCGCCCACAATGGCGTGCTGTTTCTCGACGAGTTGCCGGAGTTCGATCCGCGTGTGCTGGATTCACTTCGTCAGCCGCTGGAGAACGGCGAGGTGTCGGTGTCGCGGGTCAACCACCGCGTCACTTATCCCGCCCGCTTCATGCTGGTGGCGGCGATGAATCCCTGCCGCTGCGGCCAGGCGTTCGAACCGGGCTATGCCTGCAAGCGCGGCCGCATCGATCGCTGCACGTCGGATTATCAAAGCCGCATTTCAGGTCCGCTGATGGATCGCATCGATCTGCGCATCGAGGTCCCGGCCGTGACCGCGGCCGATCTGATCCTGCCGCCGGCGACGGAAGGCTCCGCGGAGGTCGCCGCGCGTGTGGCGTCCGCCCGCGCCGTTCAACTGCAACGCTATGCAGCGGCCGGATTGAACGATGTCCGCACCAATGCCGAAGCTCCCACCGCCGTGCTTGAGGAGATCGCGCGGCCCGACAGCCAGGGCCTCGCTCTGCTGCGCGACGCAGCCGAACGCATGCGGCTCTCCGCGCGCGGCTATCACCGCGTGCTGCGGGTGGCGCGCACGCTGGCCGATCTCGACGGCACGACCGCCGTGGGCAAGCTGCATCTGGCGGAAGCGCTGTCGTATCGCGTGCCGGCCGATGGCGTGCGCAGCGCGGCGTGAATTTTCCAGGACAGGTTTTCGGCACACGTTTCCAGCACACGCCGAGACGTCGATGGTCGCCGCAAGCACATCGGTGAAGCCATGTGTTTGTCGTGTCGGTTTGCGAGCCGGCAGCCGGACACAAAACCACACAAAACGCAGGGGTTCCCTTTAACCCGGTGCTAAGCGCCGCACGGTAACATGTTGCTGCTGTCAGTCGCATCACGCGAATGAGCGAGCATCATGGTTCACGTCGATCCTTACACGAAACTTACACGCGCTGCTGCCGCCGCCGCAATCGCAGCGGTGATGTCGCGCGGCGATGGCGTGCGGGCCGCAGAGAGTCAGCCGGCCTTGGTCGTGAAGCTCGACCAGGCGAAACTGATCAGCCTGCCAAGAGGCGCACGCAAGATCGTGGTCGGCCGCTCGATCATCGCGCACGTGACGCCGCTGCCCGACGGCCTCCATGCGGTTCTGACCGGCACGTCGTTCGGCGAAACCAACATGATGGTCCTCGACGGCGACGGCACCGTCACCATGGATTCGATCATTCGCGTCGAGGCCCCATCCGACAGCGGGCCCGTGGTCCAGCGCGGGCAGCAGCGGACCACCTACAGCTGCACGCCGCGCTGCGAAATCAGACTGCAGGCCGGGGATACCGGCAAAGAGACCACCGATATCAAGATGGAGATTCAGACGCGCATCAGCCACGCCACGGCACAGCCGGTCGAACGCAATCCGACCATGGGCCGCAACGGAGCACTCTAGCAAACCACATGGGCGGTCTGAGTTGCCGATGCTCAGCCCGCCGCCCGATTTCGACGCACTGCAATTGCCTCTGCTCGCACCACCAGGACGCTCTCGCATGCCCCGATTGCCATCAGGATATTTTTCGCGCTGGGCGCGGACTGTTTTTCGTTTCCCGCACGCCGAGCAAGGCACGACAGCGGTGGAATTCGCGATCATCGCGCCGCTGTTCATCGGACTGCTGCTCTCCGTGCTGCAAACCGGCATTTTCTTTTTTGCCCAGGAGTATCTGCAGGCCGCGGCCATGCAGGGCGGCCGCCTGTTCATGACCGGGCAGGCCCAGAACAGCGCAATGACCGAAAGCACGTTCGTCAACACCATCTGCCCGCAGATCAACGCGCTGCTAAACTGCAATCTGCTGATGGTCGACGTGCAGAGCTACACCTCGTTCAACGGCAGCAACACCACGGTGCCGACCCTGACGTACGACGCGCAGGGCAACGTCACCAACACCTGGTCCTACAACCCCGGGACTCCCGGCGAGGTGGTGGTTGTGCGCCTGATGTACCGCTGGCCGCTGCTGGGCGGCCCCCTTGCTCTCGCGCTTCCCAATCTGACCAACGGCACGTCGTTGCTGATGGGGGTCACGGCATTTCGGGTGGAGCCCTACTGACCATGCCATTGCGAGCCGACAGCTATCGCCGCTTTGCCTCCTCGACATCCGGTGTTGCCGGAATCGAGTTTGCAATGATCCTGCCCGTCCTTCTGCTGTTGCTGCTGGGGTTCTATGAGGCGGGAATTGCGCTGGCGATCTACACCAAGACGCGTTTCGCCGCGGCCACGCTGGCCGAGATCACCAACCAGTACGCGACAATCCACGACACCGACATGCAGCAGATCCTGGGCGCAACCTCCGCGGTGCTCGCGCCGTATTCGAGCACGCCGGCCGTGGCCAGCGTTTCGCAGATCGCGATCGATGCGACAGGCCACGCCACGGTGAGCTGGAGCAATACGCTCGCGCCCGGAGCGAACTTCACCATCCCGGCGGCGCTTGCCGTTCCCAACAGCTGGCTGATCTTCAGCCAGGTCAGCTACACCTACACGCCTTTCACCACCTTCTTCATCAAGGCGCCGATGACCTTTTCGGACAGTCTTTACGTGTCACCGCGCAACAGCGCCTCGATCGCGCGCGTGTCGCCGTAGCCATGCCTCGCAATCCACAGCAACCGACCGGGGAGCACCCATGCCGTCGATGAAGCGACTGATGAAGCGACTCCTGGAAAGATCCTGTTTCGGAATCCTGAAGCGTTATGTCTCGCGGACCGACGGCGGCGTTGCCATCACATTTGCCTTCGCCCTCGTTCCCATGGCGCTGGCGACGCTCGGCGTGCTGCAATATGCGCTGCTCATTTCGACCAGGACCAAACTGAACGCGATCGCGGACGCGGCCGCGCTGCAGGCCGTCTCCAACGTTGCCGTGCTGACCTACGTCGCGTCCGCGGCCACGGGGCAAGCCCAGGCGAAGACCATGTTCAATACCCAGGCCGCCCAGATGGCCGGCGTGACCATCACGGCGCTGAACGTCAATGTCGTTCCCAACGCGGCGACGTCGACCTCCGCCCCGTCGCTCACCGCGACAGTCAATTACACGGCGACGATTCCCGGCCTGGTCCCGGGCCTGATGGGCACGACCTTCACCGTCGTGGGCGGAACGTCGACGGCGAACTCGTCCTTGCCGGCCTACGCCAATTTCTACCTGCTGCTCGATGACTCGCCATCGATGGGGATCGGTGCGACGCCGGCCGATATCACGGCGATGCAGAATGCCAACAACGGCTGCGCCTTCGCCTGTCACTCACCGAACGCCACAAACGGGACTTATCCCGGTTACACGCTGCCAAACGTGCCCGGAACCCAGCTGCGCATCGATGCGCTGCGAAACGCCACAGCCCAGCTGATCAACACGGCGATCAGCCAGCAGAGCATCCCCAACCAGTTCGGCATCGGTCTCTACACCTTCGCCAACAGCGTCACCACGGTCATCGGTCTCTACACCTTCGCCAACAGCGTCACCACGGTCAGTCCCCTGACCACGAACCTGGCCCAGGTGCAGGCCGCGAATTCGGCCATCGCCCTGCCGACCACCGACCTCGGGACTCAAATCGGCGATGCGGTCAACTGGCTCAGCCAGAAAGTGGTGACGACAGCGTCCGGGCCCGGCACAAAAACCGCCCCGTTTGAATTCGTGTTCCTGGTCACCGACGGCGTGGAGGATCACGCGTTCAACTACATCACCGGCAGTTATGACGCCCTGATCAACCCGACCGGCACCTGGAACGGAATCTCCTACAGCAGCGTGATGCAGTCCAGCGCCTGCACGAGCCTCAAGAACAAGGGCGTGACGGTCGCGGTGCTCTATACAAATTACGATCCTCTCAGCGACTCCCGATACACCTATATGGTCCAGCCTTTTGTCAACAATATCATCCCGACCCTGCAGGCCTGCGCATCGCCGAATTTCTTCTTCCAGGCCGACAGCGCGAGCGACATCAACAACGCGATGCAGCAGATGTTCGCCACCGCGCTGGCGCAATCCGCGCACCTGTCCCAGTGATCGCGCCGGTCTCGCGCAACTCACGTCGGCAAAATACGCATGAGCGCGTGACGCAAACCGTCCGGTAACGATTTTCGTTTACCCTTCAGGAACCATAAGCCGTCGTTCCGGGCTTAATCCCCCGTCCTGTTGCGTGCCGAGTTCCCTGTCATGTTGCGTCTCAAGATCCTGGTGTCGATCGTCCCGCTCGCCTTTGCGGGGTTCTTCGCCCGCGAACAGCTCGTCGCCAACGTCCACCCCTGCATCACGACAGCGGAGACCTCGGTCGAGATCGCACCGATGCCGTGGCAGGCGCAACGCCATGTCAGCTTCACCAGCGACCCCACTGAAGCCACCGTCCGCGTCCAGATTGTCGACAGTCCGGACAGCGCCGACTTCGCGGTGGTGGACGACGGTGAAACCGATGAGGCCGGCGCCTGCAACGGCACCATGCCGATCGAGCTGGTCGGCATCACCGAGCGATCGCCGGCGACGCCGACGGTGATCTATCTGTCGCGCGACGGTGCGGCCGATTACCACATCTTCGTGCAATCGAAGGCCTTCTCGACGCAGGAAGCCGCGGCCCTGGTGGTCAGCGCCCGCGCCGGACGGCAGCAGCAGGTCGCCGGCTCGCTGTAACCCCCCAAAACGGCTTCAGGATTGATTAACCCTGTTGCCATCCCGCGCGCCATGGCGTCGCCGTCTCAAACACTTCGCAACATCCCCGCTGCACCTTCGATCCCGGGGATCTGGTGACGGGACTTCTGGTCATGACACGGGGATTACGGATCAAGTCGCGAGTCCGCCGGTTCAAGCGGCGGCATCCGTGGATCCCTGCGCTGGTGCGCTCGTTCACGATCTTCTCCGCCACCTTCGGCGGCGTCTATGGCTTCATCATCGGCAGTCGCTCCGACGCCTACGATCCCGAGATGTTCGCGATCGGCCTCAGCGGCCTGTTCGCGCTCGCCTGTGTGGCGCTCGCGGCCCTGAGCTTCCGGATCCGCATGCTGCGCAAGGCGATGCAGGCCGTCGTCGTCCGCAACGAAACCCTGATCGACCGCAATTGGGAATTGAAGGAAGCGGAGGAGCGGGCCCGCAGCCTGTTCGAATCGCAGAGCGACCTGATCGTGCTGCGCGACACCGCGCAGCGAATCACCTTCGCCAACGAGGCCTTCTGCGTACTGGCGAAAAAGTCCCGCGACGATCTCGTGGGTTCGGTGTTCAATCTCCCCGTGCTGGAACAGGGTGACGCGGCGCTGGAGCCGGACGGCACCCGCGTCCACGACCAGAAGATCGCAAGCGCGCTCGGACCGCGCTGGATCGCCTGGCGCGAGGGCCTGGTTCGCATCGACACCAACCGTCCCGCGGAGATGCAGAGCGTCGGGCGGGACGTCACCGACCGCACCGAGACCGAACGCGCGCTGGGCGACGCCCGCGACCACGCCAACGCGGCCAATCGCGCCAAGTCGCGTTTCCTGGCCATGGCCTCGCATGAAATCCGCACGCCGCTCAACGGCATCATCGGCATGAGCGGCCTGCTGCTCGATACCTCGCTCAGCGCGGAGCAGACCACCTATGTCAATGCGGTGAAGACCTCCGGCGAGGCCCTGCTGCTCTTGATCGACGAACTCCTGGACTTCTCCAAGATCGAAGCCGGCAAGATCGATCTCGAGCATCGGCCGTTCGTGCTGGCGGCGATGATCGAGGAGATCACCGAGCTGCTGGCGCCGCGGGCGCAGGCGCGGCGGCTGGAGATCGCCGCCTATATCGACGAGCGGTTGCCCACCGAGGTGATCGGCGACGCCGCGCGGCTGCGCCAGGTGCTGCTCAATCTCGCGGGGAACGCCATCAAGTTCACCTCGACCGGCGGGGTCGCGCTGATCGTCGAGCCCGGAATCTGGCCCAACGAGATCAGCTTCTTTGTGCGCGACACCGGCATCGGCATCGAGCCGGAGGCCCGCGAACGGATTTTCCGCGAGTTCGAGCAGGCCAACGAGCGCACCGTCCGCAACTATGGCGGCACCGGCCTCGGGCTGAGCATCAGCGAACGCATCGTCAAGCGCATGGGCGGGCGCATCGGCCTGGAGAGCGAGCCCGGCCGCGGCTCGACATTCGAGGTGTCGATTCCGCTGATCGCATCTGCCGCGGCGACAAACGCTGCGGCCGCATTCACGGCGCCCGACCTCGACGGCAAGGCCGTCATGCTGGTGGCGCCGCAGGCCATCGAAGCCTCGCTGGTGGCGCGGCGGCTGGAGCTCTGGGGTGCGCAGACCTGCACGCTGACCGATGCGGTGGTCGCGGCAGCACTGTTACCCGAGCGGGCCTGGCACGCGATCATCATCGATCATGATCTCGGCACCGAGGAGGCCGAACGGCTGGCCGAGGCGGCCCGCTTTCATGCGTTGCATCGGATCGTGATGGTGACGCCGTCGGCGCGGCGCGAATTGCGGCCCACCGAGACAACCTCCTTCACCGGTTATCTGGTGAAACCGCTGCGCGCGGCGTCGCTGGCGGCGCGGCTCGGACTGCCGGCGGCCGCGGACGCTCCGAAGCTCGCCGGTGACGACATCGTCGACACCGTCGTGCCTGCCTCGCCGGCGAAAGGACTGTCGATCCTGGTGGCGGAGGACAACGAGATCAACGCACTCCTGATGCGCTCGCTGCTGACGCGGCTCGGCCATCGTCCCGTCATCACCGTCAACGGCCTGCAGGCGGTGGAATCCTGGCTCGCGGCGGAGACCGCGGGCGCGCCCTACGATCTCGTGCTGATGGACGTGCAGATGCCGGAGCTCGACGGCATCGCCACGACACAGCGCATCCGCGCGCGCGAAACATCGTTGCAGATGCGGCGCACGCCGATCATCGCGCTCACCGCGAACACGCTGGTGGAAGACCGTTACGCCTGCTTCGAGGCAGGCATGGACGGCTTCCTGGTCAAGCCGCTCGATCGCGAGAAACTCAACGACGTGCTGACCAGCATTCCGGCTTTCCCGCACCTCACCGCGCAAGCGTCACGAAACTGAAATCATCGCGGACAGGCCTGCGTGTCGCGACACCCGGGGATACGTCGGGAGCGGCGCTTCCCCTGTCATAAATCCTTTGAACGCCCGTGCTTAATGGCATTCACAGCCACTTCGATTCGATGTGATCGATGCGGCGGGGGCAGAGCGCGGTCTTGAACATGCGAAGTGGCAAACCCTTCGCTGACGGCGCGCATGAGGATTTCCATGAAAGCCGACGAACTCGCGCGCTCCGGCCTCAATCTGAAGCAGATGCTTCGGCCGGAGAACGCCGCAAACGTGATGGCGAAGACCAAGGCCGTCGCAGGCCTGCTGATGCCCGCCTTCGTCAGCGAGGCCGCGATCAAGCTCAAGCCGGGGTTTCACGCGCCGGCGACGCCGCTCGGCCGGCTCGGCCCGCTTGAAGTGCGCCTTGCCGCGAAGAAGGCCGACGTGAAGCGCGCGCAGAAGCTGCGCTACAAGGTGTTCTACAAGGACGGCAGCGCGATCGCCGACGCCGCCACCATGCTGGCGCAGCGCGACAAGGATGCGTTCGACAAGATCTGCGATCACCTGCTGGTCCTGGACCATGCGGCGAAGCCTTCGCTCAGCGGCAAGCAGCCGGTGGTCGGCACATACCGTCTGCTGCGGCAGGATGTCGCCGAACGCCACGGCGGCTTCTATACCGACAGCGAGTTCGACGTCTCCGATCTGGTCGACCGTCATCGCCATCTGAAATTCCTGGAGCTGGGACGCTCCTGCGTGCTGCCGCCCTATCGCAACAAGCGCACCGTCGAACTGCTGTGGCATGGCATCTGGAGTTACGTCCGCCAGCATCGTTGCGACGTGATGATCGGCTGCGCGAGTTTCGAGGGCACCGATCCCGACCGGCTGGCGCTGCCGCTGTCGTTCCTGCATCACTATTCGCGCGCGCCGGAGGCCTGGCGGGCGGTCGCGCATCGCTCGCGCCGCGTCGAGATGAACCGGATGGCCAAGGAAGCGATCAATCCGAAGGCGGCGCTGCACGAGCTGCCGCCGCTGATCAAGGGTTATCTGCGGCTCGGCGCCTTCATCGGCGACGGTGCCGTGATCGATCATCAGTTCGGCACCACCGACGTGCTGATCGTGCTGCCAGTGTCGGCCATCAACGCCCGCTACCTCGACCATTTCGGCGTCGACGGCAGCCGCCACGCGGCGTGATGCAGCCTGTAGGGTGGATTAGCGAAGCGTAACCCACCAGTCACACATGCCGAGTTCGCGGTCGGTGGGTTACGCCGGAGCCTGTCATCGGGCCGCGCTTCGCGCGGACCCGTTGGGCTAACCCACCCTACAAAGCCACGCTACGGCGCCTTGCGCTTATTTTTTTCCTGCGAGGAATTGACCCCAACGTATTTCTTCATCTTCTCGTCTGAGAGGAGAAATCTTTTGTCGTGGTGGGTCCAATAGCAAAAGGCGATAAACGCCCCAGCAAATCCTCCAAGGCCGAGGATCACAAATCGGCTCTCTGCCGGGAGAGCAAGTAAAACGACCACGCCCACCGAGACCAGTCCGACCAAAAACACGATGCTCAGGCCGATCGAGATCCGGCCAAAACTGGCCAGAACGAGAATCAGAATAACGACAGCGAGCACGATCCCACCGGCCATTTCCAACATGGGCGCTCCGAAACAACAATCTGTTCGTAGCTCGCAGGGTGGGTTAACCGAAGGCGTAACCCACCAATCACATATGCCGAGTTCGCGGTCGGCGGGTTACGCCGGAGCTTGTCATCGGGCCGCGCTTCGCGCGGACCCGTTGGGCTAACCCATCCTACAAAACTCCGCCTGCCCTACAGCCTTCGCAGCGACACCGCCTCGATCACATGCTCGCCGCCCTTTTTCAGGATCAGCGTGGCGCGGGGGCGGGTCGGCAGGATGTTGTCTTCGAGATTGGCGAGGTTGGTGCGGTCCCAGATTGCGGTGGCGGTGGCGATCGCCTCGTCGTCCGAGAGCAGCGCGTAGCGATGGAAATATGATTTCGGATCGTGGAACGCGGTGTCGCGCAGCGACAGGAAGCGCTGCACGTACCACTTCCGCAGCACCGGCTCTTCCGCATCGATATAGACAGAGAAATCGAAGAAGTCCGAGACGAACGGCACCGCCTTGCCGTCGCGCGGCAGCCGCCCGGTCTGCAGCACGTTGACGCCTTCGAGAATCAAGATGTCCGGCTGGTCGATCTCGACGCTCTGGTGCGGGACGATGTCATAAGTGTGGTGCGAATAGATCGGCGCCCGCACCGATCGCCGCCCGGCCTTGATGTCGCTGAGGATACACATCTAGATGTGTATAAGAGACAGGTCGTAGCTTTCGGGGAAGCCCTTGCGCTGCATCAGGCCGCGGCGCTCCAGCACCGCGTTGGGAAACAGGAAGCCGTCGGTGGTGACGAGATCGACCTTGGGGCGTGGCGACCAGCGCGCCAGCAGCGCCTGCAGCACGCGCGCGGTGGTGGACTTGCCCACCGCGACCGAGCCGGCGACGCCGATGATGTAGGGCATCTTGCGGTCTTCGATGCCGAGGAAGCGGCGCTGCGCGAAGAACAGCCGTTGGGCTGCCGCGACATACATCGACAGCAGCCGCGACAGCGGCAGATAGATGTCCTCGACCTCTTTCATGTCGAGCCGGTCGTGCAGCGACTTCAGCGCCGCGATCTCGTCGGCATCCAGCGTCATCGGGGTGTCGTCGCGCAGCTTCGCCCATTCGGCCCGCGAGAACACCCGGTAGGGATTGTATTGAATATCGGCGCGCGCATCCATGGCAGCGGTACTCCTTACCCCTAGATCATGATGCGACCCGCATCATGACCTGATCGCTTTGTTTGAGCATGATCTTTTCGAAAAACCGGTTTCCCCTTTTTCGGATCATGCTCGGCCGTCAGTCGCGCTTGCGCGCAGCCTTTTCCTCGAGCCCGGACATCTGCGTCCGCTGCGCCAGCACGTCCTCGACATCGCCGAGCGACACGCCGCGCGATTTCAGCAACACCAGCAAATGGAAGATGACGTCGGCGCTCTCGGAGAGCAGATGATCGCGGTCGCCCTCGACCGCGGCGATCACCGCCTCCACCGCTTCCTCGCCGAATTTCTTGGCGCACTGCAACGGGCCCTTGTCGAGCAGCTTGCGCGTGTACGACGCCTCGCCGCCGGAGGCCGCGCGGGCGTCGATGGTGGTGGCCAGGTCATGGATCGTAAAACGGGACATCGCGGCTCTTTCTGTCATATCCCTATCATATCCAGCTTAATCGGACAGCGTCCGATTAAGCCTGCCGGCATCAGGGGTCCAGGCGCATCGGCAGTCCGGCGCCGGACATGTGCTCCTTGGCCTGGCGGATGGTGAATTCCCCGAAATGGAAGATCGACGCGGCCAGCACCGCGGTGGCGTGGCCGTCGCGGATGCCGCCGACCAGGTGATCGAGGTTGCCGACGCCGCCGGAGGCAATCACCGGGACCCCGACCCGGTCGGCGACCGCGCGGGTCAGCGCGATATCGAAGCCCTGGCGGGTGCCGTCGCGATCCATCGAGGTCAGCAGGATTTCGCCGGCGCCGAGCGAGGCAACCTCCTCGGCATAGGCCAGCGCATCGATCCCCGTTGCCTTGCGGCCGCCATGGGTGAAGATCTCCCAACGGTCGGGGGTATCAGGCGCATTGACCCGCTTGGCGTCGATGGCGACCACGATGCACTGGTCGCCGAACTTCTCGGCCGCTTCCCGGACAAATTCGCGGCGGCTGACGGCRGCCGAATTGATCGACACCTTGTCGGCGCCGGATGTCAGCAGCACGCGAATGTCCTCGACCACCCGCACGCCGCCGCCGACGGTCAGCGGCATGAAGCAGGCCTCCGCGGTGCGGCGGACCACGTCGAGCATGGTGCCGCGGTTCTCATGGGTGGCGGTGATGTCAAGGAAGGTGAGCTCGTCGGCGCCGGCGGCATCGTAGGCGATCGCCGCCTCCACCGGATCGCCGGCGTCGCGCAGGTCGACGAAGTTGATGCCCTTGACGACCCGGCCGTCCTTCACATCCAGGCAGGGAATGACGCGAACCTTGAACATGGTCAGGCCGCCTTGCGCGCCGCGCGGATCAGCGCCATCGCTTCCGCGGGATCGAGCCGCCCGTCATAGAGCGCGCGGCCGGAAATCGCGCCGGCCAGCTTCCTGGCTTTCGGCGCCAAGAGCGCCTTGACGTCGTCGATCGAGGCGAGGCCGCCCGACGCAATCACCGGCACCGAGATGGCCTCCGCCAGCGCGATGGTGGCGTCGAGATTGAGGCCCTTCAAAAGACCGTCGCG
>BFBZ01000008.1_pt426 | contig 99951 bp, 97 predicted proteins | sample 1888401 | NCBI WGS metagenome assembly BFBZ01 (sample SAMD00112614, study PRJDB3348) | symbiont metagenome | host: Chara braunii
ACGGCCTCGATCCGGGTCGTGCCCTGCTTGATGACGAGGTTCCGCTTTTCCATGGTTTCGCGGATCAGGCGCTCGGCCTCCTCGCGCAACGATTGCTTCGACATCATCCCCACCGCTGATTGGTTTGCGGGCGGCGTCATAGCACGGCCGCGTGAAGCTTTGACAGGGGGTMCCGATYAGACAATCAAGCGATCCACCGGCAGCCGGAAATGCCGGGGTTTCACCGGCTTTGACGGACGGCCGACGCGGAATACGTTGACCAGCCGCAGATCGCGGCCGATTTCACCGAGCTTGCGCAGCCGTTCGTTGCAGCCGGGATGATCGGCCAGCGCCGAAATCGGGCAGGCCGCGAAGCCGGCGCGATCGATTTCCAGCCAGACACGATAGAAATGCCGCCCCGTCGTGAGCGGATCCTCACCGACCGGCCGGCAGAACAGCAGGACCGCGGAGGCCGATGCGGTCTTGGCGCGGTCGGCGAGCAGCGACGCCGCGATACCGAGACGATCAAGCGGCCGGAACAGGCGCCCCAGCACAAAGCGGGCCGCGCTGCCCTCAATGGCGTTCATCGCCAGCGCATCGCGGTTGAGACCGTCCAGCAGGTAGCGCGGATCGGCGGGCGACAGCCGCATCCATGCGAGCAGTTCAGCGCGGTATTCGTCGCCGCGGACAAAGGAGAACTCGGCCTGATCGGCCCAATCGGCGATGTCGGCAAGCGTCCCGCGATGACCGATGCAGATCACATCGTCACGCGCGATGGCCCGTTGCGCCAACGCCGCCGCGTCATCCGGCGCGGCGAGGAATTTGCCGCGCCACGACATGCGGCGTGCCACATGCTCCGCCAGCGGATCGGGCGTGGTGCCCTGCCTGATCGCAAAGGAGCAGAGCGCGGAAAATTGCGGCGACAGCGGCTGCTCGATCGTGGTCATCGCGGTGATGGCGAAGCCGCGTCGGTTGAGCGCGAGGCTCATGCCCTCCAGCGCCGCGCCATGCGACACCAGGACATCGTGCCCCGCGGGGTCGGCGACCGGCGCGCGGACGCCGGTGTCGTCGACCAGCGCCAGCCGGCCGTCGTCGAGCAAGCGCCAGCGCGTCGGCTGGATGTTGTGGACGCTCGGGGCCAGCCGCGCCTCGGCGACCAGTTCGCGCAGCAGATCCGGCGTCAACTCGCTCATGCCGCCGCCAATCGCTTGGTGAACAGATGCAGCCGGTGCAGCGGCGTGGCCCCGGCCTTCTCGACCTGGCGCAGCGAGGGCGCGTTGATGTCGGCGATCCAGGTGCCGCCGAGCGTGCGGTAACCGGCCTGCTGCAACGCCAGCGCGGTGCGGTAGAGCATCGCGCCGTTGAGGCCACGATTGTGCAGGTCGCGACAGACCGACTGATAGATCAGCACGGCGCGCGTGTTCATGATGCGGTGCTGCACGAACCTGAACGGCGCCGTCAGCCCGATCCGGCCGTCGATCGCCTTGATCAGCGGATTGAGGTCGGGAATCGCGATGATCGCGCCGGCGGGGCGGCCGCGGTGATAGACCACGGTCGAAATCCGCTTGTCGATGATCCACATCATGTCGCCGGCCTGGAACAGATATTCGGACGCGGTCGGCGGCACGAACATCGGATTGTCGGCAAAGCCGTCGTTGAGAATCAGCCGCGCATCCTCCAGCCGCGCCTTGAAGGCGGAACGCTTGATCGGCTGCCAGATGAAATCGGGGTCGGCGAGCACCGCGCGCTGCTTGTCGCCGAGCAGCTGCTCCGGCTTGCCGTCGTCGAGCGCGATCTCGAATGTCGTCATCGGGAAGGTCGCGGCATAGCCGGCGCGTTCCAGATGCTGCGCGACGTGGGGCGGCGACCACATCATGTCGGTGAACGGCGCATGGTCGAAGCCGTCGGTCATGACGCCGATCTGCTGCATTGCCGTCAGATTGAAATTGCCGGCGACCCGGCTCATGCCACGCGCCGACAGCCATTGCTCGGCGGCGCGCAGCAGCGCATCGGCCACCTCGACATCGTCGATGCAGTCGAAGAAGCCGAATGCCCCGTGGCGGGTGCCGTGCTTGCGGTTGGAGGCGTCGTGGATCGAGGCGGCGATGCGGCCGACCGGCCGGCCGTCGCGATGCGCGGAAAACAGCGCATAGCGGCCGTGGCCTTCGGTGATGAACGGATTCGTCGCGGGATCGAACATCCGGTCGAAATCGCTCCACAGCGGCGGCACGTAGAGACTGTCGGGTCCATAGGCATTGAGCGCGGCGTCGAACGCCGCCTTGCGGTCGCCCTCCCTGACCTCGAGCGTCATCTGGCCTCCGGGGTCAGCGCCAACAGCCGCCGCACCAGCGCCAGCGCGGTTTCGGTGGCGGGATCGGCCGCCGTCACCGGCACCGCGAGCACGATCAGATCCACCGGATCATGCCCGAGCACGATGACATGGGAGGCGTTGTTGGCTGATATCAGCGAGACCATTCGCTCGGCCGCCGAGTCGGTCGGCGACAGCCCCCATGGCGCATCGGAGCGGCGCAGCACGCGCCGCGTCGACAGGAAATCGCGCAGCAGCGGCGGATCGTAGGGTGCGAGCTCGTTTTCGCGGAAGCGCCGCGCGCTCTCAAAGATCGGATGTCGCGCGAGCTCGGCGATCAACTGCTCCCGTGTCTGCGCCGGCGACGCCGCAACCGAATTGAGCACACCGGGCTCCTGGGATTCGAACAGCGCGCGCAGCGCATCCGTCATCAGCCCGATGGTCAGGACGCCGGCGATCGCGACCGCGACGAACCGGACCATCTGCGCCGCGTCGACGTCAGGCGCCATGAAGGCGGCGGCGAGCCCGAGCAACCCCGACGAGATCAGCCGCAGCGCCATCATCGCAAGCCCATGCCGCCGGGTCTCGGCGCCGCCGCCGGCGATCAGCATCACGGTGACCGTGAGCAGCGCGCCGAGTGCGCCGAGCCGGACCGGGATGTCCGGAAACAGCGTGCGGAAATCGGTGAGGATGAACGGGATCACCACCAGTGCCCCGACCGCCATGCGGCCGATGCTGCGGTTCTCCGAGGCCATCAGCGCCGAGCGGTCGCGCGTCGCCAGCAGCAGCGCGCAGATGGCGAAGCCCGAGAGCTGGAACAGCGCCAGCGTGATCGCATAGGGCATGACGAAGCGCTGCAATCCGAACAGACCGCCGAGGCCGAGCAGGATGCCGCCTGCGAGCGCGGCGATCTTGATCGCGCGCGGCGCGTGACGCCGCAGGATGCCCTCGGTGACGATCAAGGCGCCGAGCGGGATCAGCGAAGCCGGGATCACCGAGAGACGGTCGAGCAGCCAACTTCCGCTCCACCACGCAAGGCCGCGGTCGAGGAACAGGATCGCGATCACGCCGAGCGCGAGCAGCAGGCGGCGGGTCAGCGGGCTCCGCGGATCGCGTCGGTAGAACGTCATCATCGCCACCGCGAGCCCGATGGCGCCGCAGAGATTGACGATGGAATCGGCGATCACTCCCGAGGTCATGGCCGGCCAGTCAGTTGGTCGATGGCCCGCCGCACCATTGGACGCATCAGCGCGGCGGTGAGCGCGCTGCGTGGCCTCTCGATCGCGGGTCGGTGCGGATTGAGGAACCAGCCGCGGCAATCGGTGCCGGAGGTGCGGCCGAGGATCAGCGCCACCGCCTCATAGGCCATCAGCATGCCGGTCGAGATCACCATCGGGGCGAACGACATCCGGCTGCGGCGCCCAGTCGCGACCTCGCCGGCGATCGCGAGATCGACATAGTTGCGCGACGACGAATGCAGCATCACGTGCTCGATCTCGGCGCGCATCGCGGCGCGACGGTCTTCGTCGGTGATCTCGGTCCAGTCCTTGCCAAGGGTCGGAAAGCCGAGGCGTTGCTCGGGCCGCGGATCCTGCGGACGCACCACGATCACCGACGGCAATGGCGACATGTAGGCGTCGATCACGGTCGCCTCGGCACGCTTGGCGGTCCGGTACAGGTGCACGCCGGCCGCGATATCGTCCATGCCGTTGACGATGACGGGGCAGCGCGCGGCGATGCCGGGCAATTCGTCGGTCCAGTTCTCGCCGAGCACCTCGACCTCGATGGTCGGGTTGATGCGTTTGGCGGCTTCGGCGGCAACGGCGGCCTTCTCGCGGCCGACCTCGTCGGCGAAGGCGAACACCTGGCGGTTGAGGTTGGAGACCTCGAAGCGGTCGATGTCGGCGATCACGAAGCGGCCGACGCCGGCGCGCGCCAGCGCCATGAAGGCCGCGCCGCCCATGCCGCCGACGCCGCAGACGAACACCCGCGCCTGGCGCAGCAATTGCTGCTCGTGCTCGTCGATGAAGCCGATGTTGCGGCCGGTGAAGGAGTAATAGTCGAAGCTCATCGCGCGGCCCCGCCATCCTGCCTGCGCGGCCGCAGGCTGCCGAAGGCGCGGCTGTCGTCGAGCCAATAGACCACCGGCAGCACCAGCCGCTGCAAGGCCAGCATCGCCGACGCCGCCAGCAGCGCCGGCAGCGAGCCCGACGGCACCTCGCTCATCAGGTAGCGCCGCGCGCCGGCAAGATCGACGCGGCCGATCTGAAGCACATCGTCGCCGCGGCCGTAGTCCAGCTCGCGTTGGCAGAATTCGTTGTAGACCGCGTTGCGATGCTTCGGCGCGATCTCGAAGCTCTTCTTCAGCGCATCCGAGCCGCCGGTATAGGCATTGGTGATGACCGAGCGCGGCTCGTCGAAGCCGGCTTCCTCGCCGACGCCGAACACCGCCCGATGCCGCGCCATGATGCCACGCGCGAGTTGCAGATGCGCAAAGCTCTGCCGCGCCTCCGGCAGTGGCGACGGGAACACGTCCGAGAAGGTGTCGCTTACCATGCCGACGACCGCCGGCACCTGGGTGACGTTGGAGATCCATTTCGGCCGCAGCCCGTCGCGCGCGAACAGCACCAGCGCGGTCAGGCCGTAGAGCACCCAGGACAACCCCTGCCCGCGCACGTCGGGATCGACCATGACGAGACCGAGATGGGTGACTTCAGCCGGCTCGCCGTCGAGCGGCACCTCCATCACCGACAGCGCGTTGAACGCGATCGGCCGCCCGCTGTCCTCTTCGCAGATCAGGGTGACGACGGCGCGCGACAGCCGCTCCGGCTCGCCGGAGAAGATACCGTAGGTCAGGCTCTCCTCGGGCAGCGTCTTGGCCGCAACGGTGCGCAATTGCCCGACCAGCGCGTCGAGTTCGGCCTTCGGCAACGACACCCCAGGCGATTCGACGATGCGCGTGCGCTGGCCGGCCTGGGTGCGCAAGGTGAGATCGATGGTCGGCTGCGACAGCGCTTTCAGCCAGAAGCCGGCATGGCTGCGCAGGCCGTCAAAGGCCGCGCGCGCCTTGGCAAACCCGCGGTCGCCGCGCGGAGCGGGCGTGCGATTGTCGGTGGACGCCATTTCTCTGTCCCTCGGGTGCGATCTCTGCCCTTGCGGCTGTTAAGAGGTTGTAAGTGCGATCCGACGCAGCTCGCCGCAGGGTAAACAAGGCCTTCCGGAAACGGAACAGATTGGGCGAAACAACGATAGCGGCGGGCGCGAAACACCCGCCGCTATCGTTTTGTGCTGCCTGCTCAGGCCGCCTTCGAGACTTCCATCAACAGCCGCTCGGCCTTGGCGTCCTCGATGCGATTGACGAACTTGCCGCTCTCGTAATTGTCGCGGATCGTCTTGGTCAGCGTGACGCAGGTCTGCACCAGCATCACGATGCCCATCGTGAGATAACCCTTCATCCAGAGGTCGATCGGCAGGAAGAACACGCCGACGGCGACGAGGAAGGCGGAGGCTGCAAAGGACGCGTAAGTGAAGGTCACCCAGCCGCTGCTGTGGGGTTGAATGGTCTGGTTCATGGTCGTCTCCTTGATGTTGCGAGGTTTGAAGCTGGTTCAGTTGCGGATTTGAGAATTCAGGCAGCAGGCGGGCGCTTGGCCTTCAGCCGCGCCAGCACGTCGTCGGCGGTCGATTTCATGCGCGGGCCAAAGCCCTGCTCGGCGAGCCGTTCGGCGACGACGAGCGGACCCGAGGCGGTGTCGATCTCGAACAGGGCCTCGTCGGCCGCCTGGGCCTCCATCTGCCGCTCGCGCAGCCGCTTCAGCGTCGCCTCCGCTTCGGGCAGCGTCGATTCGTAGGGCCGCGCCGCCTCGATGCCGGTGCTGCGCAGCGAGCGCACCGCCTCCGAGGCACGGGCCAGGCGCCGGCCGCGATCGAGTTCGGCGATGCGCCTGTCTCTTATACACATCCGAGGCACGGGCCAGGCGCCGGCCGCGATCGAGTTCGGCGATGCGCGCCTCGGCACTGGCGACATGGCGCTTCAGCCGGGTGATCTCGGAGGCGAACAGCGTGCGCGCGGTCATCGCGGCATCGCGCTCGGCTTCGAGATTGGCGATCGCCTGCGCGGCTTCGCGGGCGAGGTCCTCCCGGCCGCCGTCGAGCGCCGCCGACGCGCGCACCTCGAGATCGGCGATCCGGGCGTGGGCGGCCTCGAGCCGCCGGCCCTCCTGCTGGTCGCCGGCAATCGCCAGCGCCAGGGTCCGCTTCGAGCGGTCGACGGCGGCGGCCGCGTCGCGCATCTGCTGATCGAGGATGACCAGCGCGGTCCGGTCTTGCAGTTCCTCTTCGGCCACCGCGACGGTGCCGCGGAAAAGGGTCAAAACAGTTTTGAACATTTGGTCGCTCCCTGCTATGAGCATCGCTCATGAAACTCTTGTACCACACAATGAGCGATGCTCAAGAACTATTTGAGCGTCGCTCACGTCTGTGGTTAACGGCGGGTGAAACATGTCCAAGGCATTGGAACGACGTGCAAAACTGCGCGAAGCGCTGATCGAGGCGGCGGAACGGGCGATTGCGGCAAAGGGTCTCGGCGGGCTGAAAACCCGCGAACTGGCCCAGGAAATCGGCGTCGCCAATGGCGGCGTCTACAATCTGGTCGAGGATGTCGACGAGCTGATCCTGCGAGTCGGCTCGCGCACCCTGGCCCGGCTGGACGCCTCGCTGTCGCTGGCCGAGATCGGCGGCGCGGCGGCGCCGCGCGAGATGCTGGTGCGGGTCGCGGTCGCCTATTGCGACTTCGCCGCCGAAAATCTCGAACTGTGGCGCGCCCTGTTCGAGCATCGCATGCAGCCCGGCAAGCCGGTGCCGGAATGGGCGATCACCGAGCAGATGGAATTATTCCGCCACATCTACAAGCCGCTCGCCGCGCTGTTTCCGCAGCGCTCGCCGGCACAACTCGGCGTCACCGCGCGCAGCCTGTTCTCCGCCGTGCATGGCATGGTCGCGCTCGGGCTGGAGCACAAGCTGATCGCAGTGCCGATCGGCGCGCTGCGCAGCGAGATCTCGACATTGACGCGCGCGATGGTCGACGGGCTGACGGCCAAGAAGGAGTAGCGCCCTCGATATGCCCAATGTGTGGTCAGGTAGATGGCTTGGAGGCCGCCGGACTGGCAAATCCGTGACCCAAAATCCGTGCGGGCAAGCTGCGGTAATCTGCGCCATGTCGCTTTGACCACGGATGTACTAGCAGAGCCCCAGATTTTCGCGCCCTCGCGACTGCTCGACCGGCGCGGGGTCTCTTTGTCACACCACGCGCAATGTCCGCCGAAACCGCGACGTGAAGCGTCCGCCGGCGAGACGTGCCGCACATTGCAGCAATCGAGGTCACGAGCTTGTCCACCCATATCGATCCGGAGCCGCACCACGACGACATCATGTACCCGCAAGTGCTGCCGTTTGTGCTGGTCCACGTCGGGTGTCTGGCGGCGATCTGGTCGGGCATCTCATGGCAGGCCATCGCAATTTGCGTCGCGCTGTACTGGCTGCGCATGTTCGCGATCACCGCCGGATATCATCGGTACTTCTCGCACCGCGCTTACGCGACGAGCCGGGTGTTTCAATTCATCCTCGCATTCCTCGCCCAAAGCAGCGCGCAGAAAAGCGTGCTGTGGTGGGCGGCGAAACATCGACATCACCACCTTCATTCCGATACCGAGCACGACGTGCATTCACCCCTGCACAAGGGCCTCGTGTACAGTCATCTCGGCTGGATCTTTTACCGGCAGCACGACGCGACCGATCTGACGAAAGTTTCCGACCTTGCCGCCTATCCCGAGTTGCGGTGGCTGCACAAATTCGAGGTCTTCCCGGCGGTCGTGGTCGCAGGTTTGTGTTTCCTCGTGGCCGGCTGGCCGGGCCTGCTGGTCGGCTTCTTCTGGAGCACCGTGCTGGTCTATCACGCGACGTTCTGCATCAACTCCCTGGCACATGTTCACGGACGCCAGCGGTATGTGACGGGCGATGGCTCCCGCAACAATTGGCTGCTGGCTCTCCTGACCATGGGTGAGGGTTGGCACAACAATCACCACGCCTACCAGAGCAGTGCGCGGCAAGGCTTCCGCTGGTGGGAAATCGACGCGACCTACTATGTTCTGGTGGCGCTATCCTGGCTCGGCATCGTCTGGGATCTCAAGGCGCCGCCTGCGGCGGTTCTCCGCAACGAACAGCGCCTGGGATCACGCGTGATCAAGCGAACCGCCGAACAGCTCGCGGGCCGCTTCAATCCCGAATCCATTGCGCTGGCCATCAGATCGTCCGTGCATGAAACGGGCATGTCGGTACGGGAAGTGCTCTTCCTGTTGCAGCATCGTGCCGACCTGCACTTGCCCAGCATGCCGACGCGCGACCAGTTGCTGGCCGAAGCCCAAACCATGTTCGCGAAGACGCCATCGCTGGACGACATCGTCGACCGCGCACATGAACTGCTGGTGGAATCGGTGTGCTTTCTTCTGGCGATTCCGCCCCAGCCCGCTGTCGTACGCCCGAAAGCCTGAGCGCGCGAAAAAACCAGAAGCACCGCGGCCGGATCACCCGCGCCGTCACGGCTCCATCGTGTAGGCGCGCCCGGGTTCGAGTGCGTAGATCGTGAGAAAACGCAGCGGCCGCTCCGGATCGCAATTGCGAAACAACGTGTGCGGCAGGTCAGCGCGATCCTGCAACGTCTCGCCTGCTCGATACTGCCGCGACGCTTCATCGCCATAGGCCGACTCCGCGACGCCCTCGACGATGAAGATCACGCCGCCGACCGGATGCCGGTGCAGCGGCGCCACCCCGCCGGGCGGATAGGTCACCTCGGCAACGACGAGCTCGCGATCATCGCCGGGCAGCGTCAGGCGCTCGAGCGTCCTGCGCGTGACACCGGCAAAGCCGGCCTGTTGTACGCTCGCCCGACCGTCATTGCTTTCAACCATTGGCATCCCTTTCCCGTCACGCTGTCCGGATCGGATCGCGGTCGAATGACTATGGGAATGCCCTTTCCGGGCAACAAGATGTCGGAACACCGCCTCGACGCGCCAATTGGCGGCCAACACAGATCGGCCGAAGTTCTTGCCTAGCTTGCGCCCGCGTTGCAGGATTCTCGCGCAGGCAAACCTTCAGTCGGTGTAATCATGAGAACGGCTATCTTGACGGCGCGGTCGACCGGGGTCGCGGCCCTGGCGCTCATCTTGACAGCATCGGGCGTAATGCCGGCGTCTGCGGCGCAGCCCGTGTCCGAATGCTCGATGTCGGTGACATTGGCGGATTGGGGCGAGAACTCGACCGGCGATATCGACGTCGCATCGGGCGAGAGCTGCCAGATCCCGATCGGAATCCGCGGCACGGTGACTGATTCATCGATCTCGCAGAAGCCGGCCTATGGCAAGCTGAAGAAGGTCAACCCGTCGACCTTCGAGTACAAGGCGAAGGCCAAGTACAAGGGCAGCGATACGTTTGCCATCAAGGCAACCGGTCAGGGGCCGAAGACATCCGGCACCTCGGTCATCACCGTGCACGCCACCATCAAGTAATCGCTCTGGCGCGCACTGCACTCCCTCGCCCCGTTCTTATGGGGAGAGGGGCTGCTTCCGCAGATGCCGGCAACAGTTGAACTCGCGGAGACTCCCCCTCACCCGACATTCGCGTCCCGCGAATTTCGACCTCTCCCCGCAAGCGGGGCGAGGTGAAGCGGAGTCCGCGGCGCCGTCAGGCCGGGCGTGCGCCGGTGCGGATGATCGAACCGACATGCTGACCGCGCAGCGCCGCGGTGAGCCGGCCGGGAACGAGGCCATTCACCACCTGCACGCGCTCGATATGCCTGGCGTTCGCCATCACTTCGAGCAACGCGGGATCGAACGGCAGCGTGCCCTTCAGCTTGGCGAGGTCGGCGAGGCTGGCCTCGCGCAGCAACTGCGCCTTCTCGCCATCGGGGCCGTTCGGATCGTCGGTGTACACACCGTCGACGTCTTCCACGATGGTCAGGCCGGCCGCGCCGAGCGCATCGGCGATCAGGAACGCACCGGTGTCGGCGCGGTGGAACGGGATGCGCGAGACCGGGAATTCATGATGGTGATAGGGCGGAAACGCGCTGCCGACGACCGCGCGGGACGCCGACAGATGGATCGCGAGCTGGCTCGCGATGGTCGGATGCTCGATGTAGGAGACACCCTCGGGCGCGAGCAGGCAGCCGAGGATGTGGCCGTTCTGGCCGGCTTCGCTGGCGGCGAGCGGTGCCAGCGAGCCGACCGGCAGTCCGAGGTCGAGGCCGACGCTGTAGAGATGCCGGGCGCGGATGCCGGCGCCGGTCAAGATCAGCAGGCGATGCTCCGGCAATAGCGAGCGCAGCTCGTCGACGATCGGCAGGATCGCCTCATGCCCGCGATCCATGATCGAGCGGCCGCCGATCTTCACCACCTGCACCCAGGGCAGCAGCGGGATCGGACGCCCGCCTGCGACCGGACGGGTGAGATCGTTGTCGAGCAGGGTCTGGCGCGCGAGCGGCGAGGCGACGTGCTTGATCTTCGTGGTGTCATCCATGGCGATGATCCCTTCAGCTCGCGGTGATGATGGTGCCGACATGCTCGCCCGCCAGCGCGCGGGTGAGATTGCCGGGGACGAGGCCGTTGACGACCTGCACCTGACGGACATGGCGCGCGGTGGCGAGCAGATCGAGCACCGGGAATTCCAGGATCGAATCCTGCAATCCCTTGGCCTTCATCTCGGCGACCGAAATCTTCGGGATGAATGTGGCGCCCTTCGAGGTCTTCGGGTTCGCGCTGTAGAGGCCGTTCTCGTCCTTGACGTAGATCATCGCCTTGCAGCCGAACTGCTCGGCGACCAGGAAGCATCCGGCATCGGTGCGATAGGGCGGGATCATGCCCTCGGCCGCCGGCCGCATCCACAGGCCGTAAGGCGGCATGCCGCTGAAGATCACGGCATTCACCTCGGCGAGATAGAGCGGCACGGCCGAAAGTCCGGCACCGCTGACCGCGGAGATGCCGTGCTTGGCCAGCAGCTGGCCCAGCATCACGGCGTTCTGATCGGCCACCGAGGCGCCGAGCTGCGACAGCACGCCGGCCGGCAGCCGGAGCCCGGCCGCGATCGAATAGAGATGCCGGGCGCGGGTGCCGGCGCCGGTTCCGATCAACATCTTGTGCGCCTTGCGGGCGGCGACGATCTCGTCGACCAGCGGATAGACGGCGGCGCGACCGCGGTCGATCACGCTCTGCCCGCCGATCTTGATCACAGTCGCGTCCGGCAGGATCCGGAAGTCGGACGCCGCGTCCGCCTTCGCCAGAAGCTGCGGATCGGTCAGCGACCGCTGCATCAGGAGCGCTTCGAGCTCCGTCGTCGTGTCTGCCATGAGAAACGTCCTTTCTCCAATGCTGGCACAGTTTCCGAGGGACCCGCGATCCGAGCCGGTCGCCACCGGCGGTCCCGCCGGGCCCTGCATTTCTCTGCTAGCGATAGTCCGGGAGGGTCTCAAGATGCAATGGCAATGATGCCGCGCGCCGCGTCCCCGGCTGATTTTCAGCCATTCACAGCAGGCAGCCTGACGATGACGCGCAGGCCCGTGCGTTCAGCCCCCGTCACATTCTCGAACTGGATCGAGCCGCCGCAGCGATCGACGATCCGTTTCACGATCGAAAGCCCGAGCCCGGCGCCGTCGCCGCTCGGCTGGCTGCCGCGGAAGAACGGCTCGCCGATCCGGTCCAGATCGCGCGGCGCAATGCCCGTGCCGGAATCCTCGATCTGGATGGCGGCCATGCCCGCCTCGCGATAGATGCCGAGGTCGACGCTGCCGCCCTCGGGCGTGAACTTGACGGCGTTCTCGACCAGGTTTCGCAGCACCGAGATCAGCGATAATTGATCGCCATTGACCGCAACCGTTTCGACCATCGTGAAGCCGAGATCGATGTTGCGCGCCGCCGCCTCGGGCAGCAGATCGGCGACGACGCCCTTTACGATCCTGTCGAGCTCGGTCACTTCACCGGCAGCAGGGCTCACGGCGTCCTGGCGCGCCAGGGCCAGGAGCTGTTCGAGCAGATGCCTGCTCCGTTGCATGCCGCTTCTGAGCACATCGAGCCGCTCACGGGTCTCGGCCGGCATCTCGAGGGAAGCGAGATTTTCCGCTTGCAGGCTGAGCGCCGTGATCGGGGTGCGAAGCTCGTGCGACGCATCGGCGATGAAGCGCCGTTGCTGATCCATCATGCCGCGCATGCGTTCCAGCAGGGCATTGATCGAACCGAGAAACGGCTGCAACTCGCTGGGGGCGCCGGTCGCCTTCAACGCGCTGACGTCGTCCGCGCGCCGCGCGTCGAGATCATCGGCCAGGCGCAACATCGGCCGGAACGAGCGCGCGATCACGAGCGCAGTCACCAGCAACAGGCACGGCACCAGGGCCGCGATCGGCAACAGGGTCCGCAGCGCCATATCGCCGGCAATCTCGGTGCGGATCTCCGTCCGTTGCATCACCGCGAAGCGGCTATCGTCCGGGCGCGTGCGAACCAGCACGCGCGCCGGCTGGCCCTGATAGACGGCATTGTGCAATCCGTCCTTCAGTCCCCACAGCCGGCGGTCTTCGGCAGGCCCACGCGGCGCGCCGCCGAGCTCGACCACCGCGACCTCGGATTCGGCATCGACGCCGGTGACGGGCCGGCTTTCCCTGATCGAGGCACTCAGCGCGAAGCTCGCGATCTGGATCAGGACCGAGTCCTGCATCTCGATGGCTTCGCTGTAGGCCCAGCGATAGGCCAGGGCTCCGCCGACGGCGCCGGTCAGCAGGATGATCGCGGTGAGCCCGGCGAACAGGCGTCCGCGCAGCGATCTCATCATCTCGAACGGTCCACCATCCAGCCGACGCCGCGCACGTTCCTGATCACGGACGCGCCAAGTTTTCTGCGCACGGCGTGGATCAGGAATTCGACCGCGTTGCTCTCGACCTCCTCGCTCCAGCCGTAGATCTGGCGTTCGAGCTCGGCTCGCGACAGGATGGTCCCCGGCCGGTTCAACAACGCCTGAAGCAGCGCGAATTCGCGCGCGCTGAGGACAGCTCTTTCTCCACTGTACGTGGCTTCCCGCGTCGCCGGGTCGAGGTGGAGTTCGCCATTGGTCAGGACCGGCGGCGCTCCGCTGCCCTCGCGCCGCAGCACCGCGCGCATGCGCGCCAGCAACTCGGCGACCTCGAACGGCTTGACCAGATAATCATCCGCGCCGAGATCGAGCCCCCGGATCCGATCGCTCAACGCATCGCGCGCGGTCAGGATGATCACGGGAAGGCGTGTGGAGTCCGTCCGGATCGTCCTGAGCACGTCGAGGCCATCCGTCACGGGAAGTCCGAGGTCGAGCAGCGCGATGTCGTAGGTCTCGCTGCGGCTGGCCTCGACGGCGAGGTCGCCATCGCGGACCCAGTCGACCGCGTAGGCGGCATCCCTCAGCGCCTCGACGACGGCGGCGCCGATCATCCTGTCGTCCTCCACCAAGAGCACGCGCATCGTCTCGTCACCATCCTGACCCGCGCCGGGCACCCCGGCGAACCTGCATCGCATCCGCCTGCCCGCGACGCCGCGCGACCATATCAGCTTCGACTTAGCCGCGACTTAGGGCTTTCGGCGTCCAAACGGGGGCGGCGCCGCCGGCCTAAGCCGGGCCTAAGTCTCGCGGTGCAGGCTCCCGATCGAACCCGGCGGAACCGCCGACCTCATCAAAGCGGAGTTTTGCATCGTGCAGGATATCAGGCGCACCGGCCGCAGCATGCTGAACAAGGTCCCCGAAGTCACCCTCGTGTTCTGGCTGATCAAGATCATGTCGACCACGGTCGGCGAGACCGGTGCCGATTATCTCGCCGTCCATGTCGGCCTTGGAACGACCGTTACCGGCCTGCTGATGACCACGCTGCTCGCGGCTGCGCTGGCAATCCAGCTGCGGATGGACCGCTACGTGCCGTGGATCTACTGGCTGACGGTCGTGCTGGTCAGCATCGTCGGGACACAGATCACCGATGCGCTGACCGACAAGCTCGAGATCAGCCTCTACATCAGCACGGCGCTGTTCGCGATCGCGCTGGCGGCGACCTTCGCGATCTGGTTCGCGGTCGAACGGACGCTGTCGATCCACAGCATCGTGACCACGCGGCGCGAACTGTTCTATTGGGCGGCGATCCTGTTCACCTTCGCGCTCGGCACCGCCGCCGGCGATCTCGCCACCGAAGCGCTCGGCCTCGGCTTCAACGTCGGCGTCGTGGTCTTCATGGCGCTGATCGCAGGCGTCGCCGCGGCCTACGCGCTCGGCGCCAACGAGGTTCTCGCGTTCTGGATCGCCTACATCCTGACCCGACCGCTCGGCGCCTCGTTCGGTGACATGCTGTCCCAGTCCCGGGACTATGGCGGCCTCGGCTTCGGCACGATCTACACCAGCCTCGCCTTCCTCGCCGTGATCATCGCGCTGGTCGGCTGGCTGTCGTTCGAGGGCGACAGTGGCCGAAACCCCGAAACTTCGCCCGGCGCATGAATTCGCCGTGCGTCCGCGAGGACACCGGTCGAAGCAACCCAACAGGAGAACCACAATGAACAGAACGATACTCGCACTTGCCGCAATCCACGCTCTCGTGGTGGCGTCACCATTTCCACATACGAACGGCAGCCTGACGCTGCTGCCGCGCGCGCAAGCGGCCACCTCGAAGCTCGGCGATTTGACGCCGTTCCGCAGCATCGCCGCCGATGTCGCTGACATGGTCGACAAGAACGACCTCCCCGGCGCCAAGACGCGGATCAAGGATCTCGAGACCAAATGGGACGAGGCGGAGGCTGGATTGAAGCCGCGCGCGGCTGCGGATTGGCACACGGTCGACAAGGCGATCGATCGCGCGCTCGCGGCGGTCCGCGAGACCAATCCGGATGCCACCAAGTGCAAGAAGGCGCTCGCCGAGCTGCTGTCGATCATGGACTCGATGAAGGGCTGATCGCCTCGTCCATCATTTCGACCATCCGCTTCTCGGAGTATCAATCCATGGAACTGCTGCACGACACCGCCGCGGACGAGCGCGCGGGCAAGGTCCCCGCCGTTACGCTCGGCTTCTGGGTCATCAAGATTCTCGCCACGACGCTCGGCGAGACCGGCGGCGACGCCGTCACGATGTCGATGAATCTCGGTTATCTGGTCGGCACCGCGATATTCGCGGTGATCTTCGCGATCGCCGTCGCGGCACAGATGGCGGCGCGGCGCTTTCATCCATTCCTCTACTGGACCGTGATCATCGCGACCACGACTGTCGGCACGACCTTCGCCGATTTCGTCGACCGCTCGCTCGGGATCGGATATCTCGGCGGCTCGTCGCTGCTCGCCGCACTGCTCGTGGCGTCGCTCGCCGCCTGGCATCGCACGCTCGGAACGGTGTCGATCGCATCGATCGACAACAAGGCGGCCGAAACATTCTACTGGATCACGATCCTGTTCTCGCAAACCCTTGGAACCGCGCTCGGCGACTGGATGGCCGATTCCACCGGCCTCGGCTATGGCGGCGGCGCCATCGTATTCGCCGCCGGCATCGCCATCGTCGCCGCCGCCTATCTCTGGACCAGGGTGTCGCGCACGGTGCTGTTCTGGATCGCGTTCGTCCTGACCAGGCCGCTCGGCGCCACCGTCGGCGATCTCCTCGACAAGCCGCTCGATCACGGCGGCCTCGCGCTCAGCCGCTACACGGCTTCCATTGCCCTCGCTGTTGCGATCGCGGCGATCGTCTTCATCCTGCCGCAGCGGGCCGGGAAGCACGCATGAAGAATAAACCTCCCTCGCGCGGAACGGCGCGACCAGATACCCGTCGTCGAGCCGGGCGGCCGGTCAGAGATCGAGCTGGAGCCGGTTATCACCTTCCGCTTCCGGCTTCGCCGGCACCGCACAGCAGATCAGCACCTCGTCATCGGCAACTTCGGCAGTCGGCTGCTTCAGATAGGTCACCGCGCCTGCCAGCAATTTGGTTCGGCAGCTGCCGCAATTGCCCTCGCGGCAACTGAATGCGGGGCTGAGACCACGCGCTTCCGCGAGTTCGAGCAACGTTCCGGATTGCGGTGTCCACCGTGCTTCCTTCATCGATGCGGCGAAGGTCACCGCAACCGGCGCGGTCGCGGGCGGCAGACGCGGCGGCGGCGCCGCGGCGACGTCGGGCTTCCGCACCAGCGACGACGGACCAAACGCTTCCGCGTGAATCCTGCCATCGGCGACGTTGTAGCCGCGCAGCCCATCATAGAGCGATTGGGTGAATTGCGGCGGCCCGCACAGATAGAAGTCGTAGTCGTTGAACGGCAGCACACGCGACAGCAGCGCCATGTCGATCCGCCCCGCGGCGTCGTAGTCAGTATCCTGCCCGGCGCCCTCGACGTCGCTGAGCACGCGGGTGATGCGAACCGCGCCGCCGGCGGCGGCCGCCAGTTGCCGCAGTTCGGCATCGAACGCGCGGTCCTGTTTGGCATGGGCGGCCTGGAACAGGAATGTCGGCCGGATGCCGCGGGTGCGCAGCCCCTCATAGACCACGTGACGCAGCATCGCGAGCATCGGCGTGATCCCGACGCCGCCGGCGAGCAGCACCGCCGGCCGCTTCTCGCGCGCGTCGATCGCGAAGCTGCCCGCCGGCGCGCGGGCTTCGATGATGTGGCCGACATGGATATTGTCGTGGAGATGGCTGGAGACCAGGCCGTCGCGCTTCACGCTGATGCGATACATGCCGTCCGACGGCGCGACCGACAGCGTATAGGTGCGGATCACGGGCTTGTCCGCCCCCGGAAGCAACACGCGGATCGGCAGATGCTGTCCCGCCTGATGCGGAAGCAGCCCGGCGCCGTCCTCCGGTTGCAGATGAAACGAGCGGATCGAGCGGCTCTCGTCGACGATCTCGGTGACCTTGAACGGGCGCCACTGCGTTGCAAGCGCGCTTGCGCGGATGCGGTCCGCAGCCTGCGTCCAGTCGCCGGTCATCAGCGCATTCGGCGACCAGCCCTCGGCCCGGAACGCCCAGCGCAGCGGCAGCGCGCCACGGCGCCGCACCACGCGGCGGGCGCGGAAGCTCCACAGCCGTTCGGCCCCCTGGAACGCCGCGATCTCCGGCGAGTCCAGGATCACCTCGGCATCGCCGGTCAGTTGCAGCAGGTCACCGGTCTCGAAATCGACGAACGCCAGCCCGGCCTTGCCGTTGAGGAGCATGTTGCCGAGCGTGTTGAAGAACAGGTTGCCGGCGAAGTCCGGAACGGTCAGCGTGCCGTCGGCAGCGACGCGCACGAAGCCCGCTCTGCCACCGCGATGCGAGACGTCGACCTGGCGGCGATCCTCGCGCTCGGCATAGGTCGCCACGAAGAACGTATCCGCCGCCGCAATCATATCGCGCGCGGCCTGATCGAGCGTCGCGCTGGCTTCGATCTCTCCCGTGAACGGCTGATCGGGCTCGCGGACGAGAACGAAATCGCGGAGCTGGATGTATTGCGGACAGTTGCCGAAGCTCTGATCGAGCTCGAAGCTGAGCGCCTTGCCTGATGCCGCACGCAGCAGCCCGTTGGCCCGGTTGCGGCGCCGCGTGTGCAACTCGATGCCAAGCAACGCGATGGCATCGCCCTCGCGCATGCCCTCGCTGACCGGATCGCTGGCGTCAGGCCGCGCGTCGATCTCGAGGCTGCGCGGTGTCGGCGAGGCGATGAAGCCGGGCCGGCCGGCCAGCAGCGAAGCCCATGCATCGCCGCTGCGGTCCACGCTGCCGACGACGATGAAGGGAATTTGCGCGAAGAAGTCGCGGTGCTGGTCGGGCATGAAGTCGCGCACCGCGCGCTGGCCGACCGCTGCCATCTTCTCGGCAACGCCGGCCCGCTGCTGCATCGCCGTCTCGCCGGCATGCCAGACGTCCAGCTTGCTCTTGCTTCGCCTGTCGCTCATCGCCTTGCCCTCCTCATCGGGGCTTGGGTGGGCGCGCCCGAAGGCACGCCCGTCAGCACGTTACGCCGCCGCCCTCAGGCCGGCGGCAGTCCTGGCGAAAGGCACGAAGCCGGGCAGCGCCTCGATCCGGCGCAGGAAGGCGTCGACGCGCGGATAGGCGGAGAGATCGACATTGCCTTCGGGCGCGCTCGACAGATAGCTGTAGAGCGCGACGTCGGCGATCGTCGGCCCCGCGCCGACCAGCCAGTCGCGATCGGCAAGATGCGCCTCCAGCCGCTTCAGCAGGACATGCGCCCGCGCGATCACATCGTCCGGATTGTGCTTGGCGCCGAACACGGTGATGAGCCGCGCCGCCGCGGGGCCATAGGCGAGCTCGCCGGCGGCGACCGACAGCCAGCGCTGCACGGCGGCGGCCCCCTTGGCATCCCGTGGCAACCAATCGGTGCGACCGAGCTTGGTGGCGAGATAGACCAGGATCGCATTCGAATCGGCAATGATGGTGCCGTCATCGTCCAGCACCGGCACCTGGCCGAACGGATTGAGCGCGAGGAATTCCGCCGTCTTGTGCGCGCCGGACCTGAGATCGACCTCGACCAGCTCGTGCGGAACCCCGAGCAGGGACAAAAACAGACGCGCGCGATGCGCGTGGCCCGAAAGAGGGAAGTGATAGAGCTTCATGGTGCCGTTCCTGATGTCGTGCACGGGGTCATTCCCGCCCGCGACCTCAAGGTGGCGCATTGCAACAGGTATTATAATTGCCTAGTTTGGAACTTCATTGTTGCAATAATCGCAATTAATGGATTGGCGGCTAAACCTCGACGATCACGTAATTGTCCTCGATGTGCACCGGGAACGTCTCGGCGACATACGGCCCCTTCTGCAACTCGGCGCCGCTCTCGACCGCGACCGGATAGGAGCGGATCTTGAACCGCTTGGGGTCGAACCAGGACTGGCCGTTGCGGATGTCGAATTCCCAGCCGTGCCATGGACAGCGCAGCATCTCGCCAACACGGTCGCGCTGATAGATGCCGGGCTCCGGCGAGGTCAGGCGCGCGACGCACGCCGCCTTCTCCAGCGGCGCGCCTTCATGCGGGCAGCGATTGAGCAGCGCGAAGAACTCGCCATTGACGTGGAACACGACGATGTCGCGGCCCTCGAGGCCGAACACCTTGTTGCCGCCGGCCGGGATCTCGCTGGTGCGCGCGACGATGTGACGGGTCATCCTGGTCCTAGCATTTGACGGCAACGGCGGTGCGCTCCCTCGCCCCGTTCTTACGGGGAGAGGGTTGGGGTGAGGGGCTGTCTCCGCGCATCCGATGACAGCTGAGCTTGCGGAGCGTCCCCCTCACCCGGAACGCATCTAATGATGCGTTCCGACCTCTCCCCGCACGCGGGGCGAGGTGAAGTGAAGCCCGCGGCTGAATCGGAAACCACGCCATCTTGCTAGAACTTGTAAACCGCGCGGGCATTGCCGTTGAAGATCTTGCGCCGCTCGGCCTCGGTCAGCGGCGTCTTGAAGGCGTAGCGGGCATCGTCATAGTCCCAGTGTGGATAGTCCGACGAGAACAGCAGCCGGTCGATGCCGACCCATTCGATCAGTTGGCGCAGATGCTTCGCCTCATCCGGCTCGTCGATCGGCTGGGTGGTGAACCAGAAATTCTGCTTCACATACTCGCTCGGCCGGCGCTTCAGATGCGGCACCTCGCTGCGGAAGCGCTCGAAGTGCTGGTCCATCCGCCACATCGTCGCGGGGATCCAGCCGAAGCCGCCCTCGATGAACACGATCTTCAGTTTCGGGAAGCGCTCCGGCACGCCTTCCAGCACCAGGCTCGTGAGGTTCGAGGCCACCGTATGCGCGTTCGACTGATGCTCCTCGCAGTAATAGGACGGCCAGCCGCCGCCGGTCGGCGCGTGCCCGCCATAGCCGCCGACATGGATGCCGAGCGGCAGGTCGAGCGCCTGCGCGCGCTCGTAGATCGGCCAGTAGCGGCGGCGGCCGAGCGGCTCGTTGGCGCGCGGCGAGACGTTGATCTGGATGTATTCGCCTGATTTGGCGCAACGCTCGATCTCGGCAAGGCCGAGGTCGGAGCCGTCCTGCCCGACCAGGATCGAGGCCTTCAGCCTGGGATCGCGATGCGCCCAGAACGCGAGCTGCCAGTCGTTGATGGCGCGCTGGATCGCGGCGCCGAATTCCAGGTTCTGCTGCGAGAAGATGAAGAGGTCGAGCACCTGCAAAATGCCGAACTCGACATCGAACGGATCGAGATGCTGCTTGCGCATGAAGTCGAGATCGGAGCCCGGCACCCCGCCGGTCGGCGGCCACGCATCGCGCCGTGCGATCAAGGGCGAGGAGCGCGGATACGGCGTGGTGCCGATATAGGGCGTGCGCAGATGGCTGCCATATTCCTTGAGATGCTGCTGCCAGCGCTTCGGCAGGAACTCGTTGAGGTCGCTATGCGCATGGATGCTCGGATGGATGTCGCAGTCGATGATCCTGAGCCGCGCCGCAGCGGTCGTCTCCTGGTCGAGCATCGGGCGGTCGATGACGTCACTCATGCGATCCTCCTTGTTATCTGGCGCATGATCTCTTCGGAAAACCGGTTCCCACTTTTCCGGATCATGCGCTACGAATTCAGCTTGAGGCGCGGAAAGGTTTCCAGCGGGTTGTCCTCGCTCATCCGCTTGACGAGGTCGTCGGGCAGATGCGGCGGGATCGGATCGTCACCGTCGAACTGCCAGTGCGGATAGTCGGACGCGAACAGGAACATCTTGTCGGAGCCGATCTGGTCGATGATGTCGGCAACGCCGGTTGCATCCGTCGGCGCGTCGAACGGCTGCATGGTGACGCGGAAATGGTCGCGGATGATCGCGGCCGGCTCGCGCTCCACCCAGGGCACCTCGACGCGCACGCCGCGCCAGGTCTTGTTGGCGCGCCACATGAAGGCCGGCAGCCAGCTGACGCCCGACTCCATCAGCACCACGGTCAATCCGGGATACTTCCCGAACACGCCCTCATAGATCAGGCTCAGCGTCTGCGCCTGGAACGCCTGCGCCTCGGCCAGATAATATTCGTAGCGGTAGGACGGCCAGCCGATCGAGCTCGGCGCGCCGCGATAGGCGCTGCCGGCGTGGATCGCGATCGGCAGCCTGTATTTCTCGGCGGCCTGGTAGATCGGCCAGTAATGACGCCGCCCGAGCAGCGTCTCGTTCTGCGACGGCACCAGCACCGAGACGAACCGATGATCGCCGGCGCGGCGCTCGATCTCCTCGACCGCGAGATCCGGTGCCTGGATCGGCACCACGATCGAGGCGCGCAGCCGCTTGTCCTTGGCGAGCCATTCGGCCGCGATCCAGTCGTTGATCGCGCGGCAGAAGTCCGCCGCCATGTAGGAATCGAACACCGCCTGCGCGCCATAGACGACATTGCAGATCGCGTGGCTGGCGCCAAGCTGGTCGAACGCGCCGCGCTGCACCATGGCAAGATCGCTGCCCGGCTTGCTGCCGTCCGCCGGCCGCCAGTCGGCGCGGCCAGACAGCGGCATCGACGGCGGGTAGGAATTGAGGTCGAGCCCGTCGATGGCGCGGCTGACCACCTGTTCCTTCCAGTGATCGCTCAAATAGGGCAGCAGCGTGGTGCGCGTTCCTCCCACCGCGGGATGGATATCGCAGTCGATGCGCGTGGCCGCCATAGCGCTCCTCGATTTCAGTTCCTCGAACTGTCTTGGTCTTCTTTATTGGCGGCTTCACCACCGCAGTCCGGACTGTGACGCCGATGGCGCGATCGTGCAAGCGGGTGGACGCGGGTCCGCCCTGCCCTCTGCGCGCAGCGCCGCCTCACGCGAAGTTGCGGGACGGCGTGTGAAGGGTGTCACCCATCCGGACCGCGGGACGTGCTAGCGATTTCGCGCTGCGGAAAGCGCACTGACAGGAGACTGCAATGAGACTGGGCCGACTGACGATCCTCGCGTGTTCATTGTCGCTGGCCGCGTCGGCCGCATCGGCCGCGCCCGCAACCACGTCCGGCTCGGTCGCGCTGGCGCTCGCGGGCGTGGTGGCGCCCTATTCGCCGCTGCCGGACGCGGAGAAGAAGGCGGTCGCCGCCTTCTTCAACGGCGGCGGCAATGTCTCTTATGCGAAACCGATCACCGTCACCGCCGACAAGGTGGTCTGTCGCGCCAGCAATGTCGACATCACCTCGCGCTCCTGCGAGCTGACATTCGGCGGGCGCAGCCACACCGTGAAGGGGCGCGAAGCCAATGCTATCTTTGCCACCATCGCGCTCGCCGGCGTCCCCGGCGACGGCGCCGCCGGCACGATCTACGAGGCGCTGTCGAAACTGTCCTGCACGCTCGATCCTGCCGTCATCGAGGACAAGGCCGGCGGCGGAGCCAACTGCAACTTCGAGCCGGGCAATTAGCCTGTCGTCTCAATCTCCGGCACGACGACGCCCAACCGGACCGCCACGCGGCGCGCGGTCGCTTCGCGCTGCGCCGTGATCGTGCGCGTCGCCTGCCGTGTTTGTTGCAGGATCTCAGGCGGCGCGGTCTCCGGCGTGCCACTGTCGAACGGCGGCTCCGGCGCATAGGCCATGTAGAGCTGGATCGCCCGTGCCGCGTCGTCGCCGCGCAGTTCGGCGGCGAGCCGCAGCGCCCCGTCGATCCCCGCGGTGACGCCGGCGGCAAAGACGTAGCTTTCGTCGACGACCACGCGCTCATTCACGGGGGTAGCGCCGAAATACGGCAGCAGATGGAACGACGCCCAATGCGTCGTCGCCCGGCGTCCCTTCAACAGGCCGGCCGCGCCACACAGCAACGCGCCGGTGCAGACCGAGAAGATGCTGCAAGCCCCCGCCGCCTGCTGACGGATCCAGCCGAGCACTTCGGCGTCCTCCATCAAGGCTTCCTGGCCGAATCCGCCCGGCACATGCAGCACATCGAGCGGCGGCGCCTCGGCCAGCGTGGCATCCGGCGTCAGCCGCAAGCCCTTGAGGTCGCGCACCGGCTCCATGGTCTTGGCATAGATGCGGTAGGTCGAATTCGGAATCCGCGACAGCACTTCGAAAGGACCGGTCAAGTCGATCTGATCGACGTCTTCGAACAGCAGCGAACCGATCCGCAACTGGACATCATGGGCAATCATCTGGCTCTCCTTGCACTATGGACAAAGCAAACCTAGCGCGGCACGTTTCGGCGATGACGCCAAAGCCCCCACATTCTCCGCCAAACGACAAGCGCGCGATCGAAGTGCTGGCCTATCCGGCGGTGCAGCTGCTCGACGTCACCGGGCCATTGCAGGTGTTCGCTTCCGCCAACGCGCTGACGGCCAAGGCTGGCAACGCCGAGCCCTATGACGTCCGCGTCGTCGCCAAGGACGGCCCGACGGTCGAGGCATCTGCCGGCGTTGGAATAGCGGTGCATCCGTTGCCCGCGATCGGTACCGCGGTCGACACGCTGGTGATTCCCGGCGGCGACGGCGTCAACGCCGCAGCGTCCGATCGCATCCTGGTGGATTGGGTGCGCAAGCGCAGCGGCGATGCCCGCCGCACCGCATCGGTGTGCACCGGCGCGTTCCTGCTCGCCGCGTCAGGCGCGCTCGACGGCCGTCGCGCCGTGACGCATTGGGGATTCTGGGAAGAGCTTGCTGCACGCTATCCCGAGGTCCGTGTCGAGTCCGATCCGATCTTCGTGCGCGACGGAACGTTCTGGACATCGGCCGGCGTCACGTCGGGCATCGATCTCGCTTTGGCGCTGGTGGAGGACGATCTCGGCCGCGCGACAGCGCTTGCCGTCGCCCGCTATCTCGTGGTGTTTCTCAAGCGTCCGGGCGGCCAGTCGCAATTCAGCGAGGTGCTTTCGCTGCAGACCGCCGATGACAGGTTCAGCGCGCTGCATGACTGGATCAGCAACCACCTCGCCGACGACCTCTCGCTGCCGACGCTGGCGAAACAGGCCGGTATGAGCGAGCGCAGCTTCAGCCGGCATTATGCGGATGCGACCGGGTTGACACCGGCACGCGCGATCGAGCGGCTGCGGGTCGAAGGTGCAAGGCATCTGCTGTCGGAGACCAGGCTGCCGATCAAGCGCATCGCGCAACGCTGCGGCTTCGGCTCCGAGGAGACCATGCGCCGCAGCTTCCTGCGATTGCTGGCGACCACTCCGCAGGACTACCGCGCCAGATTTGCCGGCTAGGTTGTGAGCCCATAAGGCGGAAATGACGCGATGCTAGAATGCGGTCCTCCTGCATTGTAGCTTTGCCAATGAAGCAGCGGCGCGAATCGGTTCTGCTGTGCAAGGAAACGGCGAATGTCGCATCAGGATGGTGTCAGGATCGTTAATAGGCGGACGCCAGAATCCGCAGCGATGGTAGCGGAGACCAAGCGGGCAATGGCGATAACGGCGAAGATCAATCGCTTGACGTTCGACGATGCGGACGAAGTCCGGGCCTTGTTCAGTGAGCTCATCGGCAAGCAAGTCGATGATCGCTTCCTATTGATCCCGCCATTCTACGCGACGGGTGGGAACGAAACCCAGGTCGGGCGCAACGTCTTCATCAATCAGAACTGCACACTGTATGACCTCGGTGGAATCACCATAGCCGACGACGTGATGATTGGACCGAACGTGAGCATCATCACGTCAGGCCATCCGCTCGACCCTTCCCAACGCCGGTCCGTTACGGCCAAGCCCATCGTAATTGAGAGGAACGTCTGGATCGCAGCCGGCGCAACGATCATCGGCGGGGTTACCGTCGGCGAGAACTCAGTCGTTGCTGCCGGCTCGGTCGTTACCAAGGACGTGCCCCCGAATACGCTTACGGGAGGTAATCCGGCGCGGGTCATTCGCACGATTAGCGCCTAGTCTGGGCAAGTGCACGCCGGCCGATGGCCGGCGTGCACTATTGATACTCAGCCATTCCAGGCATGCGGCTGCAATCCCGCCTCCAGCGGCGGATTGGTCACGCTGCCGGTGTAGTTCGTGATGGTCGATGCCGCCACGATGGTGATCACCTCGAGCAGCAATTCCTTGCTGAACCCGGCCGCCAGGAACCTCTCGGTGTCTTGCTGGTCGAGCCGCCCGCGCTTCTCGATCAGCGTCCTCGCCAATGTCGAGAGCGCGCCGAGTTGCCCGTTCGCGGGCGAGCGCCCGGCCCGCATCGCCTCGACGTCTTGAGGATCGAGACCGGCCTGCAAGCCGAGCGCGGAATGCAGCGCGACCGCCCAGTTGCTGGCGTTGGTCACCGCGTCGGTGAGCAGCACGGTCTGGATCTGCTGCTCGGAGAAGCTGCCGCCGTGAACTTTGTCGAAGATGTGGAGGAAGCTCTGGATCAGCACCGGCGACGTCGCCATCGCGGCCGCAAGGTTCGGGATCATGCCGAACCGCGCCTCGACCTCGCGCAAGGTCGGCTTCGAGGCTTCGGGCGCGGCGTCGTACGTATGGACAGGAAAACGTGTCATCGGAACTGCCTCTCTGCTGTGTTGGATGAACCCGGGGCGGCTTCGGACGCTGAGCCATTGCGATCGGCACGTGAGCAGCCGGGTTCGATGCAGGCTATCTAGCTGCACGCCGACACAAGCGTTCGCCAAACTCCCCACATTCCGCGCCAGCCGGGACGATCAGCTCCGTCGCGCAAGACCTTCGTCACCGCCCGCACGATCCTTCACCCCTGTCTCTTATACACATCTAGATGTGTATAAGAGACAGATCTAGCTGCACGCCGACACAAGCGTTCGCCAAACTCCCCACATTCCGCGCCAGCCGGGACGATCAGCTCCGTCGCGCAAGACCTTCGTCACCGCCCGCACGATCCTTCACCCGCCGCGTTACGATGGCGAGCAGGCGGCCGAGCGTGCCGCCGGCCGGGCCCTTCTTGCGCGCCAGCGCGAGCGGCGCGACCAGGCCCGTGGCACGGTCGAGGCGGAGATAGGAGACGCCCGCGGTCTCGAGCCGCGCCATCGATTCCGGCACGATCGAAATCCCGAGCCCCGCGGCGACCAGGCTGAGCGTCGACACCATTCGCGTCGCCTCCTGCGCCACCTTCGGGCTGAAGCCCGCCGCGCGGCAGGCGGCGATGATGCTGTCGTAAAGCCCCGGACCGGTCGGGCGGCGGTAGAGGATCAGCGGCTCGTCGGCGAGCGAGCCCAGCGAAATCCGCCGCCGCGTGTCCTTGCGGGCGCGCGGATGATGGTCGGGCAGCGCGACCAGCATCTCCTCGTCGAGCAGATGGGTGATGGTGAGATTCTCCAGCCGCTCGCTCGGCGAACGCACGAATGCCGCATCGAGCCGGTCGGCCTCGACGGCTTCGATCAGTTCGCCGGTCGAGGCCTCTTCCAGCGACAGCGTGATCGCGGGCGCGCGCTCGCGCATTTCGCGCATCACGCCGGTGACGAAGGGGTGGAAGGCGGCCGAGGAGGTGAAGCCGATCGCAAGCTGGCCTTCCTGGCCACGGCTGGCGCGGCGCGCCGCTTCGACGGCGAGGTCGGTGTCGCGCAGGATCACGCGCGCCTTCTCCACGAAGGCGCGGCCGGCGGCGGTCAGTTCGACCCCGCGCGGTTGCCGGCGAAACAGCGGCGCGCCGATCGCGGCCTCCAGCGCGCGGATCTGCTGGCTCAGCGGCGGTTGCTGGATGCCGAGACGGGCGGCGGCGCGGGTGATATGGCCTTCCTCGGCGACCGCGACGGCATAGCGGAGATGGCGCAGCTCGATCATCGGACTGATCCATATGCAATGGATATGATAATTCCATGATCCATATATTTGATATTTGGAGCATCGCAAACTAGGTTCGAGTCGAACACGAGAGGAAACGGAGCCGACGCGCCGATGGATGCAGCCCCTGCCACCCTGACCACCAAGCACGAGGCGCCCGATATCGGCGAACTTTTCACCGGCTTCTTCATCCTCGGATTGACCGGCTTCGGCGGCGTGCTGCCGCTGGCGCGCCACATGATGGTGGAGAAGCGCGGCTGGCTCACCGGCGCCGAGTTCACCGACCTGCTCGGGCTCTGCCAGTTCCTGCCCGGCGGCAACATCATCAACATGTCGGTCGCGGTCGGGCTGAAGTTTCGCGGCATTCCCGGCGCCATCGCCTCGATCCTCGGGCTGATCGCGGTGCCGACCGCCGTCGTGATCGGCCTTGGCATGATCTACGCCCGCTTCGCCGACGACCTGGTGGTGCGCCATCTGTTCGGTGGCCTCGCCGCGGCAGCAGCCGGGCTTTTAATCTCCACCGCGATCAAGATCGCCTGGCCGCTGCGCCGCGATGTGCTCGGCCTGTTCATCGGCGCGCTCTGCGTGCTCGCGATCGCGGTGTTCCGGCTGCCGCTGCTGCCGACGCTGCTGACGCTGGCGCCGCTCAGCATCTTTCTCAGGGCGAGGCAGGCATCATGAGCGCAACCCTCGTCACGCTGGCGCTGATCTTCAGCCAATTGTCGCTGCTGGCCTTTGGCGGCGGCAACACCATCCTGCCGGAGATGCAGCGGCAGGTGGTCGATATCCATCACTGGATGACGGCGCAGGAATTCGGCGCGCTGTTCGCGCTGGCGCAGGCCGCCCCCGGGCCGAACATGATGGTGGTGCCGCTGGTCGGCTGGCATGTCGCGGGCTTCTCCGGCGTGCTGGTGACCTCGCTCGCCAAGTTCGGGCCGTCGTCGCTCGTGACAGGCTTTGCGCTGCGGCTGTGGGAGCGCTTCAAGGACCGGCCCTGGCGCAAGACCGTGCAGGCCGGGCTGGTTCCGGTCACCGCCGGCCTCGTCACCGCCAGCGCCATCGTCATCACCCATGCTTCGGCCTCGAGCTGGGGCACGATCCTGATCGCGGCCGGCGTCGCGATCGCTACCACCACGACCCGCATCCATCCGCTGCTCGCACTCGCCGCCGGCGCCGCGCTCGGCCTCACCGGCATCGGCCAGCCCTGATACCGGTTCGGCGATGAGCGCGTGCGCGCTTTCGCCGCAATGGATGCGACGGCACGAGCGGCTATGTTCGTGTTGCCATGATCCACATGCTGAGCATCGACACCCGTATTGCGCGCCTCGGATTGCGCGCCGGACGTCTGCACGCAGGCACTTAGCCGGCCGGCGATCGCGCGCCGTCCGGATTCCCTACCACGTCATCAGAATCATTTCAGTCCGCCGCGTCGCGCGATGCAGTCGCGCGCCGGCGTCGACGCATCTCCGATCAACCGCAAAGTCAGACGACATGACCCAGAGCATTCAGAACAGTTTTTCCGCCGCCACCTTGCCGCCGATCGTGATCGCCGCGAGCGAAGCGCTGCGCCTCAGCGCGCTGGCCGATTCCAGCATGGCGGTGTTTCCCCGCGTGGCCCAGTTCCTCGCCCGCGAGACCGACCGCGCGCGGGTCGTCGCCGACGATTCCGACCTGCACGACGTGGTCCGCATGAACTCGCGCGTGCGCTACCGCGACGACGAGACCGGCGACGTCAGGGAAGTCGTGCTGGTGTATCCGCATGAAGCCGACATCGCGCTCCGCCGCATCTCGGTGCTGACGCCGGTCGGCGCCGCATTGATCGGATTGTCGGTCGGCCAGACCATCGATTTCCAGACCCCGAGCCACCAGACGCGGTCGGTGACGATCTTGGCTGTGACGCATGAGGCTTAGCGGCGAGGCATCGAAGGACAACCGATATCAAGTTAGGAAGCCACCAGCGGATGGGCTCCCTCCCCCCTTGCGGGGGAGGGTTGGGGAGAGGGGTGCCACACGGCGCACTCTCTCAATATCTCTGCGACACGCGATCGATGTTGCGATAGCGCCGCACAAACCTATCATCTCGCCCGGGGCCACCCCTCTCCCCACCCTCCCCCGCAAGGGGGGAGGGAGCCTGATTGGCGTGCTCACCTCACTGGGGCCAGTCGCGATTTGCGCGTACCCGCATGGCGGGGACGCGTGATGCCCCCGCCATCGACGCGCTTCACTGCGCGCCCGAACCGCCCTGCACGATCTTCTCGTTGAGCTTCTGGTCGACGGTCTCGACCGTGCGGTCGATCTCGGCGCTGGGGTTACCGAGCTGGTGCGAGATCAGCTTCACCAGGAGGTCGACGCGCTCGATGAACGGCGCGCCGGCGGCGACCGCGCGGGCCGCCGATGACGGCTTGAGCAGGCTTTCCGCCGCCTTGGCATATTTCGCGAACGGCACCTGGTCCGCCGGATCGGCGCCGAGCTTGCGGGCAATCCCGTCGACATGGTCATAGATCGCTTGCGAGCGCGTGAGGTCGCCATGCACGGCGTCGCGGATCGATTGCGGTTCTGTCGGCGTGATGCAGCGATAATTGCCGGTCAGCAGCATCGACCATTTCGCCAGCGGCACGAACAACGAATCGAACACCTTCAGCTTCACCGGCACGTCCTGGCCGTCGAGCGTGACCGCGTCGATGTCGGCCTCGAGCTCGCGCAGCACCTTGTTGTGCTTGTCGTCGGCGAACACGGCGGCCTTGAAATTGGTCGGCAGACCGACATGCAGCACATTGGCCTTCTCCTCCGGCGGACGGAACGCCTGCGGATCGGGCGAGCACAGCGTCACCAGTCCCGGCTCGAAGCGCTCCCAGACCTGTGCGTTGGTGTAGGCCTCCTCGAGATCCATGCCGGCGAGCGCGGGGATCCGCTTCAGATACGGCAGCGGCGGCATGTTCATGATCGAGAGGCACGGCAGCTTCGCCGCCGCGATCTTGATCATCAGCACGCGCACGGTGTGGTTGGTGTATTGCGGCTCCTGCATCGCGAGGCCGACCATGTCGTAACGCGACACGTCGACGTCGGCGGGCGTCACCGCGTCGAGCTTGCCCGGCAGGTCGCGCGAGAAGATCGAGCGGTGCTCCTTCTCGTCGCGCAGCTTGATCCGGACCTCGGTGCCCTCGCGGTTGATCAGGTCCGCGGTGTTCTTCCGGCACACCAGGGACACGTTGTGCCCCGCCATCAGAAGCTTGGTCCCCAGCAGGGAGCCGTAGGAAGCTCCAAGGATCAGAATGTTGCGCGCCATGATCTCTCCAAAAGACTACTGGTGTATGGTATACCAGCGTCTATCGCAGATCGACAAGCGGCTGCCAAGGGGATTATCTCGCGTGCGAGTTTCGCTCCGCGATCAGGAAGGGCATTCGAGCTTGCAAGTCGCCGCCGACCCGACGGATCGGGCTGAAGAAATCCTGGTCTCAGCTTCCCGGCTGTTTGCCCGCCACTCCTATGCGAATGTGACGATGGAGCAGGTCGCGGCCTCGGTGCGGGCCGTGCCGGGCGCGCTGTACCACTATTTCCGCGACAAGGAAGATCTGATCTTCCACTGCTACCTGCGCGGGCTGGCGATCTACCGGCACGAGATCGAAGCGGCCGCCGAGCCCGGCATCGACGGGCTCGAGATCATCAGGCGTTTCGTGCGCGGCAGGCTGCGGCCCGAAGGCCAGCGCATGATCCTGTTCACCGATATCGATGCGCTCGCCGCACCCTATAGCAGCGAAGTCCATGCGAGGCGCTGGCAGAATGCCGCGCTGCTGGCCGATGTCCTCGATCGCGGCGTGGCCGACGGCTCGATCAGCTGCGACGAACCGCTGCTGACAGCGGTGGCGCTGATCTCGATGCTGGACTGGGTGCCGTTCTGGCTGTCGGAACGCGACTACTACACGCGTCAGCAGGCGATCGATGCCATCGACGACATCGTCACGCATGGCGTCTACCGGCGCGAGCTCGCGATCCCCGACATGCCCGAGCCGCTCAGCCTCGCCCCGTTCCTCGAGGCGCGCGCCAGCTTGAACAAGCGGGCCGCCAAGTTCGACAGGATGCTGTCGATCGCCTCCGACAGTTTCAACCGAAGGGGCGCGTCAGGCACGTCGCTCGAGAGCATCGCCGTCGATGCCGGCATGACCCGCGCCGGCATCTACTATCACTTCAGCGAGAAAGAGAGCCTGCTGCTGGCCTGCCTGCGGCGCGGTCTCGCCGGCGAGGTCGGCATTCGCGAGCACCTGCAACAGCATAGCCTTGGGGCATTCGAACACACCGTGCAGAGGATCCGCCTGCTGTTGACGCTGCACGACACGCCCTGCGGCCCGAAGGCGACCTACCACAACATCAACTATCTCAACGACCCTGACCGGAAAGAATATGTCGGCCAGGTGCTGGCCTCGATCCGGCAAAGCCAGAGCAGCTATCAGCGCTGGATCGACGAGGGCCGCATCCGCCGCATCGATACATACTTCGCCGAGCGTATTCTAACCGGAATGGTCCATTGGTATCCGATCTGGTTCAAGACCAGACGTGACTGGCCTGCGGCGCAGGTCGCGGATCATTTCGCGCAACTATTCCTGTCGGGCCTCAAGCCGCGCCGGCATCCGGCTTGAATCGCCAATTCGCAGCCTGCCGCTATAATGCCTCCGGACTCGGGCTTGCCTTGCGGGACTTCGGACAAGGTTAAGCGGCGAGCTGGGAACGCCTCATTCAAAAGTTTACTTGTGGTTCAAATTCCTGCTGGATTTCGCGGCATATCGAAAGGTTTATAGCCTATAACATTATAATACCGCCCCCTAAAACTTGACGCAATATTCAAAGCGAAAGTTGCAGAAGCTCGGCAATTGGGGCTAAGAGACGGCTTCGATCGCTGAAGATCAAGAAACATGAGCAAGGGAGAAAGCAGGATGCGTAGACTGATCGTTGCTGCCACAACGGCGCTGACGGTGTTGGGAGGCGCGGCGTCCGCGCAGGAAACCGTCAAGATCGGTTACATCGATCCGCTCTCCGGCGGCGGTGCCAGCGTCGGCGAAGGCGGCCTGAAGACGTTCCAGTATCTCGCCGACGAATTGAACGCCAAGGGCGGCATCCTCGGCCACAAGGTCGAGATCGTTCCGCTCGACAACAAGACCAATCCGCAGGAAAGCCTGGTGCAGGCGCAGAAGGCGATCGACGCCGGCGTCCACTACATCACGCAGGGCAACGGCTCRTCGGTCGGCGCCGCGCTGGARGATTTCGTCACCAAGCACAATTCGCGCAACCCCGGCAAGGAAGTGCTCTACTTCAACTACGCCGCGGTCGAYCCGAGCATGACCAACGAGAAGTGCAGCTACTGGCATTTCCGCTGGGATGCGAACTCGGACATCAAGATGGAAGCGCTGACCAACTACATGAAGGGCCAGGCGTCSATCAAGAAGGTCTATCTGATCAACATGGACTATTCGTTCGGYCAGTCGGTGCGCACSACGGCGCGCAAGATGCTGGGCGAAAAGCGGCCGGAYATCCAGATCGTCGGCGACGAGCTGCATCCGATGCTCAAGGTCACCGACTTCTCGCCCTACATCGCCAAGATCAAGGCGTCSGGCGCCGACACCGTCGTGACCGGCAACTGGGGCCAGGAYTTCGCGCTGCTGCTGAARGCCGCGGCCGACGCCGGCCTCAAGGTCAACTGGTACACCTATTATGCCGGYGGCGCCGGCGGMCCGACCGCGATCAAGCAGACCGGCCTCGAGAACCAGGTGTTCCAGATCAGCGAAGGCGTGCCGAACTCCGGCAACAAGGCGGCGATGGATTTCGARAAGGACTTCCGCGCCAAGACCGGCATTTCSGTKTGGTATCCGCGCGCGGTCAACGAGATGCGGATGTTCAAGGCRGCCGCCGAGAAGGCCAATTCGATCGACCCGGTGAAGGTSGCGGCCGCGCTCGAAGGCATGAAGTTCGASGTGTTCGACGGCGGCGAGGGCTTCATGCGCAAGGACGAYCACCAGTTCTTCCAGCCGATCTACATCTCCKCGTTCGGCGSKCYGRCCGACAAGGCCAAGGAGCCGTTCGACGARGAGAACACCGGCTGGGGCTGGCRCATCGTCTCSAAGATCGAYACCGMSCASACCATGCTTCCGACCACCTGCAACATGAAGCGGCCCTGATYGGCCGCCTTCSAATSCGCCTCCGCGSCCCTYCGGGGTYGCGGAGGCGTTCGTCATCCGGCAGCGTCRGTGCCGGACCTCAATTCCYTCGACAGGTCTTTGATCACGTGAACCGTTCMYMKCTCMARCGGGTGCSCCGTGGCTGARYTSATTGTCATCTCGACGCTGAACGGCGTCCTGTTCGGCATGCTGCTGTTYCTSTTGTCCAGCGGGCTSACCGTCATCTTCAGCATGATGGGCGTGCTCAACTTCGCSCATGCCAGCTTCTACATGCTSGGCGCGTTCTTCGGCTATCAGYTGACGCGCTGGATCGGCTTCTGGCCGGCTYTGGTGCTGGCRCCGCTTCTGGTCGGCGCRGTCGGCATGGCGGTCGAGCGCTACGGCCTGCGCAACACCCACAAGCACGGCCAYGTCGCCGARCTGCTGCTGACCTTCGGGCTYGCRTTCGCRATCGAAGAGATCGTCTCGATGATCTGGGGYAAGAGCCCGGTCGACTACCGSGTCCCGGCGGTGCTCGACTTCCCGGCCTTCACCGTGTTCTCCACCAACTACCCCGCCTACAAGATCTTCATGCTGGTSGTSTCSRTCGTGATCTTCATCGCGCTGCTGGTCACGCTGAAGCGRACCCGGGTCGGCCTGATCGTGCAGGCYGCGCTGACCCATCCGAGCATGGTCGGCCATCTCGGCCAYAATGTCGGCCGCGTSTTCATGCTSGTGTTCGGCGTCGGCAGYGCGCTCGCCGGCCTYGCCGGCGTGATCGCCGGGCCGTCGCTGGTGACGCAGTCCGACATGGCSGCGCTGCTCGGCCCGATCCTGTTCGTCGTCATCGTGTTCGGCGGCCTCGGCTCGCTGCCCGGCGCCTTYATYGCMTCGCTGCTGATCGGSCTGATCCAGACYTTCGCGGTCGCGCTGAACGGYTCGCTCGCCAGCGTGTTCGGTCCGCTCGATCCGAGCCTCGGCSCCTCGCCGCTCACCGACATCTGGAAYGTCACGATCGCGCAGATCGCGCCGATCCTGCCCTATCTGCTGCTGGTGCTGGTSCTGATCTTCCGCCCCATGGGCCTGTTGGGGACGCGYGAGTCATGAGCAACGCTSCMCCCYCCRCKCCYRCCGCGACCAAACAGGAATCCGGCGGCGCCCTCGGCTTCTATGGCGTCTGGCTGCTCGCARCCGCRGSGCTCGTCGTGCTGCCGCTGGTGTTCTCSTCCGGCGGCTCRCTGACCTCGTTCAGCCTGATCGGCATCGCGATYATCTTCGCGCTGTCCTACAACATCCTGCTCGGCCAGACCGGCCTGYTGTCGTTCGGCCACGCCGTGCAATACGGCCTCGGCGGCTTCCTCGCCGTCCACGYCATGAACGCGGTCGCGAGCCAYAACTGGCCGATCCCGCTGCCGGTGATTCCGCTGGTCGGCGGCATCGGCGGCATGGCCTTCGCSSTSSTGGTCGGCTGGGTCATGACCAAGCGCGCCGGCACGGTGTTCGCGATGATCWCRCTCGGCATCGGCGAACTGGTCGCCTCGTCSTCGCTGATCCTGCGCAGCGTGTTCGGYGGCGARTCCGGCATCACCACCGACCGCACCTCGCTGATGCCGCTGTTCGGCTGGACCTTCGGRCCGCAGCTCCAGGTCTATTACCTGATCGCGTTCTGGGTGCTGGTCTCGGCGATCGCGATGTAYGCGCTGACSMGGACSCCGCTCGGSCGRATCTGCAACGCGGTGCGCGACAATCCSGAGCGCGTCGAGTTCATCGGCTACGATCCGCATGTGGTGCGCTACCTCGCCTACATGTTCGCGGGCTTCTTCGCCGGCATCGCCGGYGGRCTGACCGCGATCAATTTCGAGATCGCCAACTCSGCCTATCTCGGCGCGACGCAATCSGGCCTSGTGCTGTTCTCCGCCTTCATCGGCGGCACCGCCTATTTCTTCGGGCCGATCYTSGGCGCCATCCTGGTGACCTAYCTGCAACTCGGGCTGACCAGCGTCACCTCGGTCTGGCAGCTCTATTTCGGCATCATCTTCATCKGCATCGTGATGTTCGCRCCSGGCGGCATCGCSGGCATCCTGATGAAGCATCGMCCGCTGATCCGYGCCGGCACGCTYGGCACCGTGATCCCGTCCTATCTGGTCGCMGCGATCCCGACCCTGGCRTTTGCGCTCGGCATCATCCTGACCATCGAGACYGTCGCGCGCTTCTCCGGYGGCGATCCGATCAASCTGCTCGGCATCCCGTTCRTCGCGACCGCGCCGACGACCTGGGTGRCTGCTGCGGTGCTGCTCGTCGGCGGCTTCMTKGTCGCGCGCATCACCTGGARGCGCGTCGCGGARGCCTGGGATCGCGCCGCGACGGTGGCCCGTGATCGGGGGTATCTSGCATGACCGCWGCCATYSAAGTCAACGCCGTCGAGAAGAGCTTCGGCAATGTSCAGATCATCCGCGACCTCAACCTGARCGTCGCCAAGGGCGAGCGTCACGCCATCATCGGCCCGAACGGCGCCGGCAAGTCGACGACGTTCAACCTGATCTCYGGCCACATCAAGCCGACCTCGGGCGAGATCCGCCTSAAYGGCGAGGTSACCTCGGGSYTGCGGCCGTTCGAGATCAACCGSCGCGGCCTGTCGCGCTCGTTCCAGGTSACCAACGTGTTCGCCCGCATGACGGTGTGGGAGAACGTCCGCTGCGCCGTGCTGTGGGCMACCGGCCACCGCTATGCGTTCTGGAAGAACGTCGACRGYCTGCCCGAGGTGAAGCAGCGCACCGCGCAGATCCTCGACGACATCCATCTCAGCCATCGCCGCGACGTGCCGGCGGGCCTGTTGACGTACGCCGAGCAGCGCGAGCTCGAGATCGGCATCACGATCGCCGGCGGCGCCAGCGTCATCATGCTGGACGAGCCGACCGCCGGCATGAGCCAYGCCGAGACCGATCGCGCSGTCGCGCTGATCCGCCGCCTCACCGAGGGCCGCACGCTCGTCATCGTCGAGCACGACATGAGCGTGGTGTTCGGCCTCGCCGACCGYATCTCGGTGCTGGTCTACGGCCACATCATCGCCTCCGGCACGCCSGAGGAGATCCGCGGCAACCCGAAGGTCAAGGAAGCCTATCTCGGCGAGGAGGTCGACTGATGCTCGAGGTCAGGAATCTKCACGCCTATTACGGCAAGAGCCACATCCTGCARGGCGTCGATCTCGAYATCGCCGCCGGCGARGTGGTGAGCCTGCTCGGCCGCAACGGCGTCGGYCGCTCCACCACCGTCAAGGCGATCATGGGCGAGGTGCCGCCGCAAGGCACSATCCGCTTCAAGGGCAAGGACATCGCGGGCCTGCCGAGCCACAAGATCGCGCGCCTCGGGCTCGGCTATGTGCCGGAGCATCGCGACATCTTYCCGAGCCTGACSGTGCGCCAGAACCTGCTGCTCGGCATCAAGGACCCGCGCCGCCCCGGCAAGTGGCGGTTGCAGGAGATGCTCGACATGTTCCCCAACCTCGCCCGCCGCGCCGACACGCCGGCCGGCGTGCTGTCGGGCGGCGAGAAGCAGATGCTGACCACCTGCCGCACCCTGCTCGGCGATCCCGAATTGATGATGATCGACGAGCCGACCGAAGGTCTGGCGCCGCTGATCGTGCAACAGGTCGGCGAATTGATCGCGCGGATCGCCAAAGCCGGCGTCGCCATCCTGCTGGTCGAGCAGAAGCTGTCGATCGCGATGAAGATCTCGAATCGGGTCTACATCATGGGCCATGGCCGCGTCGTGTTCGAAGGCACGCCCGAGCAACTCAAGAGCAACGCCGCGATCCGCGAGGAATGGCTGGAGGTGTGAGGCGGCCGATCTCGCCCGACCGGACGCGGAAACGCGGTCAGGTGATCAGGCGGAGCCGCAGCAGTTCGGCGACGGCTTGAGCGGTGTTGCGCGCCTGCACCTTCTCGCGCACTGACCTCAGGTGCTTGTCGACGCCGTGGCCCGAGATGCCCATCTTCGCGCCGATCTCGCGCTCGTTGAGCCCGGAGGCCGCGAGCTGCACCGCTTCACGCTCCCGCAGGGTGACGTTGATCGCCGGATGCAGCTGCGCCATGTTCCACAGACGAAGCGCGCGGCCGACGGCATAGGTCGCGATGATGCGCAGCTCATGCCGCTTCCGTGCATCGACGTTCAAGCTTTCGCCGGCGATCACAAAGCCGATCAGGTTGCCGTCCAGCGACGGCAGCGAGATCGCAAAACCCTCCTTCAATCCGAACGCGGCGAGCTCGGCGACGATCCGGCGGGATAATGGATGCTCCAGATATTGCGGAGCGATCTCACTCCAGAGAAAGGGCCGGTGGCGCTCCCGGATGCAGCGCCGGATCGGATCATGCTCGGAGTAGTTCATGGAGGTGTAGCGTTGCAGCCAATCTGCCGGCCAGGAGTTCAGCAGGATGCACCGGGAGTCCGCGGCTTGCATTCCCTGTTGCGGCATAACCCACGCAATGAACGAACTCGCCCCGTAGCCAGAGACCTGCCGCATCACCTCGGCCACGATTTCCGCTTCAGTGCTGGCGCTCTCAAGCCGGGTCACGAATTCCGAAGTCGCTTCCAATGGGCGCTCTGATGGCGACCTTGACCGCATTTTAAAGCATCCTCCTTCAACGATGGCCCACACTGGCATAAGCGGACTCTTCACCGTGCGATGGTACGGCGCGTCTCTTGTTGTTGGAGAGGCTGCTGGCGCCGCATCTCGGAAAGTGAATCACCTTGGCTTCAATTCACGAGATCGTCAAATGCGATGTGCCTGCCGCGTTCGCACCGACACAAAGTTCGCACCCGAGTTTGATCGGACAGGCTGCGCCAGCTCAAGCCTCGCGTCAGCCTCGCGCGCTCGCGCAGCAGCAGCTACGGAATTGCGTACTTACAATCGCAAATCATGTCGCCGATAATTTTCAACGCCTAGCAACGATTCTTGCGCGCCGCAAAGACAAGCCTGGAGTGGAGGGACGACGGCTATCGGTTTGGCGCAGCGGAAAACGCGTGAATCATCGCGTCGCCGGGCAGCGGAAGCAATTCAAGATCTGACCGGCCTGCTTGCCGGATCGCCCTGAGGCGATGGCGACACGGCGTCAGCGCAAGAGGGCGCGCCTGCCGCTGCGCACGCAGCGGCAGCAGGCGATGTCCGGACATTTGCGCCGTCGCAGCAGCGGCCATGTCGGCATTGTCCGCTGCGCGATTTATGAGTGTCCATTTCCGAGCGTGAGCACCAAAGCACCTTGTTGAAGATCGGACCTGCCGACGGCCATGACTCCCGCACCCGCTAATCGGATGCTCGCGACGCTCGGCGTCGTGAGCGAGACCATCCTGCGTGCCAAGAACAACACGGAACTGTTCGAAGGCGTTGCGGTCGCGACCGCCCACGGCGGCAACTTTCTCGGAACCGCAATCCTGATGCGCGGCGCGGATGGAAGCACTCATCTCGCGGCGTCTGCGGGGATCGGCATTCCCGGGCTCGATGCGCGGCAGCCGGCAGGTCCCGGCGGCGTGATCGGCGCGACGCTGCGCTCCGGCGAGCCGAGCATCGCACACGACTGCTGGACCGACGAACTGCTCGCGCCATGGCATGAGGAATACAAGGAACTCGGGGTGCGCGCCGCGGCGGCGATCCCGATCCTGTGCAGGGGCAGCACGGCTGGAGTCCTGGTCGTTCTTGCGAGCTCACCGACCGCGCTGACGTGGCGCAATATCCTGGCGCTGACCCGCATTGCCGACAACGTCGCATTCGGCCTCGACACGTTCGATCGCTCGTCGCAGACCGCGGCCTTGACGCGGATGCTCAGCGCGTTGACCGAGACCGACGAAGCGATCATGCGCTCCGCGACGCAGGACGAACTGTTCCGGCTGGTGTGCGAGGCCACGATCAAGGGGGCGCGCTTCAGCTCGGGAAGCGTGATGCTGGTCGAGCCCGGGAACCCGACGTGCAAACTCGCGGCGAGTGCCGGTATCGCCGCCGACTATGTCAGGTCGCTCACCCTGTCGATCGATCCCACCATCCCGGAAGGACAAGGCCTGACGGGAACGGCCTACCGGACCAGGCGCCCCGCCATCGCCAACGATTTTCAGCGGGATCCCAGGACTGCCCACTGGCACGGTCGCGCGATCGAGACCACGCGCTCGGGCGGCGCATTTCCGCTCACCGACGACGAGCGCGTCATCGGGGTGCTGCTGCTGCTGTCGCTCGAGGTCGATACGTTCACGCCGGAGTTCGTCGACATCCTGGAGAGGCTTGCCGCCAACGTCTCGTTTGCGCTGACCAACCTCGCGCGGCACGAGAAGAAGCGGATTGCCGAGAGGCGGATCGAATATCTCGCGTCGCATGACGACCTGACCGGCCTCTCCAACAGGGCGATGTTCAACCGGGTGCTCGATCTGTGCGTCGAGGACGCCCGCGCCTGCAACGGCTGCTGCGCCGTCATGTTCATCGACATCGACGGCTTCAAATCGGTCAACGACACGCTGGGTCACCACGCCGGCGACAGGCTCTTGACCGTGATCGCCGGCCGCCTCAAGGGCGTGGTGCCGAATGCGCGGACGGTGGCGCGGATCGGCGGCGACGAGTTCGTGATCATCCTCGACGATGAGACGAATAGCGTCGCCTTGCAGTCGACCACGCTCGCACTGCTGACCGAGCTGTCGCGGCCGATCCAGATCGACAATGACGAATGCCGCGTGTCCGGCAGCATCGGTGTCGCCGTATACCCGCAGGACGGCAGTTCGCCATCGGCGCTCATCAAGCACGCCGACATGGCGATGTATTCGGCGAAGACCTCCGGCAAGGATACCTGCTGCTTCTTCACGCCCACGATGGAGCAGCGCATCCAGGAACGGCGCGACGTCGTGTCCGGTCTGCAACGGGCGCTGGAGCGAAGCGAGTTCGTGCTGTTCTTCCAGCCCAAGGTCGACGCCTGCTCATCGAACATCGGCGGCCTCGAAGCGCTGATCCGCTGGAACCGCCCGGATGTCGGTCTTGTGCCACCCAGCGAATTCGTTCCGATCGCCGAGGAGTCGCGGCTGATCGTGCAGATCGGCCGTTGGGTCATCCTGGAAGCTTGCAGGCAGATGGTCGAATGGCTGGCCGCGGGCGCGCCGCCCATCACCATCGCCGTGAACCTGTCGGCGCCGCAGTTCTCGGACATCGAACTGCCGAGCTATATCGACGCCGTGCTGCGCGAGACCGGCCTGCCGGCCCGCCTGCTCCAGATCGAGATCACGGAAAGCATGGTCATGGCGAACGAACCGGAGATCGCGCAAAACCTCGATGCGCTGCGCAGCCGCGGCATCAGGCTTGCGATCGACGACTTCGGAACCGGTTACTCGCTGATGTCGCTGTTGCGGAAGTATCCGATCGACGTGATCAAGATCGACCGTGCGTTCGTCTCGGGCATCCCCGACAGCGCGCATGACTGCGCCATCACCGAAGCGATGATCACGATGGCGAAGGGACTGGGGCTGATGGTCGTCGCCGAGGGCGTCGAAACCCGGCGCCAGGAGCAATTCCTGCTGCAACGGCGGTGCGACTACTTGCAGGGCCATCTCTATTGCCCGCCGATTCCGGCCGCGGACATGCTGAGGCTGCTACTGACAAACAGGAATTTCAGCGCCAGCGACCCAGTGACCTAGCATGGTCGTTGCAATGAAAGATCAAGAGCGATGGCAAGGCGGAGACTGACGTGACTGAATCCTGCAATGTTGCATTTCTTGGCATCGGCCTGACCGGCGGAATCATGGCCCGGCGACTGATCGCCGCCGGCTTTCCAACGACGCTCTGGGACAACGCAAGCGACGAAGCAGCGGCCGTCGCCTCGATCGGCGGCACGGTCGCGGCGTCGCCGGCCGATGCGGTCCGGGACGCCCATGTCGTGCTGACCATGCTCGGCCGCAACCCGGCGGTCGCCGACATCATCCTCGCGGAGGCGACCGCGCAGGCGCTGCAACCCGGCACGGTCGTGATCGACATGAGCCTGATCAGTCCGTCCGAAGTCAGGGAGAACGCTGCGCGCCTCGCCGAGCTGCGGGTCGCGCATATCGACGCGCCGGTCTCGGGCGGCGTCCGCGGCGCCGAGTTCGGGTCGCTCGTGATCGTGGCCGGCGGCGATCCCGCGGTGTTTGCGCGGGTCGAGCATTTGCTGCGCGTCCTGGGGCGTCCGATCCATGTCGGCCCCGCGGGAACGGGCCAGTTGGCGAGGCTCACCAACCAGATCATCGTCGGCGCCTCGATCGGCGCCCTTGCCGAGGCGCTCGTGCTGGCCGAGCACGGCGGCGCGGATCCGATCAATGTGCGCAAGGCGCTGCGCGCAGGCTTTGCCGAGAGCCGGGTGCTGGAGTTGCAGCTCGAACGGATGGTCGCGCGCAATTTCACGACGAAGACGGGGTCGGCGGGCCAGCTGAGCGCGCTCGAAGATGCGCTCGATACGGCGCGCGCTCTCGATCTGAAGCCGATGCCGTACACCGCACTGACCGCTGACCTGCTGCGAACGCTCGTCGAGCGGTCCGGCGATATCGACCACAGCGCCATGATCCTCGAGCTGGAGCGGCGCTGCGGCACGGCGTCGCTCTTGGTCGATTGAGGGGCTGGGCCACGGTCGACGGTGCCTCGCTCGGCCGGCCGGGTGACACGCAGCCGGACGTCACCGCAGCAGCGACGTGACCCGCGCGCCGCTTACTCCGGCCCGATCAGGGCGACCACATCCCCCGCACGCAAGGTCTGGCCCGGCTTCACCGGCACCGATGCGATGCGGCCGGCCACCGGCGCGAGCACCGAGATTTCCATCTTTATGGACTCGATGATCGCAAGCACGTCGCCGGCCGCGACCTTGGCGCCCTCCTCGGCCAGGACCTTCCAGATGTTGCCCGGCACTTCGGAGAAGGCGCCGATCTGGCCGTCTGGAATTCCTGTCGTGGCAACGCCCGCATCAATCGTCTCCGCCGGCGTCTCGTCGAGCTTCATCTCGCGCCAGCGCTGGCGCTCGGCATCGAATGCGGCTTGCTGCGTTGCCTTGAACGCGGCGATCGACGGCTGCGCCGCGGTCAATGTCTTCGCATAGTCGGCGTAGGAGAACTCGCCCTGCTCGATCCTGATGTCGCACTGCCCGTGCGGGAATGCGGCGCGGGCGTCGAGCAGTTCGTCGGCGTCGACCGGGAAGAAGCGGATCTTGTCGAAGAACCGCAGCAGCCAGGGATGGCCGGGCTCGAACACTTTCGTCGTGCGCCAGCTATTCCAGACCTGGATGGTGCGGCCGAACAGTTGGTAGCCGCCCGGCCCTTCCATGCCGTAGATGCACAAATAGGCGCCGCCGATGCCGACCGCGTTCTCCGGGGTCCAGGTCCGCGCCGGATTGTACTTCGTGGTCACCAGGCGATGCCGCGGATCGAGCGGGGTCGCCACCGGCGCGCCGAGATAGACGTCGCCGAGGCCGAGCACGAAATAATCGGCGTCGAACACGATGCGGCGGACATCGTCCTCGCTGCCGAGCCCGTTGATACGCCGGATGAACTCGACATTCGACGGGCACCACGGCGCATCCGCGCGCACCAGTTCCTGGTATTTGCGCATCGCGAGCTCCGCCTCTGGGTCGCGCCACGACAGCGGCAGGTGCACGGTGCGGCTCGGCACCCGCATCGCATCGACGTCAGGCAGTTCGCGTTCGATCCGCCCGAGGACGTCGAGCAGCTTTGCGCGCGACAGCGCCGTGCCGTCATAATGGATCTGCAACGAACGGATGCCGGGCGTCAGGTCGATCAGGCCGCCGAGCTTCGCGTCCTCCAGCGCCTGCGCCAGCACATGGACGCGCAGCCGCAACGCGATATCGAGCTCCATCGGGCCATATTCGACCAGGAGATTGTCGTCGCCGGCGCGGCGATACACCACCGGAATCGGGCCGTCTTCATTGCGCCCGACGATGGCCGAACCGAGTTCAGGCGCCTTCAGCACCGTGGGACCCGCAGCCGGATCATCGCGTTTCACCGGCACGAAGCGCACGGTGTCACCCGGCCTGAGCTGGCCGACTTTCCAGAGCTCGTCACGCGCGACCACCGCAGGGCAGACGAAGCCGCCGAGGCTCGGCCCATCGGGGCCGAGGATGATCGGCATGTCGCCGGTGAAGTCGATCGAGCCAACCGCATAGGCGTTGTCGTGGATGTTGGACGGATGCAGCCCGGCCTCGCCGCCGTCGGCACGCGCCCAGCCGGGCTTCGGACCGATCAGCCGCACGCCGGTGCGGGCGCTGTTGAAGTGCACCTCGTAATCCGACGCAAACAGCGTTTCGATGTCCTCGTCGAGGAAGAAGTCCGGCGCGCCGTGCGGACCGTAGACCACGCCGATCTGCCACGCCGATGTGAGCTGCGGCTGTTCGTCCTCCGTGGCGTGCCGCGGCGTTGCCAGGCCGGATGATTGCGCGCCGATATGCAGCACATCCCCGGCCTTCAGCGAGCCCGTCGCATGACCGCCGAACGCGCCGAGTGCGAACACGGCGCGCGAGCCGAGAATTTCCGGCACGTCGAAGCCGCCGCGGACGGCGAGATAGCTGCGCTGCCCTGGCCCCTTGATGCTGCCGATCGTGAGCGTCTGGCCGGCACGCACCGCGACCGGCTCGTTGTACGCAACCTCGATACCGTCGAGTGACGCCTTCATCTGCGCACCCGAGAGAGCGACGATCGCGTCGGTGTTGAAGCGCAAGGTCGGCCCGTTGACCGTCAGCTCCAGCGCGGTCGTCGTCTCCGGGTTGCCGACCATGCGGTTGGCAAGCCGGAACGACCGCTCGTCCATCGGGCCGCTCGGCGGCACGCCGACATGCCAGAGATGCAGCCGGCCGGGCAATTCCTGTACGCCGCTTTGCGCACCGGGTGCGACGACATCGATGGTGCGCGGGCGATAGGCGAATTCGCCGAGCACACTGGTCGCGACCTGCCCGCTGCGGAACACGTCGGATGCGGCGATGGCGCGCAGATAATCGAGATTGGTCTCGATGCCGGCCACGACCGTGTCATCGAGCGCCTGCGACAACCGCGCGATGGCAGCCTCGCGCGTCTCGGCCGACACGATGATCTTGGCCAGCATCGGATCGTAGAACGGCGTCACCTCGGTGCCGGTCTCGATCCAGCCGTCGATTCGCGCATCCGGCGAAAACCTCACCTGCGTCAGCCGGCCCGCGCTCGGACGGAAGCCCGCGCCCGGATTCTCGGCATAGAGCCGCACCTCGATCGCCGCGCCCTTGGGCGCAAGCGCGCCCGCGGCACCCAAAACGTCCTCACCGGCGGCTTGCCGGATCATCCATTCGACGAGATCGACGCCGGTGACCTGCTCGGTGATGGGGTGCTCGACCTGCAAGCGCGTATTCACCTCGAGGAAGTAGAAATCCGCGCGTGCGACGTCGTAGATGAACTCGACCGTGCCAGCGGATTCGTAGGCGACCGCCTTGCCGAGTGCCACCGCGGCCGCATGGAGACGCCCGCGGGTCTCGGCAGAAAGCCCCGGCGCGGGCGTCTCCTCGAAGACCTTCTGGTTGCGCCGTTGCAGCGAGCAGTCGCGCTCTCCGAGCGCGACGACGTCGCCCTTGCCGTTGCCGAAGATCTGCACCTCGATGTGGCGGGCGCGGGCGACGAACCGCTCCAGATAGACCCGCGCATCACCGAAACTGGCGCGCGCCGTGCGTTGCACTGAGGCAAAGCGCTCGCGCAGCGTCGCCATGTCGTGGCAGAGCTGCATGCCGATGCCGCCGCCGCCCGCCGTGCTCTTCAGCATCACCGGAAAGCCGATCCGCTCGGCCTCGCGCACCGCCTCGTCGATGGTCTCCAGCAGGCCGGAGCCCGGCAGCAGCGGCACGCCGCTGCGCTCGGCGAGCTCGCGTGCCCTGTGCTTGAGGCCGAAGGCGTCGAGATGCTCCGGCCGCGGCCCGATGAAGGCGATGCCGTGTTCGGCGAGCCGCTCAGCGAAACGGCGATTCTCCGACAGGAAGCCGTAGCCGGGATGCACCGCCTGCGCGCCGGTCGCAAGGCATGCCGCCATGATCGCATCGACGTTGAGATAGCTCTCGGCCGCCGGCGCCGGACCGATCCGCACCGCCTCGTCGGCCGCGAGCACCGGCCGGGTGAAGCGGTCGGCGTCGGAGTAGATCGCGACCGAAGCGATGCCCATACGGCGCAATGTTTCGCCGATCCGCCCGGCGATCTCGCCGCGGTTGGCAATCAAGACCTTGCTGAACATGCCTCACGCCTCCGGCTCGAAGATCGTGACCTGCACCGGCGTCGGGAAGAAACCGTTGCAGGGATTGTTGATCTGCGGGCAGTTCGAGATCAGGCACAGCACGTCCATCTCGGCCACCAGCTCGATGGCGTCGCCAGGCCTCGAGACGCCGTCGACCACGGTGAAATTGCCGGCGGTGTCGATCGGCACGTTCATGAAGAAGTTGAGGTTGGGCACGATGTCGCGCTTCGACAGGCCATATTTCGCGGCCTCGATCACGAAATTCTCGCGGCAGGCGTGCTGGTAGCGGGTCTGGTGCCCGAACCGCACGGTGTTGCTCTCGCAGGAGCAGGCACCCGCCGAGGTGTCGTGCAGGCCGCAACTGTCGGCGGTGACGCGCAGCATCACGCGGCCCTCATTGGACATGATATTCGTGCCGAGCCCGACATAGGCCGAGCCCTGCGCGCGCAGCGTGTCCTGGCCGCTGTAGCGCTCGCCGAGATCACTGGCGCAATAGAACAGCGTGTCGACGGCCTGCTGGCCATGCGTGTCGGTGATCCGCAGCGTCTGTCCTTTGCGGACGATCGCCGACCATGGCTTGCGCGCGGGGATTTCGACATCGAGGACGATGCGGGCGCCGGCCCGAGCTGCCTGCGCGTTCATTGCACCGCTCCTTCGCTAGTCTCGCCGAAATACAGCGCGTTGTTCTCGAAGGCGCGAATTGCTTCCGCGGTCGCGGTCCGGCACAGATCGTCGGCCGCGGGCCTGGCCGCGTGATAGCGCACGATCTCGACGCTGCCCTGCGGATAGCGCTCTGCGGGATCGAGCGGATGCGGGCAGTTCGACAGCGCGATCAACAGGTCCATCTCGGCGCGCAGATCGACGAAGTCGTCCTTGGCGCGGCGCGGCGCCGACCAGACAAACTTTCCATCCGCGTCGATGGCGACCGGCGCAAAGAAGCTGACACAGGGATGGACGTCGCGGCGGTCGAGCCCGAGCTTGTTTGCCGCGAGAATGAAGTTGTCGCGGGTGTTGCGGAAATTGCCGTCACCGTATTTCACCTGGTTGGTCGCGGCCGTCGAGCCACCCACCACCGCGTCATGCGCCGCGCTGGTGTCCTCGGTGATGCCGAGCAGCGCGCGGCCCATGTCGGACAGCAGCACGCGGCCCTTCTGCAGCCGCGCCGCCCATTGCACCTTGATGGTGTCGGCGTGGTTCAGCCGTTCAGTGGTATCGGCCGCATTCCAGGCGAGCAGGCTGACGGTCGACGCCCCCGATGTGTTGACGATGCGCAGCGTATCGCCGCGATTGAGCCGCGTGGTCCAGTACCAGCCGGCTGGAATCACCTCGCGATGGATGATCGCATCAGCGGCGATCGGTGCGGCGTCGCGCGCCGTCGGTGCCGGCAGCGCGCGCGGCGCATGCTCCTGGCCTGCGGCCTTCAGTTCGTTGTAGCGCCGGGTGTGCGCCGCGACCTCGGCCTTCTGTTCCTCTGTGAGGATCATGGTTGCTCCTTCAAGACGAGAGCGCCGGGCCGTCCCGGCTGATGCTCCTTGCCTGACCGGGTCGTCCCGATCGGAGCCGGTTGAATGGTCCCGCGCGGCTCGGCGCTCCGGCGCGGGAATATCTCGAGATCGCGCGACACCGTGGCGCCGTAGCGCTCGCGCTCCTCGGGCCGGTTGCGCGACCGCTCCAGCGCGATCACCCGCGTCGCGAGCCCGAACGCCTCGCTGAGATCGTGCGTGACCATTACGACAGTGAGGTTCGTCTCGTTCCACAGCCGCTTCATCAGCACATGGATGTCGGCGCGGATGCCCGGATCGAGCGCGCCGAACGGCTCGTCGAGCAGCAGGATTTTCGGCCCGCGCATGATCGCCTGCGCGAGCGCAAGGCGCTGCTGCATGCCGCCCGACAGCGCGGACGGATATTTGCCCTCCTGGCCGGCAAGTCCGACCTCGGCGAGCAGCTTCATCGCATCGTCGGCCGCGGCGCGGCGCGCCGCGCCGAACAGCCGGCCGATCAATTTGGCGTCGCGCAGCTCACGCCCGAGCATGACGTTCTGCAACACCGTGAGATGCGGAAACACCGAGTAACGTTGAAACACCACGCCGCGGTCGGCGTCCGGCTCGCCGGGCAACGGCTTGCCGTCGACCAAAATCTGCCCGCGGCTCGGCTGCTCCTCGCCGAGCAGCATTCTGAGCAGCGTGGTCTTGCCGCAGCCGGACGGACCGACCAACGCGATGAACGCGCGCGGCTCGACCTCCATCGTGATGCGCTCCAGCACGATGTGGTCGCCATATTCCTTCCAGACGTCATCGAACCGGATCGCGCTCATTCCGCCCTCACCGAGGCAAACCAGGGAAACAGCTTGCGCTGCGTGGCGCGCAGGCCAACATCGATCAGGAACGCGAGCAGCGTGATCCAGGCGACGTAGGGGATGATGACGTCCATCGCGAGATAGCGGCGCACCAGGAAGATCCGGTAGCCGAGCCCGGAATCCGAGGCGATCGCCTCGGCCGCGATCAGGAACAGCCACGCCGGGCCGAGTTGCAGCCGCAGCACGTCGATCAGGCGCGGCAGGGTCTGCGGCATCGCGACCCGCAGCGCGATCTGCCAGGTCGAGGCGCCGAGCGTCTGCGCCTTGACGATCTGCTCGCGCGGCAGCTCCTGCACTTTCATGGCGAGGTCACGGACCATGCAGGGCAAGGTCCCGATCACGATCAACGCGATCTTGGAATTCTCCCCTAACCCCATCACGATGAACAGGATCGGCAGCAGCGTCAGCGGCGGTACCATCGACGTCACCGACACGAACGGCCCGAGCAGGGCATTGGCGCCCGGCAGCAGTCCGATCACGATGCCGAGCACCAGCGCCGCCACCGTCGAGATTGCCAGCGCCGATCCCAATCGCCCGAGGCTCGCGACCGTGTCCGACAGCATCAGATAGCTGCCGGTGCGCGGATCGACCTCGAACGCCATCTGCTTGACGGCCTGCACCATGCTCGGCAGCGCCGGCAGCAGCTTGTCGTTCGGATTCTGCGCGAGCCGTGCGCTGGAGCCGGCGAAATAGGCGATTGCGACCAACAGGAACGGCAGCGCGAGAAGATAGAATCGCGTCTGCCGTCCCGGCCGTATGTTCACAAGTCGCATCGTCGGCTCCTGCCTGGAGATCGCGCCGTGGCGTCGGGGCTTGCGTTCAGAGCTTGCCTTTGGCGGCCTCGTCCATGTAGGTCGGATCGAAGCGCAGCTTGACGTTCGCCTTGTCGCCCAGCACCGACTTGTCGGCGAGCTCGATGCCGACGGCGTCGGCCGATTTCGCGCCCTTGCCGAGCAGGTCCTTCTCGAAAAGGAATTTGCGGACGCGGTCCATCGTCGTGCCAACCGTCTTGCTGCGCGTGAAGGCCTCGGCGTCGGTTGCCTTGTCGAACAGCTTGGTGGTCGAGAGCTGGCTATCGAAACCGGCGAGATCGGTGCCGGAGGCCTTCGCCATTGCCTCCTTGGCGGCCTTCGCTGCCGGATCGTTGGCGGTCATCTTGGCGATCGTCTCGTACCAGATGCCGACCAGCGCCTTGGCAAAATCCGGATTGTCCTTGGCGACCGCGGTGTTCACCACCATCAGGTCCATGATCTCGCCGGGGATCTGCGAGGAATCGAACACCTTCCTGGCGTCGGGCGAGCCGAGGATTTCSGTCACGATCGGATTCCAGGTCACCACCGCGCTGACGTCYGCCGTCTTGTAGGCGGCGGCGATRTCGGCATCYGASGTGTTGACRACCTTGACGTCCTTCTCRCTCAGCTTSGAGGTCTCGAGCGCGCGCGCCAGCAGATAATGCGAYACCGAGAACTCGACCAGRTTGACCGACTGYCCCTTGATSGCAGCGAGGTCGGCCTTGTTCTTCAGGATCACSGCGTCGTTGCCGTTGGAGAAGTCGCCCATCACGACCGCYGTGGTGTCGACGCCRCCGGCGGCGGGAATCGACAGCGCGTCCATGTTGGTGATGGTGACGGCRTCRTARCCGCCGGCGGTGTACTGRTTGATCGATTCGACGTAGTCGTTGAACTGCTTGACCTCGATCGTGATGCCGTATTTGTCGGCCCACTTCTTGACGATGCCGGTGTCGGCCGCRTAGCCCCACGGCATCCACCCGACATAGATCGACCAGGCSACCTTGAAATTCTTCTTCGGTGCRGCGTCGGCGGCAGGCGCGGCYGCGAGCACRATCGCGCAGCCGATCACAACAGAGCGAAGGAAGAAAACGAATTTGTTCATTGCCGATCCCTCTTGCGAAACTTCACAAAAAGGGACTGGCGAAAAGACCATCGCTCCGCCAATCCCTTGGCTGACGAGGTCTCCCGGGCTTTTATCCCGCCGTGCACCTGCGGGGATGTCTCCCCCGCAAGCGGCTGCTCTCGGACCAGCACCTTGCTCGGCAAGGTCGGAACCCTAGCGGCCAACTCGATGCCAGTGATGCACGAGCTGTGCCACCACGTCGGCAGTTGAATCTCATGAGGTTTTCCGAGACGCAGCAGTGGGCCACGACGGCGCTTTGCTCAAAAACTGCGCAGGCCTGCCCAGAATTGGCTCTGTCCTTTCGCCGCCGGCATCAGCAGGATCGGCAGAACACAGTCGTCGAGAGGAAGTTCGATGCGCAAGCTCTTAAGTGCCCTGTGCGGCGGCTTCTGGCGCGGGCTGCACGGCCGCTTTGGCTTGGCTCCAGAACATGGCGTCGGTCAACGTGGCCTTTGAGCCGATCACTCCGCAGCGACGCCATGCGTCCAGACATCCTGGCATTGCTTCTGCTCGTCATTCCGGGGCTCGCGTAGCGAGAACCCGGAATCCATAGCGCCACACACTGCGTGGACGAATGGATTCCGGGCTCGACGCTGCGCGTCGCCCCGGAATGACGAGGAGGGTGTCGCTAGGACTTTACGGTGTTGACCGCGACGCTTTCCTTGTAGGCCGGCCGTGACGTGACCCGGTCGAGATACGGCGTCGCCACATCGCACACCCCGACGCCGTAGTCGATCGCCCACACCAGGCAGGTCGCGAGCAGGATGTCCGCGCTGGTGAACTGATCGCCCATCAGGTATTTGCGGCCGTCCGACAGCGCCACCTCCACATGCCTGAGCTGCTGACGGAAATATTCCGCGGCCTGGCCGACCACTTCGGGCGCGTGACCGTAGATGTGCGCGAGGCCCTTGAGGCCGTGGCGGCGCATCACATAGAGGCTGGTCGAGTCGAGCTCGGCGACGATGAAGAAGCACCATTCCAGCCACCGTGCGAAATCGCGCGGCTCGACCGGCACCAACGAAACATCGGGACTGGAATAGGTGCGTGCCAGGTAGGCGACGATCGCAGCGCTCTCCCCGATCGTGAAATCGCCGTCCTGCAGCAGCGGAATCTTCTGCCGCGGATTGAGCTGGGTGTATTCTGCCGTCTTGGTCTCGCCCGAGCGCGGCAGGATCGGCTTGCAGCGATAGTCGAGCCCGAGTTCGTGCAGCGCCCAATGGGCACGGATCGTCCGCGATGTTCCCACGCCCCACAGCGTCAGCGTCTCCGGCATGGCGTCACCATTTCTCGACCGAGGGACGCAGATCGAGCTCGTGACTCCAGCCGTCGCGGCTTTGCTGGTGTACGAACCAGTAGGCCTCGGCGATCGAAGACGTCCGTGTCAGCGAGTCCGGCGGGATCTCCGAGGCGTCGACGCCGGTGGCAGCCTTCATGCGCTGGTGAATCGCCGGGCTGTCGACACCGGCGTCGATCAGCAGATGAGCGACGTGGATGTTCTTCGGCCCGAGTTCGCGCGCCATCGCCTGGGCCACCGCGCGCAGGCCGAACTTGGCGGACGCGAACGCCGCAAAACCACTGCCGCCGCGCACGCTCGCGGTTGCGCCGGTGAACAGCATGGTGCCGCGGCCGTGCCGGAGCATGTGCCGTGTCGCCTCGCGCCCGACCAGGAAGCCGGCCAAGCAGGCGAGCTCCCAGGCCTTGAAGAACAATTTTTCGCTGGTCTCGTGCAGCTCCTTCTTGACGTTCGAGCCGGCATTGAACAGGCAGACCTCGATCGGCCCGATCTCGCGCTCGACCCGCTCGCACAGCTCCTGCACCTCGGTTTCGCGCCGCGCATCGACGGCGAACGCGTGCACCTTGCCACCGGCGCGCGTTAGCTCCTCCACCAGTTCGCTCGATTTCGAGGGATCACGGCGCGCGATGCAGACGGAGTAACCGCCGGCAGCGAACCGCCGCGCCACCGCGGCGCCGATCGCATCGCCCGCGCCAACCAATAAGGCAGTCTTGTTGTTCTCGGACATAGGACATCTCCCACCGGCGGCGGTTGTTCTGATTCAGCAATGGCGACGCTGCGCGACGCGGTTGTTCAGACCGCGCGCACGGCCTTCTGCGCGATCATCTGATCAATCGCTGCATCGCCGTAGCCGAGATCATGCAGCACTTCTCTCGTGTGCTGGCCGATGCGCGGGGCCGGTCCGCCGATCGCGGCGGCATCGACCTCGAAGCGCGCTGCCGGTTTCGGCTGCCGCACGGTGCCGACACCGGGTTGCTCCAGCTCCGCGATCAGCTCGCGGGCAACCACCTGCTCATTGGCGATGATCTCGCCGCGCCGCAGGATCGGCGCGCAAGGCACGTCGGCGGCATCGAGCCGCGCCAGCCATTCGGCAGTGCTGTGCTGGCGGATATAGTCCTGCATCCTGTTGATGCGCGCGGTCGCATTGACCGAGCGCGAGGCGGGCGTGGCGAACCGCTCATCCCTGGCGAGCTCCGGATCGCCGGTCGCCTTGCAGAAGCCCTGCCATTCGGAATCCGAGATCGTGCCGCAAGTGAGATAGCCGTCCGAGGTCTGGAACACGAGATCGGGGCGATCGTTCGGATCGGCGGTCGCCTGCTCGCGGCCGACCACGGTGTATTGCATCATGCCTTCCGGCCACAGATAGGCGATCATCGCGTCGAGCATCGCCACCTGGATATGCTGGCCGCGGCCGGATTTCTCGCGGGCGTACAGCGCCGCCGTGATCGCCTGCGCGGCATAGACCGCCGTGGTCTTGTCGGCGACGATGGTGCGGATCATCTGCGGCCGGTTGGTCACCGGCTGCGCCTGGATATCGCARAAACCTGACAGCGCCTGCACGATCGGATCGTACACCCGCTTCTTGGCGTAAGGCCCATCCTCGCCGACCCCGCTGATCGARACATAGATCARCCGCGGATTCTTCYTGCGCACCTCGTYCGGRCCGAGCCCGAGMCGCTCCATCGTGCCGGGCCGGAAATTCTGCACCAGCACGTCGGACTGYTGCACSAGCTTGCCCAGCACGTCYCGYCCGGCRTCGGTCTTCATGTCGATCGAGAGCGAGCGCTTGCCGCGGTTCGACGAGATGAACAGCGCCGAGAATTCGCCGGTCTTGTCGACATTGGCGCGGCTGCGTCGGGTGATGTCGCCGCCGATCGGCTCGACCTTCAGCACATCGGCGCCCTGGTCGGCCAGGAACATGGTCGCGAACGGGCCCGAGACCACGCCGGTCAGATCGAGTACGCGAACTCCCGCCAATGGTCCTGACATGCCTTGCTTCCTTCTCCAGTTCGCGAACGCGATCAAACCTTGTGCGCATCGCCGGCTTACGACGGAGCAACCCCGCGCGCTTGCGGGAAACCGCCGCGACTTGCAAAAAAGCGTCGAAACTCAGGCCCGGCGCTGCTGCCGGAACAGCGACGGGCTGATGCCGGTGGCCTGCCGGAACGTCGATGAGAAATGCTGGGCGTGGCTGAAGCCCGATGCCAGCGCGATGCTGGTCACACTCTCGTCGGTCTCGCTCAGGCTGCGCTTGGCCGCTTCGATGCGCAGGCCGAGCACATAGCGATGCGGGCTGGTGCCCGTGCTTTCCTGGAAGGCGCGCAGGAAATGCCGCTGGCTGAGGCCGGCAACATCCGACAGCGCCGACAGCGAAATCGTCTCGTCGAGATTCGCCCGGACGAACTCCTCGATCCTGCGCAGCTTCTGCGCCGGCAATCCGCCGCGGCTGACCGGCTTCGCTGGTTCGGCGCCGCGCGACAGCCGTGCCATATGGGCGAGCGCCTGGCTGGCCCAGCCCTCGGCGAACAGATCGAACAGATTGTCCGGCGTGGTGGCTTCCTGGCCCAGTTCGACCAGGCCGCGGGCAAGCTGGTCGTGGCGGAATGCGATCGCCGGCCGTTCGATCAGGCCATGGAGACGCCGCGCGACGAACTTCGGATCGAGGAAGACCACCGTATAGTCGAACGCCGGCTCGACCGACCATTCCCCTTCGATCTCCGTGCCGGCAGGAAACAGTGCGAGGCTGGCTGCGTCCGAGAACTGATATTCGACAGGCCGGCCGTCGATCCTGGCCCGCAAACGCGGACAGCCCTTGCCGAACCAGAACAAGGTCAGCTCGGGCTGGCAGAAGTGCCAGTTCATGCGCGGCCGCGAGGTGCGGCTGAGCAGCTCGACCCTGATCGGCCTCGACCGCGCGATGACGGAAGACACCAGCTCACCGCCGACCTGGCGGACAAACCGCTCCGGACGCGCTTCCTCCATGGGACATCTCCTCCGCGTTTGGCACGGATGGTAAGTTCCAAATCAGAATTGACGATCAGGAGGTGGAAATCCAGCCCTTTGTTGGCCGGTCGCGCAGATGTTAGGGCAGCGAGCAGCGGCGCGAGCCCGATCACGGCATATGCGACCTGAATGCAATCCACGGACATGCGCGTACGACGCGAGGCGCCGGTATTTTCGGGCACGGCGGCATATGAACGCCGTGACCTCGCAGGTCATGATGGCTCATCATGTGACGTACACGAGGGCGGCACGCTGCCCGACACGAACCGGCGGGAGACATGTCGAGCCACCGATTTGCCCGACGGGCCTCAGCAGAAATGCGTCAAGCCACCATCGCATGTCGCGAGAATGCGAAGCTGCGTCCCTAACCACGCTGTCACCCGCGCATGCCTGTGCGGGTGATGACACCGAACAAGCCGTTTGACAGGTTGAAGCTGAAATCGGCCGCCTCGCCACGACGAAGCGCGGCTTGCCGAGCCGAAGCTCGCGGCCAAAGGCCCGCCTACGCCGGTTGGGCTTCGGTCATCGTCGGTCTACGCTTTCACTTCGTTCAAGCTACGCCGGACACGCTTCGCTGGCGGTCTCCGGCGTGGCTGCGCCACGCGAAGCCCGTCAGGGCGAAGCGTGGTGGGTGCGACAGGGATCGAACCTGTGACCCCTACCATGTCAAGGTAGTGCTCTCCCGCTGAGCTACGCACCCAAAGCCATGTTTGGATCGGGTCCCTATAACGGACACCGGCGGGGCAGGCAAGGATACAAAGTGAAGGTTTTTTGGCGAATCAGGCCGCCAGCAACTTRTTCACTTCGCTRACCAATTCCCTGAGGTGCACSGGCTTGGCCAGCACCTTGGCGTTTTTCGGCGCCTCCGAATCGGAATTCARGGCCACCGCGGCGAAGCCSGTGATGAACATGATCTTGATATCGGGGTCGAGTTCCGAGGCCCGGCGCGCCARTTCGATGCCGTCCATYTCGGGCATCACGATGTCGGTGAGCAGCATTTCGAACGGCTCCTCGCGCAGCCGCTGGTAGGCCGACATGCCRTTGTCRTGCGGCGAGACCTTGAARCCCGCRTTTTCGAGCGCCTTGACCAGGAAGCGGCGCATATCGGTRTCGTCTTCGGCGAGGAGRATTTTCGGCATGGCAGGAATCGTCGAATCCGGCTGGAGGATCRGTCCGAACAGTAAGCCCGACAGTCGGTAAATTTCGGGTGAAATTTATATCAAGCCAGCGGCAGCCGGCACCACCTATTTGTGGACCTGACCATGCGTCCAGGCMACCGGCTGCGGCATTTCCYGCKCTTAAGACGCGTTCCAGCCGAAACYGCTCTCTTTTCACTTGGCAGAATGATCGCGATTACCGACAATGCGTGCCCATAAATCTCCGCTTTTCCGGCAGAATCAGTTCTTGCGGGGCGAGGCGGACGCAAGGGACGGCGCCAAGGGAATGACCGAATTTGCTGGCGAATTGTCGCCCCCGTTCGAGATCGTTGAGCCGCAGACYTGGCGCGCGCCGATCATCTTCAATTCCCCGCATTCGGGYTCGGTCTATCCGGCCGARTTCCTCGARGCGTCGCGAATCGATGTGACCTCGCTGCGCCGCTCCGAAGATTCCTTCATGGACGAGTTGATCGCGGGCGTCAGCGGTCGCGGCTTTCCAATCGTCCGGGTCAACTTCCCGCGTTCCTATGTCGACGTGAACCGCGAGCCCTATGAGCTCGACCCGCGGATGTTCACCGGCCGGCTGCCGAGCTTTGCCAAYACGCGTTCGATGCGGGTGGCCGGTGGCCTYGGCACCATCCCGCGCGTGGTCGGTGACGGCCAGGAGATCTATCGCGAGCGGCTCGACGTCGACGAGGCGCTGCGGCGGATCGAGGTGCTCTACAAGCCCTATCACCGYGCGCTGCGCCGGCTGATCAACAAGGCGCACCAGGCGTTCGGKACCGTGATCCTGGTCGACTGCCATTCGATGCCGTCGATCGGMGTRTCGCGCGAYGAGCCGCGCCGGCCCGACRTCGTGATCGGCGACCGCTACGGMACGAGCTGCGCGCCGCTGCTGCCCGATCTGGTCGARGAGATCATGGGTTCGCTCGGYTATTCGATCGGCCGCAACAAGCCCTATGCCGGCGGCTTCATCACCGAGCATTACGGCAATCCGGCGAGCGGCCTGCACACCGTGCAGATCGAGCTCAACCGGGCGGTCTATATGGAYGAGCGCCGCCGYGAGCGCGGGCCGCGCTTCGCCCAGGTCGCCGCCGACTTCGCGACGCTYGCGGAYGCGCTGGCGAAGATTCCSTTCGGAGATCTYGGCCCGTTCCAGGCCGCCGCGGAGTAAGYAATYCTTYCTCGGCGCTGTGATGCCGATGAAGTCATGAACCAAGAATTCGMAGTTGGYGATGCGGYGYGCKCAAACTGSATTCGCRGTTCACTCGCGGGAATGACGACCCAAGAAAAAAGGGCCGCTTGAATGAACAAGCGGCCCAAGTCTAGGGAGGAAACGCCCAAGGAGGGCAGCGATAGCGCRAGGCGCTACCGCACCGCAACAATATGCGACCGCGCTGCACAAAACGCAAGAACTTTCGAAACATTTCCTGCGTATTTGTTAGTAGGCTGTCGAAATTGCCACAGGCCTACGCCCTCATTTTTTCCTGTTTAAAATCAGTAAATTACAGGAAAAACCCAGATCAGATGGCGGTTTGCGCATAGCTTGTATACCAGAACTCGCGACTTCGTGATCCGGTCCGGAGCCAGGGAGACTTTCGAATCCGAAGCCAATCGAAAGTCCGGAACCACGTCATCAGGCTGGGATAACACTTCGTTAATCGTGCGCGCCGCACCGGATTGAGCTAGGCAAGAGTGCATCCAATTTCTACCGCGCCGTTTGCGCAGTTCGGGGACATGCCGTGACGGTCATCGACTTTACCGCCTTCATCGGCCGCCTCGCGACCGCATCCGGTGAAACCATCCTCCCGTTCTTCCGGACCTCGCTCTCGATCGACAATAAGAGCTCGAACGATTTCGATCCGGTCACCGAGGCCGACCGGGCCGCAGAAGCGGTGATGCGCCGGCTGATCAAGTCGAACTTTCCCCAGCACGGCATCGTCGGCGAGGAATTCGGCAATGAGCGTGAGGATGCCGACTATGTCTGGGTGCTCGACCCGATCGACGGCACGAAGTCCTTCATCGCCGGCTTTCCGATCTGGGGCACGCTGATCGCGCTGCTGCACAAAGGTACGCCGGTATTCGGCATGATGCACCAACCCTATATCGGCGAGCGCTTCTCTGGCGACAACGGCTCGGCGAACTATTCCGGGCCGTCGGGCGGACGGCGGCTCTCGGTACGGCGCTGCACCTCGCTGAAGGAGGCGACCACCTTCACCACGAGTCCGCTTCTGATGAATCCGGATGACCGTGCCCGCTACGGCCGGGTCGAGAATGCGGCGCGGCTGTCGCGCTACGGCGGCGACTGCTACTCCTATTGCATGCTGGCAGCCGGCCATCTCGACCTCGTGATCGAGACCGGGCTGAAATCCTACGACATCGCCGGCCTGATCCCGATCGTCACTGGCGCCGGCGGCATCGTCACCACCTGGGACGGCAAGCCGGCGCAAGCCGGCGGCCGCATCGTCGCAGCCGGCGACCCGCGCGTGCACGAAGCCGCGATGAAGCTGCTCAACGCGTGATGCCCTAGCCCGCTCTCTCCGCGGCCTGATGTCTTGAGTTGCCGGGCGATCGATCTGCGCCCATCCTGACCGCAACCAGAAACGTCAGGGATGAGCGACATGACGAAGCGCGGCAGGCTGTTGGCAACCCTTCTCGTGCTTCTCGCGCCCGTTGCGACATCCGCCCAGGAGTTCCCGGCCAAGCCGATCCGGCTGATCGTGCCGTTCCCGCCGGGCGGGCCGAACGACATCATCGCGCGGGTGATCGGACAGAAGATGTCCGAACTGACCAAGCAGCCGATCATCGTCGACAACCGCGCCGGCCAGGGCGGCGTGCTCGGCACCGATGCGGTCGCGAAGGCTGCGCCCGACGGCTACACGGTCGCGATCGCGAGCGCCGGCGCGCTGGCGATCAGCCCGAGCATGGAGAAGATCGGCTACGACACGTTGAGGGATCTCGCGCCGGTGACGCTGGTCGCCACCGTGCCGGAGACGCTGGTCGTCGCCACCGACGTGCCCGCAAGGAACATGAGCGAGCTGGTCGCGCTCGCCAAGGCGCAGCCGGGCAAGCTCAACTTCGCCTCCTCCGGCCCCGGCAGCCTGCCGCATCTGGCCTGCGAACTGTTCAAGCTGACGGCGAAGATCGACATCTTGCACGTACCCTATCGCGGCGCGGCGCCGGCGGTGAACGATCTCTTGGGCCAGCAGGTGCAGATGACCTTCCTCGACCTGCCGGTGATCCTGCCGCAGATCAAGGCCGGCGCATTGCGGCCGATCGCACTCGGTGGCCGCGAACGCGCGCCGACCGCACCCGACGTACCGACCACGGCGGAGGTCGGGATGCCCGACCTGATCATCGAGAACTGGTACGGCATGGTCGCGCCTGCCCGAACGCCGCCGGCAATCGTCGCAAAGCTGAACAGGATCGCCACCGAGGCGATGGCCGATCCGGCGATCAAGGCAAAACTCGCCGAGCAAGGCCTGACGCTGGTCGGCGACACGCCGGAGCATTTCCGCGACTTCATCGCCGCCGACATCAAGAAATGGGCGAAGGTGATCCAGGACGCCGGCGTGGTGACGACGAAGTAGAATTAGTAATCAAGCCGTCCGCGCAGTTCCTCGAACGGGATCATGACGTGCTTGCGAAATGGCGGGCGCTGTTGCAGCGTCCGATACCAGCGCTCGACTGCCGGCAGCGCCGGCCGCTCGATCTCGAGCTCGAAATAACGATAGAGCGAGGTCCCCGCGGTGATGTCGGCGAGCGACAGCGTCTCGCCGAGCAGGAAAGGTTTGGCTTCGAGCAGCCGTTCGAGCTTGGCAAAATGCTGCTCACAGCGGGCGAGCGCCGTCTTGATCGCCGGCCAATTGCGTTGCGCCTCGGGGGTGCGGAAGAATCCCCAGAACACGCCGCCGAGAAAATCCGGCTGCAATGCGGTCTGCGACCAGTCCATCCAGCCATCGACCCGCGCCCGGACGACGGGATCGTCGGACCAGAAGCGACCGTTGCCATGGCGTGCTGCGAGGTAGCGCAGGATGGAGTGGGATTCCCAGACCGTCGCGTCGTCATCCCTGATGACGGGCACGCGGCCATGCGGGTTCATCGCCAGGAACGCCGGCGCATCGAGCCCGCCGAATGCACCGCCGGCATCGATGTGCTGATGCGGCAGATCGAGCTCGCCGATCAGCCACATCACCTTCTGCACGTTGAACGAGCTGCGTCGTCCCCACACCCTGAGCATGGCACTCTCCCGCTTCCGTCAGCGCTGCGCCTCGGCGCGCAGATATTCCACAAGCTGCTTGGCGGCGCGCGGCAGCGCCTTGAAACTGCGGGCGCAGATCGTCAGCCGGCGATTGGCCCAGGCGTCGCGGATCCGTATCGTCGTGATCGGCATCGCCGCCGCGCAGCGCCGGGCCGCGGTTTCCGGGATCACGGCAATGCCGACATCGGCGGCGACCATCTGGCAGATCGCGTCGAAGCCRCGCAGSCGGGCGCGGAAGCGCAGCCGCGCACCGAGCTTTGCCGCGTGGCGGGAAATATGGACTTGCAGCGCCGAGGTCGCGGTGAGGCCGACGAAATCGCGGCCGACCACCTCCTGGAAGTCGATCTGGCGTCGGTTGCCGAGATCACTGCGCCGCGGCGCCACCAGCATCAAACGGTCCTCGCTGAACAGGAAGCGCTCGACGCTGTCGGGCAGCGCGTGCTCCGCGGCGAAGCCGAGATCGGCCGCGCCGCTCGCGATCGCGGTCGCGATGTCGGTGCTCTCGCGCTCCTCGACATCGACGCTGATATCGGGATGCTCGTGCAGGAACGCCGCGAGCGCCCGCGGCAGGTGCTCCGACAGGCCCGAGGTGTTGGCGAGCAGCAGCACATTGGCGCGGACSCCGCTGGCATARGCGGCGAGATCGCTCTGCAARGCTTCGACATTGTGGATCACGATGCGGGCGTGGCCGAGCAGGCTTTCGCCGGCCGCCGTCAACTCGACGCCGCGACGGCCGCGCTTGAGCARTGCGACGCCGAGCGCTTCTTCGAGACCCTTGATRCGCTCGCTGGCCGASGCCAGCGCAAGATTTGCGCGCGCCGCGCCCTGCGTGATACTGCGCGCATCGGCAACCGCGATGAACAATTGCAAGTCGATCAGGTCGAACCGCATGATTTTTTCCGCCCCCGGCCTTCGGGCCACGCGAAGGCTAACTCCGTAACCTCCAGATTGTGCTGATCGCGTCGATCGGTCAATGTCCCGCCATGGTCGACCATCTCCTGATCTTCATCGCTTTCGCCTTCCTGCTCGCCGGCTTCGTCAAGGGTACGCTCGGCCTCGGTCTGCCGACGGTCGCGATGGGGCTGTTGGCAACCACGATGGCGCCGGGGCAGGCGATCGCGATCGTGATCGTGCCGGCGATCGTCACCAACATCTGGCAGACCTTCGTCGGCCCCTATCTGCGCGACATCATCAAACGGCTGTGGCCGCTGATGCTCGGCACGGTGGCCGGGATCTGGCTCAATGCCGGGCTGCTGACCGGGCCTTACGCCGCTTACGGCACCGTGGTGCTCGGCGTCCTGCTGGTGATCTACGCGGTCGTCGGCCTCAGCCGGTTCAACTTCAAGGTCGCGCGGCGCCACGAGAAATGGGTCGGCGGCATCGTCGGCGTSATCACCGGGATGATCTCSGCCGCGACCGGCGTGCAGGTCATTCCGTCGATGCCGTTCATGCAGGCGATCGGCATGGACAAGGACGAACTCGTYCAGGCGCTCGGCGTCTTCTTCACCACCGCGACCCTGGCCCTCGCCTTCAACCTGACAGCATCGGGACTGCTGACGGCAGCCACCGCACTGCCCGGYGCGGTGGCGATGGTGGCGTCATTCACCGGCATGTTCATCGGCCAGGCCGTCCGCACACGGATGCAGCCGGATGTGTTCCGCCGCTGGTTCCTGATCTCGATGATCCTGCTCGGCATCTACCTCGCCGGCAGCGCGCTGCTCAAGATCCACGGCTAGGCTCGCGCGCCTTGGCTGATGAACCGCGCCGGTAGGTGCTTCCGGCACCGATTTCGGACATCTGCAACGAAAGACCTTCGCCGCGATAGCCGAGTTGCCGTGAGATCTGCTCCGCCGCACCGGCAGCAACCTCAATGGCGGTCTCCAGCGAGGCGGTCATGTCCTTCATGGGAAGGAACGGCACCGTCAGCGCCGCAATCGTCTCGCCGTGAAAATCCCGGATCGGCAGCGAGATATTGGTGACGCCGGCGACCACCAGCGACGGCCGGATATCGCAAGCCTGGCGCAGGATCGATTCGATGTATGAATTGACCGTTGCCATGTCTTCGCCAGGGCCAAGCATGCCCGCGACAGTCTCGAGCACGCTGCGACGGCGTTCCGGCGGCAGCCCTGCAAGCAGCACCAGCCCCGAACTGGTCTCGTGCGCCGGAAACCGCGCGCCAGGCGAAACCGAGTAGCGCATCGCCAGCGGTGAATTGACCTGACAGACGATCGCCACCTCGGCGCCGGTCAGGACCGCCACGTGGCAGCTTTGGTTGATCGCATTGACGAGTTCACGCATCGGCCCGATCGCCGCATCGCTCAGTCCACGGATTTGCTGCGTCGAATGCGCGAGCGTGAACAGCTTCAGCGACGCGACATAGAGGTCACTCGCCGGATCGCGCTGCAGATAGCCGCGGCGCTCCAGCAGTTGGATGATCCGATAGACCTCCTGGATCGAGCGGCCTACACCAGCCGCGATCTGGCTCTGCTTCTGCGGCTCCGGCGTGACGGCCATGTACTCCAGGATGTCCAGAGCCTTTTCCGCAGCAGGCGCTCGATAGGTACCGGCGTCCTTGGCCGGCTCCTGCTCGTCCGCTGTCTTCGTCAAACGATGTCTCCCACGCCGTCCAGCGCGCTCCGCGTGTGCTTTGCATGCCCGATGGCCATTCGGCTGTCCATTCGTCGCAGGGGGCCGCAACAGCGCCGACCTCCCCGTTGACATCCAGTTTTTACATATGCAATGTGATTTTACTAATAAAAATTATCCGATCCAGGAGGCTGCGATGGGCGGAAGTGAAGATCTGATTCTCCGCGAGGAGATGCTGCCGGGCGTCGTGCGGCTCTGCTTCAATCGTCCGGACAAGCTGAACGCGCTCTCGCTGCCGATGTTGCGGCTGTTCGAAAGCCATCTCGACGACATCGCCGCGGATACCCGGGTTCGCGTCGTCATCCTCGAGGGCGCCGGAGGCCGCGCTTTCGTGGCCGGCGCCGACATCGAGGAGTATCGCGGCGGCCGCCGCGCTGAATTTGCCGCCTACCAGTTCGAGAGCCGGCGCATCTTCGACAAGCTCGAAGCCCTGCCGAAGCCGACCATCGCCAGCGTGCGCGGTTACGCACTCGGCGGAGGCTTTGAGCTCGCGCTGTGCTGCGATTTGCTGTTGTGCAGCCGGGACGCGCAGTTCGGCCTGCCGGAAGGCCGGCTTGGACTAAGCCCGGGCGGCGGCGGCACGCAACGCCTGACGCGCGCCGTCGGACGCCAGACAGCATCCGACGTCATGCTCGCCGGCTGGCGGTTGAGCGGTGAGCGCGCCTACCACCTCGGTCTGGCGGCCGTGTGCTGCGAGGGCGCCGAGCTCGACGGACAGGTCAGGACGCGCGCGCAGGCGATGCTGAAGGTCGCGCCATTGGCGCAGGCCGAAATGAAGCGGCTGATGCGGCAGGGCTTCGATGCGCCCCTGCCCGTCGCCCAGGGCTTCGAACAGGAAGTGCTGCTTCGCCTCTACGCCACCGATGACGGGCAGGAAGGCATCGACGCCTTCCTCTCCAAGCGCGAACCACGCTTCTCGGGAAAGTAGCCGCGATGTCCAGCGAAGTGCTGTCTCCCGCGGCCACAAGCCCGGAGGGCCAACGACCGCATCTCGGCCTCACCTGGGATCATCCGCGCGGCTATCAGGCGCTGGATGCGGCCGCGAAACTTCTCAATGTCCGGGCCACGACGCTGCTGTGGGAACGGCAACCGCTCGAAGGATTCGAGTCGCACCCGATCGGCGAGTTGGCCTCGCGCTACGATCTGCTCGTGCTCGATCATCCGCATATCGGCGAGGCGGTTGCACTGGATTGCCTGCTGCCGCTCGAAGCCGTCTTCTCCAGCGAGCAGATCGCCGCTTGGTCGAAGCACAGTATCGGGCCCGCGATGGCGAGCTACGCCTGGCAGGGACAGCACTGGGCGATTCCGCTCGATGTCGCCACCCAGGTCATGGCGCTGCGCCGCGACCTCCTCGGCGGAGCCGTGCCGCGGAGCTGGCCGGAGGTCGTAGAACTATCGAGAAGGAAACCAGTGGCGCTGTCGGTCGCCGGACCACACATCTTCCTGTGCTTGATGTCGATCGCGGTGGCGACGGGTGAAGAACCCGTCAACGGCGATCTGTTCCTGTCCGATACCACATTCGGCGCCGCGCTCGCGCTGCTCGAGGAATTATACCGTCGCAGCCCGGATTGGACGTTGCATCTCAATCCGATCGGCCTGCTGGAGGCGATGTCGGCGCGCGACGATCTCGCTCTCATCCCGCTGGTCTATGGCTATGTGAACTACACCCGGCCCTTGCCGAACCGTCACCCGATCGCATTCGCGGACGCGCCGGCGGGAGAATCCGGACGGCGCGGCAGCGTGCTCGGAGGGACCGGCATTGCGATCACGCGGCGGGCCCGGCCTGATCGCGCGCTGCTCCAGCATCTGGCCTGGTTGATGTCCGCCGAAATGCAGCGCGGGTTCATTCCGCTGCATGGCGGACAGCCTTCGCACCGCGAAGCCTGGTCCGATGCCGCGGTCAACCGCAACAGCGGACAGTTCTACGCATCGACCTTCGCGACGACCGAGGAAGCGTTCGTGCGCCCGCGTTTCGACGGCTACATCGCGTTCCAGAACAGCGCGGCGGACATCCTGCGCAGCGCGCTGTCGGAACGCACCCCGCATGCGCGCGTGATCGAGGATCTGCGACGGATCTGGCGCGCGGCACGGCATCAACAAGCCAATAACGGGAGGACGATTTGACTGACAAGGCGCTCGATCACATCACCATCATTGATCTCAGCCATCTGTTGCAGGGACCGTTCGCGACCCAGCTGCTCGCCGACATGGGCGCCAACGTCATCAAGGTCGAACGCCCCGGTCAGGGCGATCTGTTCCGGACGTTGACATTCAACAACCGCTGGGTCGGAGGCAAGGAGAGCCCGAACTTCCTGGCGTGGAATCGTAACAAGCGATCGCTGGCGCTCGATCTCAAATCGCCGGAGGCGAAGACGATCCTCTACAAGATGGCCGAGACCGCGGACGTCGTGGTCCAGAACTTCCGTCCCGGCGTACTGGCCAAGCTCGGCTTCGGCTACGAGGACTTCAAGCGCGTCAACCCGCGGATCATCTACTGCTCCGGTTCGGGCTATGGCGAGAGCGGCCCCTATGTCGACCGGCCCGGCCAGGACATGCTGTTGCAAGGCCTCACCGGCATCGCCGCTGCGACCGGCCGGGGCGACGGCCCACCGGTTCCGGTCGGGTCGGGCTTCTCCGACCAGGTCGGCGCCATGAACATGGTCTACGGCATCCTCACCGCCCTGCTGTGGCGCGAGCGATCCGGCAAGGGCCAGGAAGTGAAGGTCAATCTGATGTCGGCGATGCTGGCCCATCAGGGCCAGGAATTGCTGACGGCCATGAACTTCAACACCGACTTCACGCGGCCGAAGTCCGGCATCGGGCACCCGGGAATGGACGCCCCGTTCGGCGTCTACCCGACATCGGATGGCTGGGTCACGATCGCGATGAGCCCGTTCCGCAAGCTGGTCGGCGTGCTCGGCGACGAGACGCTGCTCGTCTATGACGATCCGAAGCTGCTGTTCGAGAAGCGCGACGAGATCTGGGAGAAGCTCGCGGCACGCACCAGGCTCTGGACGACCGCGGATCTGATGCGCGCCATGCTCGCGGTCGACATCTGGTGCGGCGAGGTCAAGAGCCATCTCCAGGCCACCGCCGATCCCCAGGTCGAGCATCTCGGCGCGATCACTCACTATGACCATCCGACCGCGGGCCGCGTCAAAGTCGTCGGACCGGCGGTCGCCATGAGCGAAACGCCGGCAACGATCGAGCGTCATGCCCCGCTTGTCGGCGAGCACTCGCGCGAGGTGCTGATCCAGTACGGTTTCTCGACAGACGAGATCGACGCGATGCTCGGGCGCGGCGCGGTCGCTCAAGCCTGACATCAGACCAAACAAACCAGTCACAAAAATAGCTCTGGGGAGGGCACATGTTTCACAAGGTGCGTTGGCAGCTCGTCGCGCTGCTGTTCATTGCAGGCATCATCAACTATCTCGATCGGGCCGCGCTGTCTGTCGCGGCCCCATTGATCACGCAGGAATTGGGGCTCGATCCGGCGCAGCTCGGCGTGGTCTTCAGCAGCTTCTTCTTCGGCTACGCCCTGTTCTGCTTCGTCGGCGGTTATGCCGCCGACCGTTACGGACCGCGCCTGGTGATCATCGTCGCGATGACGTTGTGGTCGGTGTTCTGCGGCCTGACGGCGACAGCGACCAGCGTCGCCGCGCTGGTGGTTCTGCGGGTGATCTTTGGCATGGGCGAAGGTCCCTTCAACACCACGATGGCGAAATTCATCGGCAACTGGTTCCCGAAGTCGGAACAGGCGAGCGCGATCGGGATCGCCAATTCCGGTACGCCGCTGGGCGGCGCCATCGCCGGGCCGATCGTCGGCTTCATCGCGCTGTCCTATGGATGGCGAATTTCGTTCATCGCGATCGCCGCGATCGGACTGCTATGGGTGCTGTTCTGGGCGCTCAGCTCCACCGACAATCCTGCACAGCACGGCCGGGTCAGCGAGGACGAACGCGCCGAGATCCGGCGGGGCCAGGCTACCGAGACGGCACAGGCGGAGCTTCCGCTCATGCACTACCTGCGACAGCCCGCGATCCTCGCCACCGCGCTCGCATTCTTCGGCTACGCCTACATCCTCTACTTCTTCCTGTCCTGGTTCCCGAGCTATCTGACGATGGCCCTGCATCTCAGCATCCAGAAGATGGCGATCGTCAGCGTCATTCCATGGGCGCTCGGCTTTGTCGGCCTYGCCTCGGGCGGCTTCGTCTGCGACGCGCTTGGCCGCCGGCTYGGCGACCAGGTCGCGGCGCGSAAGCTCGTCATGGTSGTCTGTCTGCTCGTYGCGGCGGTGGCCGTGGCGCTCGCCGGCATCGCAACCAGCCTCGAGGCCGTGATCGCGCTGATCGCGATCGCGGTGTTCTTCATGTATCTCAGCGGCTCGACCTATTGGGCGATCATCCTGGGACTCGTCGAGTCCGGCCGGGTCGGCGGGGTCGCCGGCTTCGTCCACCTGATCGCCAACACGGCGGGAATCGTGGCGCCGATTGTCACCGGCGTACTGGTCGAAAGGACCGGAAGCTTCGCCAGCGCGTTTGTTCTGGCCGGCGCCCTCGCGACTGTGGGTGCGCTGCTCGTCGCCTTGCTGGTGCGCGGACCTTCGTCTCGGTCCGCCGCGTTTGCCCAGGCGAGCCGACACTGAGCGCGCGGCCGCACGTCCTCGGCGCAATGGATGCCGAGGACGAACGCAATCCAGGGAGAGTCTGGTTCTGGCATGTTTTGTTCACGCGAACCGGTGTCCGCTTCGCTGGAAAACGCTCTACCGCGCCTCCAGCATCGCGACGCGGATGCCGAGATAGATGAACAACGCGCCGAGCGAGCGGTTGATCCAGGCGACCACGCCGGCGGATTGGCGGATGCGGCCGGCGGCCCTTGCCGCGAAGGCCGCCAGCCCAAAGCACCACAGCGTGCCGCCGGTGACGAAGATCAGCCCCAGCGTCAGGAAGGCGAGCGTCTTGTGGGCTGAATCCGCTGCCACGAATTGCGGCAGGAAGGCCAGGAAGAACAGCGCTACCTTGGGATTGAGGACATTGGTCAGCGCCCCCTGCCAGAACACCCGCGAGATCGAGGTTTCGCCGCCCGGCCCGGCGAGCTCGACGATCGGCTTGGCGCGCGACAACAGCATCTGGAGACCGGTCAGCACCAGATAGGCCGCGCCGATCAGCTTGACCACCAGGAAGGCGGTCGACGACGCCATCAGCAGCGCCGAGAGCCCGATCGCCGCGCCCAGCACGTGGACCAGGCAGCCGCAGCTGATACCGATCGCCGCTGCCGCTCCGCCGCGCCATCCAAGCTGGATGGTTCGCCCCAGGACATAGGCGGTATCCGGGCCCGGCGTGATGTTGAGCAGCAGGCCGGACAGGACGAAGAGCCAGAGTTCGTGAATTCCCAGCATGGCAGCGAGATTAACCTATGTAAGTAACCGCCCRGAAAGGATGCTCAGCTAGGCTGCGCCATCCCAGCGACACACGAAYTCAGTAGAGAAATGGACTATACGATCCGTTGGTCGCATGCCAATTCCTGCTACTATGCATTATAGGTGCCTGCAAACCGGGCTTCCGCCGGACCCAGCCTGTCTTGTAAGTATCGGATTCGGTCACGTCGGCTGAGTGGCCACTCCAGGACATAGGGGACATGGAAAGACGGCTCGCTGCAATTCTCTGCGCTGATATCGCCGGCTATTCCCGCATGATGGGTGTCGACGAGGCGGGGACGCATGCCTCSTTCAAGGCGCATCGCAGCGCGATCTACCCGTTCATCCTCAACCATGGCGGCCGRATCGTCAAAAACACCGGCGACGGTTTCCTGCTGGAATTTCCGAGCATCATCGGCGCGATCGAGGCYGCSGTCGCCATGCAGACCCTGATGGCCGAGCGCAACGAACATCTGCCGGCCGACCGCGCCATGCACTTCCGGATGGGCGTSCACATGGGCGACGTCATGGCYGAYGARGACGAGGTSTTCGGCGACGACGTCAACATCGCGGTCCGCCTCGAGACGGTCGCMGCGCCRGGCGGTATCGCGGTGTCGGACAAGGCCCGCACCGARGCRGGRCGCCGGCTCGCCGTSACGCTGAMCGATGCCGGGCCACACCGCTTCAAGAACATCACCGAACCGGTCAGCGTCTGGACCTGGGCRCCGGCCGGARCTGATGCCCAGGAGCTGGCKCCGGAGGATGGACCGCATCTGCCGGGGCAATACCGYACCGCCATCGTCGGCGTGCTGCCRTTCGACAATCTGAGCGGCGGCGCCGACGARTATTTCTCGGACGGYCTGACCGARGATYTGATCCACGCGCTGTCGCTGCAATCCTTYTATCGCGTGCTGAGCCGCAACTCGACCTTCGCCTACAAGGGCAAGAACGTCTCGACCCGCCTKATCGCRCGCGAGATCGACGCGACCTATTTGATCCAGGGCTCGGTGCGCCGCGCCGGCAACAAGATTCGCGTCACCGCCGAATTGATCGCGCCGGAGCGSGGCGAGCAGCTGTGGACCGGCCGCTATGACCGCGACATGGGCGACCTGTTCGCGATGCAGGACGAGATCACCTCCAATCTCTCCGCCGCCGTCGCCCAGGAGATCTATCGCGCCGAGGCTTCGGCGCCGGCGCGCTCGCCCAACTCCGAGCTGACCGCGTGGGACCGCTTCCTGAAGGGCYTGTCGCACTATTATCACCAGACCAAGGGTGATTTCGAAATCGCGATCGCGCTGTTCAAGGARGCGATCGAACTCGATCCCGCGCTGTCGATCGCACGCGCCTATCTTGCCACCATCCAGATYCAGGGCTCSCAGTTCGGCTGGATCCCGAGCACGCGCGAATTGTGGGTGTCCTCGGTCGGCCTCGCCGAAAGCAGCGTGCGGCTCGACCCGCGCTCGTCCTTTGCYTTTTCGCTGCTGGCCTATYTGCACGCGATGCAAGGACACTACGAAGCCGCGATGGACGCCATCAAGCGCGCGATCGAACTCAAYCCGTACGACATGGGCGCGCGCGGTGTGCTCGGSATCTGCCACATGGTRATCGGCGAYCACCGCAGGGCGGTCGAGCTGTTCTCGATGGCGGTSCAGCGCGACAACAGCGATCCSCGCTATCAATGGGGCGCCCTGAACGCRTTCAGCCATTATTTGCTCGGWCAATACGACGCRTCGCTGTCRTGGTCGCGCGAGACGCTCTACCTCAACCCGAACCACCTTCAGGGCCTTGCGGTGCGCGCCGCGGCGCTCGCCCAGTTGGGACGYGCCGRCGAGGCCGCGCAGGCCGTSSAGTCGCTGCTCGASAACCATCCGGGGCTGACGGTCGAGCGTCACCTGCGCAATTTCCACTGGAAGAACCCGGCCGATATCGCGCTTTACCGCGATGGCCTCTTGAAAGCCGGCGTCCCCTTCGGCAAACTCGCCCTGGTTGCATCTGCGTCGAAATTCGCCGTCGACTCCTGAGCGAATTCATCCACTGTTATTGGATGCCTTTTAAGCTGATGTTTTTCAGGATGTGGTTTGATGTCCGATACGCCTGCTCACGAGGCGCCTGCCGCGCAGGTCTCCCCTGACAATCCCTGCCCGTTCCTGCGCGCGCTGGTCGCCGGCGGCTATGTCGGTGGCCATTTCGTGCCACTGCCGAAGCTGACCGAAACCATCGACCGTGCCACCGGCAAGACCGGCCTTCCAGCGCTCAGCGCCGGCGCGAAAATCTTCATGGTCGCGCAGATGGCGAACGGCATCGGTCCGTTCAGCCAGGTCCGCAGCCTGTTGCAGGGCGCGATCCTCGACGAGCTGCGCAACGGTCCGCTCGACAAGCACGGCGCCGGCTCACGCATCCTCGATCAACACGCTGTGGTGCACGAAGACGAGATCGCGCGGCTCGCGACCTTCGGCCGGGACTACACGTCTCCCGACGGCAGCGTCGAACGCGGGCTGTCGGCCGCCGAGATCAAGACCTTCATGGCGGCGAACTTCCAGCGCGCCAAGGACGAGCAACCACCGTCCTATGCCATTCTGCACTGCTACTATCCGCTGTTGATGCTCGGCGAGTGGCCGGTGCTGCTCGACATCATGGGCAAGGGCGAAGGCAAGGACCGCTATCTCAGCGTCGCAGAGGTCAGGACCCTGTTCGTCGAGAAGCGCTTCCCCGACCGCATCGTCGCGCTGCTCAACGGCTGAGACTGGATTCTTTTTTGACGCGTTTTCTTCACGCGAACCGGTATCGACTTCGCTTGAAAACGCTATGCCTCACTTGAACAGCGGCGTGCCCGGCACGAAGGCATCGAACGCCGCCCAGAACTGCGCGCGGTAGCGATCCTGCTCCTGGAGGATCTCGTGCTTGGAGCCGGCGATCACGAGATGCGAGCCGGCGCGCAGATGATAGGCGAACTCCTCGATCGCCGCGGTCGACACCACCTCGTCATTGCTCGCCGCCAGCATCAGGATCGGCTGGCGGATCTCGGACGGGTACGACATGCCGCGAAAGGTGCGCATCGCGGTGAATGCGGTGTCGGCCCAGGCGATCGTCGGCGCGGCGATGCCGAGCGTCGGGTCTTCTTCCAGGATCGCGGCGTTACGGGCGTGGCGCACCGGATCGCTGGTCACGGGATTGCCGATGAAGGGCGCGAGGCCGACCAGTTCGCTGCCGCCGCCGGGCACGTAATTGCTGCCCTGACCGGTCAGGCGCATGATCCGCAGCAGCGCGGTCGGGAAGAACGACACACGGCGGCGCGGCAGGTCGATCATCGGCGCCGACAGCACCATGCGATCGAACCAGCGCTTGCCGGCATGCGCGAGGCGCAGCATCACCGCGCCGCCCATCGAATGCGCCAGCGCGAAATAGGGCGGCGGACAATCCGGCAGCACCACCTGCTGGACGAAGGTCTCGACGTCGACCTCGTAGTCGGCGAAGTTGCGCACATAGCCCTTGCGCGGATCGCGCAGCCGCCGCGACGAATGGCCCTGCCCGCGCCAGTCGATCGTCGCCACCGCGAAGCCGCGGTCGCGCAGGTCGCGCACCGTCTCGAAGTACTTCTCGATCATCTCGCCACGACCGCCGAACACGCAGACCGTGCCCTTGCGGCCGGGCGGCGGCGCCCAGCGCGCGAAGCGCAGCTCGGCTCCGTCCGGGGTCTTGATGGTGCCACTGACAACGTCGTCCGGAACCGGGTTGGCGGGAATCGAGACGAGCGTCATGAAGGAGACCGGAGTGCTGGGACAGGGTGAGGATCAAGAACGCCGGCGCCGAAAAAAGCGACGCGGTTTCCGCCTCTTGAACGCGACGTGACCCCTCCCATATCACCACAGTGCAGGCCGCTACCAGTGTTTCGGAACCGGAACATCAGGCTGCACACATCTAAGCCCGGCCCGATTGGCGGGCGGGTAACTGAAACAGTCGCTCATTGGAGGACTACCCTATGCGTAGCTACGACCTCACTCCGTTTTATCGTTCCACCGTCGGCTTCGACCGCCTCTTCAACCTGCTCGATCAGGTGACCTCGGACGGCAGCCCCGGCTATCCCCCCTACAACATCGAGCGCACCGGCGAGAATGCTTACCGGATCAGCGTCGCGGTCTCCGGCTTCTCGCAAGCCGAGCTTTCGATCGTCGCGAAAGAGAACACGCTGACGATCAAGGGCGAGAAGTCCGCCAACGAGAACTCCGGCAACGGCTCGGAAGTGCTCTACCGCGGCATCGCCTCGCGCGCCTTCGAGCGTGTCTTCCAGCTTGCCGACTTCGTGCAGGTGAAGAACGCCTCGCTTGAGAACGGCCTGCTCCATGTCGATCTCGTCCGCGAGATTCCCGAGGCCAAGAAGCCCCGCAGCATTCCGATCGGCGGCGGTGAGAAGGCCCCGCAGGTCGTCGACGGCTCGGCGAAGGTCGCTGCCTGAGCAATGCCCCCCGCGTCAGCAGATATTGGCTGATCGCGAAAACGCCCCGGGAAACCGGGGCGTTTTTCTTTCCGGTAATGGCTACTCCAACCCCTGCACCTTCGGCATCGCCTGGGTCGGCAGGATTGCCGGCGCCGGCGCCGCCGGCGGTGGAGCCGCCTGCCCCACGGTCGGAACCTCGGCCTGCTGAACAGGCTGCGGCGCCACCGCCTGGGTCTCTGGCTTCGGCGCGACGGCGGCCTGCTGGGCAGGCTGGGGTGCGGCCGCCTGGGTCGGCGCGGGCTGCGGCACGACTGCCTGCGCGGCTGGCGCAGCAGCCTGCGCCGGAGCCTGTGCAGACCTGGCCGCAAGCGGGCTCCGCTTCGGGACCGGCACGCGGCTCGCGACATGCGGGATCGGGGCCGGCGGCCGCGGCACCCGGACCCGGATCGGCGGCGGCATCGGGCCAACCGGGCCGTAGGTCGCGCTCAACTCGTCGTCGTAATTGTCGCCCATCCGATAGGCCGGCGTGAAGCGGATGATGTGCCCGTCGCGGGCATCGATCACCAGGCGCCCGTCATCGCCGCCCTGATCGATCACCGAGATCGTGTAGACGAAGCCGCGCTGGCGGGGCGCGCCGAGCGGCAGATAGCCGTTCTCGCGGAGCACGGTGTAGACCTCGACCGGCGGCAGCAGGCTCGGGACCCGGCCAAAGCGGGGCGGCGGTGGAACCTCGGGCATCGCAGCGTAGGGCCCGTCCATGTCCGAGACCCTGATGAACGACGGGCCACCGAGCCGGGCGGACGTCACGAGCTGCGCCTCTGCCGAGGCTGCGCTGAGCGCGAGGGCGGCGGCCGCAACCGAACCTGTGAACAACTTCATCGCCGTGACTCCTGTCTGGCCCGCCGTGAGGAGCGTTCCCGCTCTCTTGCTGGCTTGCCCGGGAGCAAAATTTCAGTTTGAAATCCGGCGGTCCTTGGTCGCTCCTTGGGCCAGATCACGGCGTGTTTGCTTCGAATCGGGGGCGCGGCGCAGCCGCCGAGCCGGTCGATCTGAGCATGCGGGCGAGGACTTCCTCGCGCTTGTGTGATAGACAAAAATTTGGCAAGGTCGAGGTTAGGACAGCAAGGCTGTCTCAATTTCGAGGCCATCCCGGCATGGGGATTGCAACGAGAACCTTCGTGAGGAGGACCTCGGCGCCCCGGGCTTCGAAAATGCTGCAGGCAGGGCCGTCCCGCAGGGGACGTTGAAACGCCCGTCGTCTGAATTTAGGAAAATGCGGCTCGCGGCGGACGAGCGGTGGCCCGGTGGGTGCCGCAACGTCCAAGGTGCGCCAAAGCGGTGAGGCCCCTTACGAAAGGGAGAGGACACATGAGCGGGTCGGAATTCGAGCGCGAAATCATCGTGGCAGGTGCGCTGTCGGCGACCGCGGACTCGAAAGCCGCCGAGCCCGCGCGTGAGCTGCATACATGGCGTCCTGAAGCCGAAGGCCTGTTTGATCCGAGCCTGGAGAAGGACTCCTGCGGCGTCGGCTTCATCGCCAACATCAAGGGTCAGAAGTCGCATCAGATCGTCTCCGACGCGCTGAGCATCCTGTGCAACCTCGAGCATCGCGGCGCGGTCGGCGCCGACCCGCGCGCCGGCGACGGCGCCGGCATCCTGGTGCAGATCCCGCACGCCTTCTTCACCCGCAAGACCGGCGAGCTCGGCTTCAAGCTGCCGCAGCCCGGCGAATACGCCATCGGCTCGCTGTTCATGCCGCGCGATGCCGCGTGGCGGAACGTGATCAAGAGCATCATCGCCGAGCAAATCAAGGACGAGGGCTTCAAGCTGCTCGGCTGGCGCGACGTGCCMWSKGACAATTCCTCGCTCGGCGTCACCGTGAAGCCGACCGAGCCCTACCACATGCAGGTCTTYATCGGYCGCAAYRRYGCSRYCAAGACCGARGACGATTTCGAGCGCCGGCTCTACATCCTGCGCAAGTCGATCTCGCAGGCGATCTAYCAGCGCCGCGACCGCGGCATGTCCGGCTAYTAYGTGTGCTCRCTGTCCTGCCGSACCGTGATCTACAAGGGCATGTTCCTGGCCGACCAGCTCGGCAAGTACTATCCCGACCTGCACGAAGCCGACTTCGACAGCGCGCTGGCGCTGGTGCATCAGCGCTTCTCGACCAACACCTTCCCGACCTGGTCGCTGGCGCATCCCTACCGGATGATCGCCCATAACGGCGAGATCAACACGCTGCGCGGCAACGTCAACTGGATGGCGGCGCGGCAGGCYTCSGTGCATTCGGAGCTCTAYGGCAAGGACATCAGCCGGCTGTGGCCGATCTCCTATGAAGGCCAGTCCGACACCGCGTGCTTCGACAACGCGCTCGAATTCCTGGTGCAGGGCGGYTAYTCGCTGCCGCAYGCSGTSATGATGATGATTCCGGAAGCGTGGGCCGGCAATCCGCTGATGGATGAGCAGCGCCGCGCSTTCTACGAATATCAYGCCGCGCTGATGGAGCCGTGGGACGGCCCGGCCGCGATCGCCTTCACCGACGGCCGCAAGATCGGCGCCACGCTCGACCGCAACGGCCTGCGCCCGGCGCGCTATCTCGTCACCAAGGACGACCGCATCGTGATGGCGTCCGAAATGGGCGTGCTGAAGATTCCGGAGGAGCAGATCGTCACCAAGTGGCGGCTGCAACCCGGCAAGATGCTGCTCGTCGACCTCGAGCAGGGCCGCCTGATTCCGGACGACGAGATCAAGGCCGACCTCGCCAAGAGCCATCCCTACAGCGACTGGCTGCATCGGACCCAGATCCAGCTCGAAGAGCTGCCGGATGCGCCGGCCAAGGGCGTGCGCTCCAACCTGCCGCTGCTCGATCGGCAGCAGGCGTTCGGCTACAGCCAGGAAGACATCACCATCCTGATGACGCCGATGGCGTCCACCGGCGAGGAAGCCGCCGGCTCGATGGGCAACGACACGCCGATCTCGGCGTTGTCGGACAAGCCGAAGCAGCTGTTCACCTACTTCAAGCAGAACTTCGCCCAGGTGACCAACCCGCCGATCGATCCGATCCGCGAGGAAATCGTCATGAGCCTGGTCTCGATCATCGGGCCGCGGCCGAACCTGTTCGACCTTCAGGGCGTCGCCTCGACCAAGCGGCTCGAAGTGCGGCAACCGATCCTGACCGACGCGGACCTGGAGAAGATCCGCTCGATCTCCGATGTCGCCGAGACCCATTTCAAGTCGCGCACGCTGGACACCACCTTCCACGCCGGCTTCGGCGCGGCGGGCATGGAGCAGGTGCTCGACGAACTCTGCGCGCGCGCCGAGGGCGCGGTGCGCGAGGGCATCAACATCATCATCCTGTCGGACCGGATGACCGGCACCGACCGGATTCCGATCCCGTCGCTGCTCGCCTGCGCCGCCGTGCATCATCACCTGATCCGCACCGGCCTGCGGACCTCGGTCGGCCTGGTCGTCGAGTCCGGCGAGCCGCGCGAGGTGCATCACTTCGCCTGCCTCGCCGGCTACGGCGCCGAGGCGATCAACCCCTATCTCGCGTTCGAAACCATCCTCGCGATGAAGGACCGGCTGCCCGGCGCGCTCGAGGACTACGAGATCGTCAAGCGCTACATCAAGTCGATCGGCAAGGGCCTGCTCAAGGTCATGTCGAAGATGGGCATCTCGACCTACCAGTCCTATTGCGGCGCGCAGATCTTCGACGCCGTCGGCCTGCGGACCGAGTTCATCGACAAGTACTTCACCGGCACCATCTCCTCGATCGAGGGCGTCGGCCTCGCCGAGATCGCCGAGGAGACCGTGCGGCGTCACACCGACGCGTTCGGCGACGGCCAGATCTACAAGAGCGCGCTCGATGTCGGCGGCGAATATGCCTACCGCACCCGCGGCGAGGACCATGCGTGGACCGCGGAATCGGTCTCGATGCTACAGCATGCCGCGCGCGGCAACTCGCTGGAGCGCTACCGGGCGTTCGCCAAGATCCTCAACGAGCAGTCCGAGCGGCTGTTGACGCTGCGCGGCCTGTTCCGGATCAAGAGCGCCGAGGACGACAAGCGCAAGCCGGTGAAGCTCGAGGACGTCGAATCGGCCAAGGACATCGTCAAGCGCTTCTCGACCGGCGCGATGTCGTTCGGCTCGATCTCGCGCGAGGCGCACACCACGCTGGCGATCGCGATGAACCGCATCGGCGCCAAGGCCGTGTCGGGCGAAGGCGGCGAGGACAAGAATCGCTACACCCCGTACGAGAATGGCGACAATGCCAATTCGACGATCAAGCAGATCGCTTCGGGCCGGTTCGGCGTCACCGCCGAATATCTCAACGCCTGCGACGAGATCGAAATCAAGGTCGCCCAGGGTGCCAAGCCCGGCGAAGGCGGCCAATTGCCCGGCCACAAGGTCGACGCGACGATCGCGCGCGTCCGGCATTCGACGCCGGGCGTCGGCCTGATCTCGCCGCCGCCGCATCACGACATCTACTCGATCGAAGACCTCGCCCAGCTGATCTACGACCTCAAGAACGTCAATCCGGACGGCCAGGTCTCGGTCAAGCTGGTCTCCGAAGTCGGCGTCGGCACTGTAGCTTCCGGCGTCGCCAAGGCGCGCGCCGACCATGTCACGATCGCGGGCTTCGAGGGCGGCACCGGTGCTTCGCCCCTGACCTCGATCAAGCATGCCGGCTCGCCGTGGGAGATCGGCCTCGCCGAAACCCACCAGACGCTGGTGCGCCAGCGGCTGCGCAGCCGCATCGCGGTGCAGGTCGACGGCGGTTTCCGCACCGGCCGTGACGTCGTGATCGGCGCGCTGCTCGGCGCCGACGAGTTCGGCTTCGCCACCGCGCCGCTGATCGCGGCGGGCTGCATCATGATGCGCAAGTGCCACCTCAACACCTGCCCGGTCGGCGTCGCCACCCAGGACCCGGTGCTGCGCAAGCGCTTCACCGGCCAGCCCGARCACGTCATCAACTACTTCTTCTTCGTCGCCGAGGAAGTCCGCGAGATCATGGCGCAGCTCGGCTACAAGAMSTTCGACGAGATGGTCGGCCAGGTCCAGATGCTGGACCAGACCGCGCTGGTCTCGCACTGGAAGGCCAAGGGCCTCGACTTCTCCAAGCTGTTCGTGCGGCAGCAGGAGGAGAAGGGCCAGACGATCTATCATTCGGAGAAGCAGGACCACCATCTGGAGGCCGTGCTCGACCGCCGGCTGATCGAGCAGGCGCAGGCCGCGCTCGATCGCGGTGCGCCGGTCAAGATCGACGAGGAGATCAACAACACCGACCGTTCCGCCGGCGCGATGCTGTCGGGCGCGGTGGCCAAGATCTACGGCCATGCCGGCCTGCCGCTCGACACCATCCACGTCAACCTGAAGGGCACCGCCGGACAGGCGTTCGGCGCCTGGCTCGCCAAGGGCGTCACCTTCGAGCTCGAGGGTGAAGGCAACGACTATGTCGGCAAGGGCCTCTCGGGCGGCTGCATCATCGTCAAGCCGCCGAAGATCTCCGGCATCGTGCCGGAAGAGTCGATCATCGTCGGCAACACCGTGATGTACGGCGCGATCGCGGGCGAGTGCTACTTCCGCGGCATCGCCGGCGAGCGCTTCGCGGTGCGTAACTCCGGCGCGGTCGCGGTCGTCGAAGGCGCCGGCGATCACTGCTGCGAATACATGACCGGCGGCATCGTGGTGGTGCTCGGCAAGACCGGGCGCAACTTCGCGGCCGGCATGTCCGGCGGCATCGCCTATGTGCTGGACGAGGCCGGCGACTTCAGCAAGCTCTGCAATCTCGCGATGGTCGAGCTGGAGCCGGTGCTGTCGGAAGAGATGATCAACGAAGGCACCTATCACCACTCCGGCGATCTCGAGGCGCATGGCCGGGTCGACGTGTTCCAGAACCTGCTCGACTCCGACGTCGAGCGGCTGCACGTCCTGATCACGCGTCACGCCAAGCTGACCGGCTCGAAGAAGGCGGCCGAGATCCTCGCCAACTGGAAGACCTGGCTGCCCAAGTTCCGCAAGGTGATGCCGGTGGAGTACCGCCGCGCGCTGAAGGAAATGAAGGCCAACGCCGACGCCGAGCCGAAAATCGCGATCGGCGCGTAACGACGCGAGCTCGTCATTGCGAGCGCAGCGAAGCAGTCCATCCGCGGACGGATGGATTGCCTCGTCGCTCCGCTCCTCGCAATGACGGGACCCGACTGAACAAATTTGGACGAACACATGATGCAGGGGCATCGGGTTTAATGGGCAAGATCACAGGTTTCCTCGAGATCGAGCGGCACGACCGCAAGTACGAGCCGGTCGCCGAGCGGCTGAAGAACTTCAAGGAATTCGTCGTTCCGCTGAGCGAGAAGGACACGCGCGACCAGGCCGCGCGCTGCATGAATTGCGGCATCCCGTATTGCCACGGCACCGGCTCGACCGCACCCGGCACGCCGGGCTGCCCGGTCAACAACCAGATCCCCGATTTCAACGACCTCGTCTATCAGGGCAACTGGGAAGAAGCCGCGCGCAACCTGCACTCGACCAACAACTTCCCCGAATTCACCGGCCGGATCTGCCCGGCGCCGTGCGAGGCGTCCTGCACGCTCAACATCGACGACAACCCGGTCACCATCAAGACGATCGAATGCGCAATCGTCGACCGCGCCTGGGACAATGGCTGGCTGAAGCCGGAGATCGCTSCSSAGARGACCGGCAAGAAGGTCGCCGTGATCGGCTCCGGMCCSGCCGGSATGGCSGCSGCCCAGCAGCTCGCGCGCGCCGGCCACGAGGTGCATGTCTACGAGAAGTTCGCCAAGGCCGGCGGCCTGCTGCGCTACGGCATTCCCGACTTCAAGATGGAGAAGGGCGTCATCGACCGCCGCGTGGCGCAGATGGAGGCCGAGGGCGTCACCTTCCACTACGGCAAGGCGGTCGGCGGCTCGACGCCAGGTGCGATTGATCCGCAGGAGCTGGCCAAGCAGTATGACGCGGTGGCGCTGACCGGCGGCGCCGAAGCCCCGCGCGACCTGCCGATCCCGGGCCGCGACCTCGCCGGCATCCACTTCGCGATGGACTTCCTGCCGCAGCAGAACCGCCGCGTCTCCGGCGAGCCGCTGAACGGTGCGGCCGACATCCTCGCGGGCGGCAAGCATGTCGTCGTGATCGGCGGCGGCGACACCGGCTCGGACTGCATCGGCACCTCGTTCCGGCAGGGCGCGAAGTCGGTCACCCAGCTCGAGATCATGCCGGCGCCGCCCGAGCATGAGAACAAGGGCGTGACCTGGCCGAACTGGCCGCTGAAGATGCGGACTTCGTCGAGCCAGGCCGAAGGCGCGGCGCGCGAGTTCGCGGTGCTGACGACCAAGTTCGAAGGCCAGGACGGCAAGGTCACCAAGCTGCATTGCGTCAAGGTCGACGACAAGTTCAAGCCGCTGCCCGGCACCGAGTTCACGCTCGACGCCGAGCTGGTGCTGCTGGCGATGGGCTTCGTGCATCCGGTGCACGAGGGCCTGCTCAAGACGCTGGGCATCGAGCTCGACCAGCGCGGCAACGTCCGCGCCTCCTTGCAGGATTACCAGACCTCACGCGCGAAGATCTTCTCGGCCGGCGACATGCGCCGCGGCCAGTCGCTCGTGGTCTGGGCGATCCGCGAAGGCCGCCAGTGCGCGCGGTCGATCGATATGCTCCTGATGGGGAAGACCGACCTGCCGGGGTGATCGCCCCGGCTCTCGGCGAGCTATCCTCACACCAGAACCGTGATCGCCCGCGAAAGCGGGCGTTCCAGTTTTCGCGGCCCCCTTTTGGGGTGAAGCGGACCAAGCGGAACGCGCTGATCGATCCGCGGTCGCTCTCGCCGTGACGGCAACGGGGCGGCTTCGCCCTACTTCTTCTTCCACGTCTGCGACCGGCAGAACACGCTCATCGCGCAGCCGGTCAGCTCCAGCGTGGAGCCGGCGAGCTTGGCCGTCCCCGAATAGGTCTTGTCGTCCTGCGGGTCCCTGATCGTGCCGGAATATGTCCCATCACCGGCGGGTTTCATCGAACCGATGGTCTTGCCGGCAAACTTCCCGGTCTTCAACGTGATCGTGCCGCCGGAGATGACGGCGGTGTCACCGCGCGCGGTGATCCACGCGCCGTCGATCGAATCGGCATAGGCTGCTCCGGTAGCCATGACCAATGCTGCCGCAGCGAAAATAGATTTGCGCATCGTCCTCATTCCTCCCTACCGGTTTCACTTTTCCGGATCATGCTCTAATTCTGCACCCGCACGCCCAGCATCACCACCGTCGATGCCGAACTCTGCAACGGCTGGTTCGAGTCGAGCCAGTCGCGGCGCACGGTGCCCTTGATCCAGAGGCTGCGGGTCATCTTGTAGATCAGGTCGGCCGACACCGAATAGATCGTGTCGTTGCGGTTGTCGCCCTGATATTCCAGCGTGCCGTAAGTGAACTTGCCGATCGCGGTCAGCCAGCGGCGAAAATCGTGGTCGACCTCGATGGTGTAGGTGCGCGACAGCACGCCCGAGGTGCCGGGCAGCGTGGTCTCGCCGATCTGGGTGTCGGAATAGAATTTGGCCGTGGTCAACGGCGTCGCGGTCCAGGTCAGCGAAGCGGTGGTGAGCAGGCCCTCGAGCCGGTTGAGCCGGGTGTCGGCGTAATCGCGCATCGCGTAACCGATCGAGATCTCGCCGAACAGCATCCGCGTGAACTCGAACGAGGTGCCGACCTTGGCGTAGCCGCCCGATGAATCGCGGGCATAGCCGGCGCGGTCGAGATAGAGATCGTGGACCCGGCTGTCGCCCTGCACCTCGACGAACGGCTTCACGGCCGGATTGAGCTCGTAGCTGACGCGGCCGACACCGCCATATTGGGTGAAGTTGCGGTCGTCGTTCGACGACGAGGTGCCGTCGGTGAGCTTCGACCATTGATAATCGGTGCGGTCGACGGTCGCGCCGAGCGAGACCTGGAGACGGTTGAAATTCTGGTCGATGCCGAAGGTGCCGCCGAGCGTGGTGTAGACCGGGAACTTGGCGAGGCCGGCCTGCACGTTCGGGCTGCCGGGATTGTCGGTCGAGACCAGCAGGCGGGCCTGTGCCGTCAGATGGGTGTCTTTGGAGACGTCGAGACGGCCGTCGATATGGCCGGTGAAACTCGGACGGTCGACGTCGAGCGGCGCCGACAGCGGCGTGCCGTCGGCATTGGGTGACAACCCGGAGCCATAACCGGTGAAGGAGCCGCGCAGATCGGCGACGATGGCGTGACGCTCCCAATCGGACACCGCGAGGAATTCCGGCGCGACCACATAGAGCCCCCTGCCCTGCGGCGAGTTCAGCCGGCCCGGGTTTGAGTCGTAGCCGCCCATCACTTCGACCGCGGTCTTGATCAGGAACGAGCCGGCGTAATCGCCGACCGCGCCGAACGGGTCGTCGTCGATTCTGAGGCGCTTGCGCGGCGGCTGGCCGACGATGGTGCCGGCCATCGCCGGCGGCAGCGGCGTCTTGTTGGCGGTGGTCGATGGTGGAATCGACAGGCGCAGGTCGCCAGTCGGCGTCACCGGCGGCGGCGTGGGCGCAGGCGAACCTGGCCCCGGCGGCGGCTTCGGCTTGGCCTGGCCGGGATAATATTTCGGCTTCTGGCGCTTGCGGTTGAGCGAGTCATAGCCCGACGTCGCGGCGCCGTTCGCGGCCGGCAATCCGTAGGTCGGGATCTGTCCGACGCGCTCCGACGTCGTCGACGGCGAGGCCCGCCGGCTTGGATCGGGATCCGGCAGCTTCAGGCCGTTGAGCGGATCCATGGCGTCGGCCGGGGTCCGGCGCAGCGGCGAATCCGGCGTAACCACCTGGCTCTGGCGGTTCGGGCTGAACAGGTCGGGCGTCACGGTCTGGGCCCGGGCGAGCCCCGAGGCCGCAGTGAGCGCCAGAACAATCAGCAAAGGACATGGCAAAGCCACGCGGATGAGGCATCCGCGCCGATCTGGGCCGTTTGCTGGCCGCCGCAACACGATGGAAATACTCCAACGAATCCATGCACTTGACACACGTACCCCGCCAGGCGGCGGAAAACGTCGTTAATGGAGTTAAAACAATTATGGTTAATGGGCCGTTGAGGATCGGCGGCCGCGCGTCGCATCGCGGAATCGAACGTGCTAAGGGAGACGCCCGGGTGCATAACCCCTCCCCTGGAATCCGAAATGGCCAAACCGAAACCGCTGATGACCAAATCATCCGGCCCCGATGACGGCGCCGTCCAGTCGGCGCTCCGCACCCTCGATGCCGAAGCGAGCGGCGTCGCGGCCCTCTCGGCGGCCCTCAAGTCCGACCTCGGCACAGCGTTCGTGGCGGCGGCCGAGCTGATCCGCAAGGCCAAGGGCCGGCTGATCGTCACCGGCCTCGGCAAATCAGGCCATATCGGGCGCAAGATCGCGGCGACCTTCGCCTCGACCGGCACGCCGGCGTTCTTCGTGCACACCGCCGAAGCGAGCCACGGCGACCTCGGCATGATCACCGCCGACGATGCGATCATGGCGCTGTCATGGTCCGGTGAGCAGCCGGAGATGCGCAACCTGATCGCCTATGCGGCGCGCTTCGGCATTCCGCTGATCGCAATGACGGCCGACAAGGATTCGACGCTCAGCAAGGCCGCCGACGTGCAGCTGACGCTGCCGAAGGCCCGCGAGGCCTGCCCGCACAATCTGGCGCCGACCACGTCCTCGCTGATGATGCTGGCACTCGGCGATGCCTTGGCGATCGCGCTGCTCGAGGGCCGCGGCTTCACCTCGACTGATTTCAGCGTGCTGCATCCGGGCGGCAAGCTCGGCGCGCTGCTGAAATATGCCCGCGACCTGATGCACACCGGCGACGCCGTGCCGCTGAAGCCGCTCGGCACCAAGATGTCGGACGCGCTGGTCGAGATGACCTCGAAGGGATTTGCCTGCGTCGGGATCACCGACCGCAATGGCGATCTCGTCGGCATCGTCACCGATGGCGACGTTCGTCGGCATATGCACCCGAACCTCCTGGCGCAATCGGTCGACGAGGTCATGACCAGGCCGCCGAAGACGATCGGCCGCGACACCCTCGCCGGCGAGGCGCTGGAGCTGCTCAACAAGCTGAAGATCATCACGCTGATCGTGACCGAAGGAAAGAAGCCGGTCGGCATCATCCATCTGCACGATCTGCTGCGCGCCGGCGTGGCTTAGCAAACGCAGTCCGTGGGGTGGGTTAGCGAAGCGTAACCCACCACCTTTGTCGCCGCGAAAATGGTGGGTTACGCCTTCGGCTAACCCACCCTACGCATCTCACTTCGGAAACCGCGCCGCGGTCGCCTCCAGCGGCAGCGCCAGCGCGTTGGCGAGGTAGGAGACCGTGCGGTAGAAGCCGCACAGCAGGATGATCTCCAGCACCTGATCGTCGTCATAATGCGCCGACAGCGCSGCGAATTCGGCGTCGTCCAGCGTCGCGCGCGCATGCAGCGCATCGACCGCCGCGATCAGCACCTGTTCCACCGGCGACCAGCACTCGGCATTGGCGTTGCCGTGYACGGTGGCGTGGACCTGCTSTTCCGACAGYTTGGCGGCGGCGCCGAACGCCGTGACATGGACGCCCCATTCATACTCGCAGGAATTGAGCGCGCAGGTGCGGTCGATCACGATCTCCCGTTCCCGCAACGACAGCGGCCCGCGATCGAGCAGGCTGGCGCCGCGGAATTTCTCCCAGGCTCGCGGATGGCCGGCCATCATCCGGAACAGCACCAGCGGCGGCTTGCCGCGCATGATGCGGTCGAAATGCTGTTGAACGTCCGACGCATAGGGCGGATCGAGCGGCGCGATACGTGACATGCGGCGACCCTCTTGCTACATTTAGTGTAGCGCGACGCTACAATATCTGTAGCGAACTATGCAAGAGAGATTCGAGGAGGATTGATGCGATGGCGAAGCAGGCTCCAGCCGCCAAACCCGGCGTCCGCGGTTCACGAACCGGCCGCCCGATCATGGCGCTGCTCGATCTGCTGGGACGGCGCTGGACCCTGCGCATCCTCTGGGAGCTGCGCGATGGCGCGCTGACCTCCCGCGCGCTGCGCACCGCCTGCGACGAGGCCTCGCCGACGATCCTGCAGACGCGATTGACCGAGCTGCGCGAAGCAGGCTTCGTCGAACTGGCAGAAGATGGCTACGGCTTGACCGCACTCGGCCGCGAGCTAATTGCGACCTTTGCGCCGCTCAATCGCTTTGCCGAGCGCTGGAGCAAGCAGGGAGGAAGCCAGACCTCGGCAACCGCCGGTGCGTAGCCCGCATGAGCGGAGCGATATGCGGGACCGGTTTCCCCGGGTATCGCTACGCTCACCCGGGCTACGGATTATTGGAGCAAGCGGAGCGACGACTAGACTGCCGCAACAGTCAGGCTGGCGCCATCGGCGCGGACCACCTTCACGCGGCTGCCGGCCGGCGTATCAGGACCGGCGACCCGCCAGATCGTGTCGTCGATCCGCACCGTGCCCGAGCCGTCGACGATCGGCTTCTCCAGCGTGAACTCACGGCCGATCAGGGCCTCGTTGCGGCGGTTGAGGAACGGGTTGGTCTTGCTCGCCGGCGTCGCGCCCCGGGCGAAATGCCGCCACGCCGGCACCGCGAGCGCGGCGAACACGGCGAACACGGCGAACATCAGGAGCTGGGCCTGCCAGGACGGCGTGAACGCGAATGACAGCAGCCCGACCAGCAGCGCCGCGAGGCCCAGCCAGAACAGGAAGATGCCCGGCGCGAGCAGCTCCAACGCCATCAGGATGATGCCGAAGATCAGCCAGTTCCAGGTCCCCAGTGTCGAAAACATCTCGGCCATGACACGACCTTTCTCGTTGCAGGCGTGACGCCGCCCTTACCGCTGCGGCGGCACCGGTGGCGGCGGGGTCGGGCCCGCGGGCGGCACCGAGCCGCCGCGCCGTGCGGCGGCGGTCGCCGACGCCGCGCTCTCGCCGAAGGTGGCGCGGGCGATCTCGCCGATGCCGGCCAGCGAGCCCAGCACGCTCGAAGTCTCGATCGGCAGCATCAGCACCTTCTGGTTCGGCGATTCGGCGAGCTGGCCGAACGCCTTGATGTATTTGTCGGCGATGAAGTAGTTCAGCGCGGCGACGTCGCCCTTGGCGATCGATTCCGACACCATCTGGGTCGCCTTGGCCTCGGCCTCGGCAAGCCGCTCGCGCGCCTCGGCGTCGCGGAAGGCGGCTTCGCGGCGGCCCTCGGCCTGCAGGATCTGGCCCTGCTTGGCACCCTCGGCGCGCAGGATCTCGGACTGCCGCTGGCCCTCGGCCTGCAAGATGTCGGCACGCTTGACGCGCTCGGCCTTCATCTGCCGGCCCATCGCCTCGACGAGGTCGGCCGGCGGCACGATGTCCTTGATCTCGATCCGGTTGACCTTGACGCCCCATGGCGACACCGCGGCGTCGACCACGCGCAGCAGCCGCTCGTTGATCTCGTCACGATGCGACAGCACCTGGTCGAGATCCATCGAGCCCATCACCGAGCGGATGTTGGTCATGGTCAGCACGGTGATCGCCTGATTGAGATTGGCGACCTCGTAGCTCGCCTTTGCGGCGTCGAACACCTGGTAGAACGCGACACCGTCGACCGTCACGGTGGCGTTGTCCTTGGTGATCACCTCCTGCTCGGGGATGTTGATCACCTGCTCCATCATGTTGATCTTGCGCCCGATGCGATCGAAATAGGGCACGATCAGATTGAGGCCGGGCGACAGCGTGCGGGTGTATTTGCCGAACCGCTCGATGGTCCAGTCATAGCCCTGTGGAACGGTCTTGATCCCGGCGAACAGCGTGACGATGACGAGAAGAACAAACGCGATCGCGAAAATATCGAAGCCAGTCATAAGGTCCTCCAGGGCCGGCGAGACCGTCGCCGGGCGCGGTCGTCCATAAGTCGGCAGGAGCGCTGCGCCGGTTCAGCCGGCCGTTCTTCTATCTATCACATAGGAATGGATTGTGCGGCTGCCAGATGCATGAAGGCTGAACCGATGGCGCTGTCCGGTGTCACGGATCGTTAACAAAGCGCTCCAGCCTCGCTAGATCCAGCCCTGAAGTTCGCGCAGCACGAGCTGGCGGATCACGTCCATGCCGCCGTCGCTGTCGTTGAGGCAGGGGATCGCCGCAAACTGCTCGCCGCCATTGTGCCGGAAGATTTCGGCATTCTCCTGTGCGATCTCCTCCAACGTTTCGAGGCAATCGGCGGAGAAGCCGGGCGTGACCACGGCAATTCGCCGCACGCCATCCTTTGCCAGTTTCTCGACCGTCTTGTCGGTGTAAGGCTGCAGCCACTCGGCATTGCCGAAGCGCGACTGGAAGGTGAGAAGCAACCGTGAGGCATCGAGCCCGAGCCGCTTGCGCAGCGCGTTGGTGGTGGCGATGCAGTGCGCCTGATAGGGATCGCCCTTGTCGACATAGGCCTTCGGCATGCCGTGGAACGAGGCGACGATGATCTCGGGCTGGAACGGCAGCGTCGCGAGATGCTCGTTGATCGAGACCGCGAGCGCGTCGATGTAATCGGGGTCGTCGTAGTAAGGGGGCGTCACCCGCAGGATCGGCTGTGCGCGCATGCCGGCCAGAACGCGAAACGCCTCATCGCAGACGGTGGCCGACGTCGCCGCGGAATACTGCGGATAGAGCGGCACCACCAGCAGCCGGCCGCAGCCTTGCGCCGCGAGCGCCTCGATCCGTTCCTTGATCGAGGGATTGCCGTAGCGCATCGCCCAGTCGACCACGACATGGTCGTGATCGGCGATCGCCCCCGCCAGCTTGTCGGCCTGCGAGCGCGTGATGGTCTTCAGCGGCGACTCGTTCTTCTCGGTGTTCCAGATCTTCAGATAGTCGCGTGCCTTGCGGCCCGGACGGACGCGCAGGATGATGCCATTGAGGATCAGCTTCCAGAGCAGGCCCTGGTCCTCGATCACCCGCGGATCGGACAGGAATTCCCTCAAATAGACCCGCACGCCCGCGGCATCCGCCGTATCCGGCGTGCCGAGATTGACCAGCAGCACGCCGACCCGTTCCGGCTTCGGCGCCGCGGCAGGCTTTGCGCTCTCGAAGGGGATCACCGTGCTCATGATGGCGTTGCGCTCAAAGTCCTTCGCTTGGGGTCTTTGGGCTTCGCGCGTTGCTCCAGCCTTGTCAAGCCGAGTGCCGGTTGGCTACGTTCCGCTCCGTGAATGGGGGGAACCATGACGATCGCCGAATGGTGCGTCTTCGGGACGCTGATGCTCTCGCTCCTGACGATCGTATCGGTGAAATGGACCGGATTTCGCAGCTTCGATAATTCCAGGCCGCGCGACCCAGACTTCTACGACGACCCGATCCGCTCGCGGGCGCTGGGCGCCCATCAGAACGGCATCGAAACCTTTCCGTTCTTCGCCTTCGCCGTGCTGCTCGCCGAATTCCGCGTCGGCCCGCTGCGGCTGATCGACGAGCTCGCCGTGCTGTTCCTGATCGTCCGGATCGCCTACGTCTTTACCTATGTCGGCAACCGCCCGACCTTGCGCTCGATCCTCTGGAGCATCGGCTTCGCGATCAACATCGCGATCTTCTTCCTGCCGGCGATCCGGGGATATCTGTCGAGCTGAACGCGCCTCGCAGCCTTGTTTTCGGTCATCCCCGCGCAAAGGCCTCGCCTTTGCGCGGGAGGTGCGAGCGGAGCGAGCCTCGAAGGATGCACGGCCCGGCCGGTGGCCGTCGACCCTTCGAGACGCGCTACGCGCTCCTCAGGGTGACGGATAACTGGCCTGGCCGCGCGATCCGAACCTACAAACACGTCGCCCGTTCGGCCGCGACATAGCCGAACAGCAGTCCGAGCCCGAACAGCAGCACCAGTGCCGCGGCGGCGAATTCGAGGCCGCGCATGATCAGCATGCCGCCGCCGTCGCGCGCCGCGCTCAGCCGCTCGGCCACGCCGCGCGCCGATACCGCGACAAGTGCGATCGCCGCCACGGTGATGGCGGTGCCGATCCCCATCGCGAAGGTCGCGGCGATGCCGGCCCAGAACAGGCCCTGCGCCAGCGCGAACACCAGCACCAGGATTGCCCCCGAGCACGGCCGGATCCCGACCGTGAGGATCGCGCCAAGGCCACGCCGCCAGCCGCCGGGTCCGGCCAGTTCGGCCGGCGTCGGCCCGTGCGAATGGCCGCAATGCTCGTCATGGACGTGATGCGCGTCATGACCATGATCATGGCCATGATGATCGTGGTGGTGATGGTCGTGATCGTCATGGGCGTGACGATGATGGTGATCATGGCCATGGTCGTGATGCGCATGATCATGGTGGTCGTGGTCGTGCTGATGCCCGCCGGCCAGCGCCGGGCGCGGCACCTGCAGCGCGCGGAGGAAGCCGCCGCCCTTGACCCAGACCAGCCGGGCGCCGAACGCCGCGATCAACGCGTAGCTGGCGATCTCGATCGCCTTCTCCGCCCCGCACATGGTCTTCGCCGTCGCGTTGAGCAGCCAGGCGCAGACCCCGACGATCGCGACCGCGACCAGCGACTGCATCAGCGCCGAAGCGAACGACAATACGATGCCGCGCCGCGCGGTCTCGCGATTGGCCACCATGTAGGACGAGATCACCGCCTTGCCATGGCCGGGACCTGCGGCATGGAAAATCCCGTAGGCAAACGAGATCGCAAGCAGCGTCCAGACCGCCGAGCCATCGGACTTGGCGGCGCGGATGGTCGCCGATATCTCGCGATAGAATTCCGACTGTTTTGCCAACAGCCAGCCGACGATCCCGCCCTGCGGCTCCGCCGCGCGCGGCGCGCCGAATGGATTCTGCGCCAGCAGCGCATGCACCGCGCCATCGAGCAGCGCGAACGCCGCCAGCACGGCGGCGCCGAGGGCGAAGCCGCGCATCAGGCGGGGGACGATCGGCGTCATGGGCAATCCACCGTGATCTTGTTGGCGAACATCATGCCGAAATTGGCGTTGGCGCCGTCGAGGAAGTTCTGCTCGCCGAGCTTCTGCGCCGCGGCGGAGCCGTCGTTCGGCCGCTGGAACTGCATCTTGCAGTCGGCCGCGGCGCCGATCAGCTTGACCGGCTCCTTCTCGGCGAACTGGAAGTCGATGAAGTAGGTCGGATCGAACACTTCGAGCGAGAGCTGCCTGGCCTTGAACGGCGTCTTCACCGGCAGGGTGAAGTGCAGCGTCAGCGCCGAGTCCTTGTATTCGAGGAAGTAGTCGACCGGCTCGGTGAATTTCTGCTTCTTGCCGTCGCCCTTGGCGAAGGTGAAGTAGGCGTATTCCTTCAGCGACTCGACATTGGTCTGGGCCAGCGGCGCCAGTTCCTCACGGCTGTAGGCGCCCTTCACCTTGGTCTCGATGCCCTGCAACGCATAGGTCGAGAACATGTCGTCGAAGGTCCAGGCATGGCGGACCCCGGTGATGGTGCCGTCGGGCGCGTAGATCAGCTCGCTCCTGGCGGTGATCCAGACATGCGGATGCGCCTCGGCCGCCGCCGTGCCGAGCACGACGGATGCCGCAAGCACGAGCCAGGCGATCGGCCGGCTGAGGGACGACCTCACGTTCAAGCTGCCTCTGGTGTCTCGAGCAGGCCGCGACGGCGCAGCAGCGCATCCGGCTCCGGCACGCGGCCACGGAACGCGACATAGGCCTCTTCCGGATCGCGCGAGCCGCCCGACGAATAGATGTCGTCAAGCAGCCGCTTGGCGGTCGCCGGATCGAAGATGTCGCCGGCCTCCTCGAAAGCGCCGAAGGCATCCGCGTCCATCACCTCCGACCACATGTAGCTGTAATAGCCGGACGCATAATGGTCGCCGGAGAAGATATGGCCGAACTGGGTCGGCCGGTGCCGCAGCGAGATTTCCGCGGGCATGCCGATCTTCTCCAGTTCCTTCTGTTCGAAGGCACGGACGTCGCGGCTCGCCGCCGCCGGCTGGGTATGGAACTCAAGGTCGACCAGCGCCGAGGAGACGAACTCCACGGTGGCGAAGCCCTGGTTGAACTTGCGGGCGGCGAGGAAGCGCTTCAGCAGGTCGTCGGGCAGTGGCTCGCCGGTCTGGTAGTGGCGGGCGAAGCGCTGCAACACCTCGGGCCGTTCCTGCCAGTGCTCGTAAAGCTGCGAGGGCAGCTCGACGAAGTCGGTGAACACGGATGTGCCCGACAGCGACGGATAGGTCACGTCCGAGAGCATGCCGTGCAAGCCATGGCCGAACTCGTGGAACAGGGTCCGGGCATCGTCCGGCGACAGCAGCGACGGCGCGCCGTCGGCGCCCTTGGCGAAGTTGCAAACATTGATGACCAGCGGGGCCACGTCGCCATCGAGCCTCTGCTGGTCGCGCAGCGAGGTCATCCAGGCGCCGGAGCGCTTCGAGGGCCGCGCGAAGTAGTCGCCATAGAACAGCGCCTTGTGCTGGCCATCGCGGCCCTTGACCTCCCAGACCCGGACGTCCGGGTGCCAGACCGGGACGTCCTTGCGCTCCGCGAAGGTGACGCCGAACAGGCGGGTGGCGCAGTCGAACGCGGCCTCGATCATATGGTCGAGCACCAGATAGGGCTTGATCGCGGAATCGTCGAAATTGGCTTTGGCCTGCCGCAGCTTCTCGGCGTAGTAGCGCCAGTCCCAGGCCGCCAGAGTGAAATTGCCGCCCTCTTCCGTGATCAGCGCCTGCAGCGCATCACGGTCGGCGAGCGCCCGCGCCCGKGCCGGCTTCCAGACCCGTTCCAGCAGGCCACGCACCGCCTCCGGCGTCTTGGCCATGGAATCCTCCAGCCGATAGGCGGCGTAGGTCGGGAAGCCCAGCAGCTTCGCGGTCTCCTCGCGGAGCGCGAGGATCTCCACGATSGTCGTGTTGTTGTCGTTGGCGTTGCCATTGTCGCCGCGGGCGGTGAAGGCCTTRTAGACCTTCTCGCGCAGGTCGCGCCGCTGTGAGCTCTGMAGGAACGGCTCGACCGAGGAGCGCGACAGCGTCACGATCGCCTTSCCMSSCATGCCGCGCTCTTCGGCCGCAGCCTTGGCCGCCGCCACGAATGTRTCGGAGAGGCCGGCGCGGTCGCTCTCGCCGAGCTCCATGAACCATTCCTGCTCGTCGCCGAGCAGATGGTGGCTGAACGAGGTGCCGAGCTGGGCGAGGCGCTCGTTGATCTCGGCCATCCGTACTTTTGCGGCCTCGTCGAGCCCGGCGCCGGAGCGATGGAAGCGGGTATAGGTGCGCTCCARSAGCCGCATCTGCTCGCCGGTCAGGCCRAGCGAGGCGCGCTTCTCGTGCAGCATGGCGATGCGGCCAAACAGCACAGCGTTCATCATGATSGGATTCCAGTGCCGCGCCATTCTCGGCGACACYTCCTTGTCGATCTCCAGGATCGCCGGGCTCGAATGGGCCGARACCAGATCGTAGAACACCGCCGAAACCTTCGACAGCAGCTTGCCGGAGCGCTCCAGCGCCGTGATGGTGTTGTCGAAGTCGGGCTGCGCCGGATCATGGGTGATCGCAGCCACTTCCGCCGAATGGTCGGCGAASGCCTGCTCGAASGCGGGCAGGAAATGCTCCGGCTTGATCTCGGCGAAGGGCGGCGTCTCGAGYGGCGTCTGCCATGCCTTCAGGAGGGGGTTGGCAAGAGCCTGGGCTTGCGCCTCTGCGCTGGTTTCTGACATCGAATGTCCCGTTTTTCGCCTTGAAATTGCGGCCCAATCTATATCACGCGATACGGCATTTTTRGGCCTTTTAAGCTTGATAGATGGGCCCTTTTCGGAGAGATTGCGCCCCCTGAACAGGACCTATTTCATGASCATGCAGCCCACCGCCTCAGGCAACAGCCGGATCTACTGGCCGAGCGTCATCACCGTGATCTCGGCGGCGATCCTGATCGGCGCGGAAGTGTTCGGCGCGGCRTTCGCCGGCGGCTGGGCGCTCGCGATCYTKYTCGGRCTCAACGACRCCGSSGCKCACATCCTGCAAGCCGTGCTGTTCGGCATCGGCGTGCTGATCATGATCGCCTTCATTCGCGGCGCGCAGCGYRTCGARCCGTTCACGCGTCGCGCGTGAGTTSGYGCGATTCAAGAAAGCRCTGSGGCACAGGGCTAAAACGCACACGCTTCGTTAGTCATTCTTAACRGCCGTTCATCTTCAACRCGYGCTGCRCGCGAGATYGCAAGCACGCGTTAGGGAAATTTGTCGCTATCGCAAAAAAATTCTTGCGCCGCGAAGTCAAAAGACTTATTTCCTGCCTTGCCCAATTTCGCACGTGCCTGTGGTCGTGTGTCAGTCGGTAGGTATCCGGACAAGAGGCCGGACAGCCGCCAAGGGGTGGAAGAACCGAGGGTCGCTTACGTCCATTTGGACAGTCCATCTGGACACGAGGCGGCCAGCATCTCTCTCCAGAGATGCCTTGTTGAAGGTCTCRCCACTCTTTGCAACCGTGACTGGCAGCCGGAGGCGAACCGGCGCACCCCGCTCTCCACGGGGGACGCGACTTAAAGCAACGACGGATCGGGCTTTTTTGGTCTCTACCGGCGGTCCAACGCCGGCGCGGGCTACTGAAAAGGCTTGTCCTTCATTGCCAGGTGAGCGGGCGGGAAACTCTCCCAACCAATCCACGGCAGCACAGTCTGGTTTGAGTCTTTTGGCCTCAACGCGCCTCCATCGCGCGATGTGGCCGGAGCGCTCTCACCCGACGTCACGTTGATGCGGATCCCGTCGCTGGGGCCGTTGGAGAGTGCCATGACTGAACGTATTCAGGAATTCCTGCGCAACCGCCGCCAGGATGGTCTCGACACCGAGCCGTGCCTCGTCGTCGACCTCGAAGTCGTGCGCGACAACTACCAGACCTTCGCGAAGGYGCTGCCGGACAGCCGCGTGTTCTACGCGGTGAAGGCCAAYCCTGCGCCYGAAGTGCTGTCGCTGCTGGCYTCGCTCGGCTCYTGCTTCGACACCGCRACCGTYGCGGARATCGAGATGGCGYTGGCCGCCGGTGCGACGCCGGACCGCATCTCCTWYGGCAACACGATCAAGAAGGAGCGCGACATCGCGCGCGCCTTCGCGCTSGGCATTCGCCTGTTCGCGGTCGAYTGCGCCGCCGAGGTCGAGAAGGTCGCCCGCGCCGCGCCCGGCGCCAAGGTGTTCTGCCGCATCCTCTATGACTGCGCCGGCGCCGAGTGGCCGCTGTCGCGCAAGTTCGGCTGCGAYCCGGAGATGGCGGTCGACGTGCTCGACCTCGCCAAGCGTCTSGGCCTGGAGCCRTGCGGYATCTCGTTCCATGTCGGCTCGCAGCAGCGCAAGGTGAAGGCGTGGGACCGTGCGCTCGCGATGGCGTCGACCGTGTTCCGTGACTGCGCCGAGCGCGGCATCAACCTGACCATGGTCAACATGGGCGGCGGCTTCCCGACCAAGTATCTCAAGGACGTTCCGCCGGTCCTGCAATATGGCCGGTCGATCTTCCGCGCGCTGCGCAAGCATTTCGGCAACCAGATTCCGGAGACGATCATCGAACCGGGCCGCGGCATGGTCGGCAATGCGGGCGTGATCGAGACCGAGGTGGTGCTGATCTCGCGCAAGAGCGACGAGGACGAGGTTCGCTGGGTCTATCTCGACATCGGCAAGTTCGGCGGTCTCGCCGAGACGATGGACGAGTCGATCCGCTATGCCATCCGCACCCCGCATGACGGGGCGGACATGACGCCGTGCGTGCTCGCGGGCCCGACCTGCGATAGCGCCGACGTGCTCTACGAGAAGCTGCCGTATCCGCTCCCGGTGACGCTCGAGATCGGCGACAAGCTGCTGATCGAAGGCACCGGCGCCTATACGTCGACCTACTCGTCGGTGGCGTTCAACGGCATTCCGCCGCTGAAGACCTACCACATCTGAGCCGCCTCCCGATCGAGGCCTGATGAACCGGGAGCCGGCCCCGCCGGCTCCTTCCTGATCATTTTTGATTTTTCTGAACGACGCTTGCCGCGGCGTAGAACATGCCGTTGCAAGCGGGGACTGACGTGCCATGACTGCAAAGCGGAACACCCCCGTCGCCCTCATCCGACAAGCCGCCCCGTTCGCGATCCGTGCGGAGCGTGCCTCGGACGTCGTCGCGCGTGAAGCGCTGCTGGATGCCTGCTTTGGCGAGAACCGCCATACGCGCACCTGCCAGCGCCTGCGTGACGGACGCGCGCCCGCCCAAGGCCTGAGCCTTGCGGCCGTGCGCCAGGATGGCCGGCTGGCTGGAACCGTGCGGCTGTGGCACGTCAGCGCGGGGGGCCGCAGCGCGATGATGCTGGGGCCGCTGGCAGTCAACGACGACTGCCGCGGCCTCGGCGTCGGCGCCGCGCTGCTCCGGCGCGCGCTGGCCGTCGCCAAGGCCCGTGGCCATGGCGCGGTGATCCTGCTCGGCGACGCCCCCTATTACGCCCGCTTCGGCTTCACCGCCGCCAARACCGGCGAGCTGTCGCTGCCCGGTGCTTTCGAGCGCGAGCGGTTGCTTGGCCTCGAGCTCGTCGAGGGGGCGCTGGACGGCACCTGGGGCATGATCACGCCGGCCGGCGCACCGCTGCGGCCCAAGACCAAGGCGACCCGCTCCCGGAAGGCACCGCTCGCCGTGCCGCACGCGGCGTAAGGCGGGCGCCATGGCAGAGAACCTTCCCGTCATCGATGGCGCGCGTCCGCGTTGGCGCGGCCTCGTCACCACGATCATGCTGCTGCTGATCTCGGTCATGATCGTCCGGGACATCCTGATCCGGCGCTGGACCGGCGCGGTGGCGCCGCCGCCGCCGGACACCACGCAGCAGTCCCGCTAGCCATAGCCGTCAGGCTTCCAGGCCAGAATTGAAGGGGTTGCGCGGGCGGCAAAAATGCCCGTAAACCCCGCGAAACGCCTTTTTCCGTCGAGGTCCCACATGCCCCGCCGCTTGATTTCCACCGGCTCGCCCTTCGAGAAAACCGCCGGCTACAGCCGCGCCGTGATCGACGGCGATTTCGCCTTCGTCGCCGGAACCACCGGCTACGACTACACCACGATGACCATGCCGGCCGATGTCACGAGCCAGTCACGGAACTGCTTCAAGACCATCGAGGCGGCCCTCAAGGAAGGCGGCTTCGCGATGGCCGATATCGTCCGTGCGACCTACTACCTCACCGACGTCAACGACGCGGACGCCCATTTCGCGGTCTGTGGCGAGGTTCTCGGCGACATCCGTCCGGCCGCAACGCTGCTGATCGTCGCAGGGCTCTACAAGCCCGAGATGAAGGTCGAAATCGAAGTCACCGCAAAGCGACGTAACCCCTGATCCACTCTACCCGCCGCTAGGCGCTCTCCTGGAGAAAATGATGAATTCCTCCTCGCAGATCTACGCGAAGATCACCGGCCCCATCGTCATGGTCGGCTTCGGCTCCATCGGCAAAGGCACGCTGCCGATGATCGAAAGGCATCTCGATTACGACAAGTCGCGCATCACCGTGATCGATCCCAAGGACGAGGGCCGCAAGGCCCATTGCGAGAAGCACAACGTCAAGTTCATCCAGAAGGCGGTGACCAAGGACAATTATCGGGAGTTGCTGACCCCGCTGCTCACCGAGGGCGGCGGCCAGGGCTTCTGCGTCAATCTCTCGGTCGATACCGGCTCGACCGACATCATGGAGCTCTGCAACGAAGTCGGCGCGCTCTATATCGACACTGTCAACGAGCCTTGGCTCGGCTTCTATTTCGATGCGTCGAAGGGACCGGAAGCGCGCTCCAACTACGCGCTTCGCGAAGTGACGCTGGCCGCCAAGAAGGCGCGTCCCGCGGGCTCGACCACGGCCATTTCCTGCTGCGGCGCCAATCCCGGCATGGTCTCGTTCTTCGTCAAGCAGGCGCTGCTCAATGTCGCCGCCGACCTGAAGCTCAATGCCCCCAAGCCGAAGACCAAGGCCGAATGGGCGGACTTGATGCGGCAGGCCGGCGTCAAGGGCATCCACATCGCCGAGCGCGACACCCAGCGCTCGAAATTGTCGAAGGAGCCGGATGTCTTCGTCAACACCTGGTCGGTCGAGGGCTTCATCTCCGAGGGCGTGCAGCCGGCCGAACTAGGCTGGGGCACCCATGAGAAATGGCTGCCCGAGAATGCCCATACCCACGAAGCGGGCTGCGGTGCCGCGATCTATCTGATGCAGCCCGGCGCCAACACGCGGGTGCGCACCTGGTGCCCGACCCGCGGCCCGCAATATGGCTTCCTCGTCACCCACAATGAGTCGATCTCGATCTCCGATTACTTCACGGTGCGTGATGGAGCGGGCACCGCGATCTACCGGCCGACCTGCCACTATGCCTATCATCCGTGCGACGATGCCGTGCTGTCGCTGCACGAAATGTTCGGCCGCGCCGCCAAGATGCAGGAGAAACACCACATCCTCGACGAGAACGAAATCGTCGACGGCATCGACGAGCTCGGCGTGCTGCTGTTCGGCCATGACAACAACGCCTACTGGTTCGGCTCGCAGCTCTCGATCGAAGAGACCCGCAAGCTCGCGCCCTATCAGAACGCCACCGGCCTGCAAGTGACCTCCGCTGTGCTCGGCGGCATGGTGTGGGCGCTGGAAAACCCGAACCGTGGCATCGTCGAGGCCGACGAGATGGATTTCGACCGGCTGCTGGAAATCCAAATGCCGTATCTCGGCCCGGTGAAGGGATTCTACACCGACTGGACCCCGCTGACGGATCGCCCCGGACTGTTCCCGGAAGACATCGACACCAGCGATCCCTGGCAGTTCAAGAACATCCTGGTGCGCTGACCCGACGCGATCTCCACTCACGTCATTCCGGGATGGTCCGAAGGGCCAGGCCCGGAATCCATTCCACAACCGAGTTTGCGTCCTGATGGATTCCGGGCTCGCGCTTCGCGCGCCCCGGAATGACGGCAGCTACTTCGCCATGTAGTCGAACGCCACCGAGCCGAGGCCGAGCGTCAGGTCGGCCTTGTAGTGCAAGGCCGAGATCACCTCGCGCACCGGCAACCGGGCCACGTCGCACAGCGCGTGCGGAAACAGGCCGAGCGCGGCGGGACCGGTCCAGGCGCCCTTCAACGTGATGTCGTCGAGATGGAAGCGCACCAGTTCGCAGATCCGCGGGCTGCCGTCGACATGCGGGATGATCTTGAGGATGAAATTCGGCGCCTTCATCGAATTCAGCACCGTGTCGTGGTCGACCTTGCGGTATTTGTAGCCCATGGTGGCGGAAGCGCAGAGCACCGAGCCGTAGTGCAGCGAGCCGACCAGCACGTCGCTCTCGACCGCGATCTTGGGCCGCGCCAGCTTCTTCGGAAATCCCCATAGTTCGCGGCCGCCGGCGATCGGGGCTTCGTCGTCGAGATACATCGCGTGGGTATAGGCGCCGAGTTCACCCTTGAAGCGGACCGGAATCACCTGCCCGGTCTCGGTGTAGTCGCCGAAACCGGTCGAGTCGGGCATACGGATGAATTCGTACTTCACCACCGGCTCGGCGACCTCGAGCGGCTCCGGCACCACGGCGGCGAGCGCCTCAGGGTCGGTCTTGTAGGTGATGATGAAATATTCGCGGTCGTAGAACCGATAGGGTCCCGGCGGGAATGACGGGTTGGTGAGCGGCATCGAATAGGCGGTGCGCCGGACGTCTTCGATCTTCATGGAAGCCCCATCTGTCGTTGGCAAGACGGCAGAGTATGGAGCGGCCGGACCGCCGAGGCGAGACCGTATAATCGGCAGCGCTCGTCAAATGCACGTCACAATGCGCGGCCGCGGCGCGCCTATTTCTTCTCGATCGGCGGCGCGGTCTTTTCCGCAGGCGCGGGCGGCAACACCGGCTTGGCGCCGGCCTTCTGCGCCTCGGCGTCGGGACGGGCCGGCTGCGGCGCCGGCGTGGTCGGCCGCTCGCCGCCGGGCTTCGACTCGGCCGGGGGCGCGGTCTGCTGCGGATCCGGCGAAGGCCGTAGCGGGTGGGTCGCCTGCGCCATCTGCTGCGGCGGCGCCGCATTGATGGCGTGCAGCGCGAACGCCGATACCGCGACGCCCGCCACCACCAGCGTGGCGGCGATCAGCATGTCATTCCGCAGACTGGCCATCTCGTTCACCCGCGACTTGTTCGCGATGTCAACGATCCTGCCTCCGCATCGTTCCGAAGCCGGAGGCGGCGGGAACTCAGTCGGCGGTATTGCTTTCCCAGGTGGCGTGGCGCACGCCGGGCTGCCGCTCGAGGTCGGTCACGACCGCATCCAGCTCGTGCGGGTCGATCGCGGTCGAGACCAGCGTCGCCACGATCTCCGGCAGATCGTCACCGATTTCGACCACGGCGACGTCGGCGACCGGATAATTCGCGGCCTCGAGCTTTTCCACCAGGCGGTCGCGCATGTCAGGCAGCGCCTCGAGGGTGACCGCGAGCTTGACGTAATAGGTCGCCTCCGAGGCCTTCTCGTCCAGCGGGATGCGGTTGATGGCGTTGACCAGCGGACGCAGCAGCGTGTTGCCGGCGATCACGAACACCGTCAGCGCCGCCGCCTGCGCCACCATGTCGGCGCCAGCGCAGGAGCCGACCGCGGCCGAAGACCACAGCGTCGCCGCAGTGTTGAGGCCGCGCACGTCCATGCCCTGCTTCATGATGACGCCGGCACCGAGGAAACCGATCCCCGACACCACATAGGCGATCACCCGCACCGCGCCGTCAGGGCCATCCAGCCGCATCGCCAGATCGACGAAGGCAGCCGCGCCGACCGCGACCAGCACATTGGTGCGCAGGCCGGCGGTGCGCTGGCGATATTGCCGCTCCGCGCCGATCAACGTGCCGAGCACGAAGGCCGAGGCCAGGCTTACCAGCGTGTCAAGGAAGTCGGCGATCTGGAATGTCGCAAGAAATCGCATGGCACTGCCCGGCTGGAGCTACGGTCCCGAAATGCTTCGGATGCCGCGATCTCTTACATTTCCAGGATGCCCGCGTCACCATCTTCCGTGCCGAAGGCGAGCAGCGTGCCCTTGGCATTCCAGCCCAGCGCGGATACCGCGGCGCCGGTATTCCGCCGTACCAGGATCTCGGCGCCGTCCTCGAGCCGCACCATCAGCACGGTGCCATCGGCATAGCCGACCGCCATGATGTCGTTCTTCGGATGGCAGGCGACCACGGCGACCCGCGCCGGCATCGGCGCCAGCATCGCCGGCTCCTTGCCCATCGGCCCGTCCTTGCTGGTGAACGGCCAGACGATCACGGTATCGGCGCCGGAGGTCGCGAGCCCCTTGCCGCCGACGCTCCAGGACATCGAGCGCACCCGGCCGGGATAGCCGCTCATCCGCATATGCCTGTTGTCGGCAAGCCGCCAGCCATGCATCGCGGCCTCGTGCATCGCCGTGACCAGGAATTTGTTGTCCGGACTGAACATCACGGCGAGATGCGAGCCGGCCCATTCCAGGAATTCCGGATTGGCCGCCATGTTGGGAAACCACAGCGTCACGCCGTTGTAATGCGCGATCGCGAGCCGCAGTCCCTTCGGCGCGAACGCCAGCCCGCCGACGGTCGACGGCACCTCGAAGGTTTTCTCTTCGCCCTTCGGGTTGCGCACGAACGCGGTCTTGCCCGCCGACCACGCCACGGTGCCGTCGCTGTGCAGCGCGACGTTGTCGATCCAGCGCCGCTTGGCGTCGGTCGCGATGACAGCGGTCTCGCCTTTGGCGTCGATCGCGATCAGCTTGCCGTCGTCACCGCCGGTGACCAGCCGCTTGCCGTCGGAGGCCGCACACAGGATGGCGCCGAAATGCGTCTCGGTGCGCGTGATCTCGCCGTCGGCGGTCGCGACCGCAACGCTCTCCTCGGCACCGACGAAGAACGCGCGGTCGCCGAGGAAATGCACCGAGCCGACAGCCGCGCCGAGCGGCAGCGGCTTGACGCGATCGGTGATAGAAACAATCGAGGAGGCGGCCTCGCCCGGATCGAACTCTTTCATCACGTGGTGATGCACTGCTCGAAGCCGTCGCGGATCGCCTGCTCCGGCAGCTCGCGACCGATGAACACGACGCGGCTCTCACGCTTCTCGCCGTCCTTCCACTTCCGCTGGTGGTCGCCCTCCAGCATCATGTGGACGCCCTGGAACACGTAGCGGTCGTCATCGCCGGTGAAGGCGAGGATGCCCTTCGAGCGCAGGATCTTCTGGCCTTCGGTGGCGACGAGGTTCTGCAACCA